>OHYF01000515.1_pt1 | contig 19521 bp, 17 predicted proteins | sample 1580111 | NCBI WGS metagenome assembly OHYF01 (sample SAMEA3882530, study PRJEB24775) | human gut metagenome | biome: human-associated habitat; feature: intestine environment; material: feces | place: Netherlands | collected 2009/2010
ATGAACCCGAATAGAATTAGTGGCCACCATACCGGTTCCCGCGTCACCCTCTGGAGGACAAAGCGGTATGCCTGCTTTCAAGTTGCCGGATACGTCCAGTCTTTTGACCCCTTCAGGAGTAAGGCAGCCTGCATTTTCTCCGGCATTCAATACTTTTGGGAGAATGTCTTCCAGTTTCCATGAATATCCTTTGGGGGCAACCAGTTTGTCGAATTTAGCTACCATTTCAGCCGAATAGTTCTTGGTGGCTGGGTCGATGGGAAGCATTCCGGATGCATCGCCAATACCCAATACCTTTTCACCCGTAAGTTGCCAGTGTACGTAACCTGCAAGTGTAGTCAGGAAATCTATCTCGTTGACATGTTTTTCGTTGTTCAGTATGGCCTGATATAAATGAGAGATGCTCCATCTGAGAGGGATGTTGTAGACAAAAAGCTCGGATAGAGCTGCAGCGGCTTGCCCGGTGTTGGTGTTTCTCCATGTGCATCATAGCGCTGACGCCAATGGCTGCCAAGGTCTCTATCTCTGTGTCATATTGCTTTTTTACATTGGCACGGAGATCGGCATAACAATCTTGCAGTCCATACCATATTTCTTCTATACTGTATGTCCAAAGGCCATCTACCAACTGGTTTTCCCAAGTATGACTTCCTTGGGCGATAGGGTGGTTCTCAGGGTCGATCAGGACCGCCTTGATTCGTGTAGAACCGAATTCTATACCCAGGATAGCTTTTCCGGTTTCGATGGTTGACTTAGCATCTGTTTTCATATTTAACCCTATAAATTAAAGTATAACAATAATAAATGAATAAATTAAAAGTGCTGCAAACGATTGCTCGCCGAGCACTTTTAATTTTAAATCCTTTGCTGGTATGCTATTAGCAAAGTGCTTTGTTCAGCATATAATACACTTCGTTCATGCGGAGTTCCTTCTTGAACTCGCTGATGGTGGTGTCTTTGTTGATGTGTACCATTTCGATACCGGAGATTTCGGCGTAGTCTTCCCAATATTCGGCTGTCAAGTCGTATGAGAAGCAAGAATGGTGTGTACCACCGGCCAAAATCCAGGCACCTGCGCCGATTTCGAAGTTCGGCATGGGTTTCCACAATGCGGAAGCTACAGGGAGCTTGGGCAGAGGTTTCGGTTCGATACATTCTACGTCGTTTACAATGAGGCGGAAACGGTTGCCCAAATCTACTACGGTAGCAGTACATCCTGTACCTACCTTAGACGTGAAGACCAAGCGGGCTGTCTGGCTCTTGCGAATACCAATGCCGAGGAAGTGTACTTCCAAACGAGGCTTTTGAGCTGCAATGAGCGGACAAACCTCCAACATGTGTGCTTGCAGGATAGAACTGTTCTCTCCATTGAAATTCAACGTGTAGTCCTCCAAGAATGAGCAACCTGTAGGCAAACCTTGGTTCATTACCCATACCGTACGGTAGAGAGCGGCAGATTTCCAGTCGCCTTCGGCACCGAAACCATAACCATCGGCCATCAAACGTTGTGAAGCCAAGCCGGGAATCTGGTCGAAATGACTGCCGTCTGTTTGTCCCAAGTCATCGAAGTTTGTTGTGAAACCTTTGGCTCCTTTGGCTTTCAAGATGGCTCGCAGGGCGAGTTCAGCCTTAGCTGAGTTCCACACCTTTTGATAAGCTTCTGTGGTCTTGTCTTCCAATGCGGCATCGTGGTCATATTCATTAAAATAGGTTTTCACTAAAGCTTCTACATCGGCATCTTTTACTTCCGCATGATATTGCATCAGTTCGCTAACCGGACAGTAATCTACATGATAACCCATACGCTGTTCTGCTTCGACTTTATCCCCATCTGTTACGGCTACATTGTTCATCTGATCGCCGAAACGGATAATCAACATGTCTTGTGCATCAGCCCATGCGGCACAAACACGCATCCATACGGCAATCTTGTGTTGAGTATCCTCATCTTGCCAATAACCTACAACTACTTTACGGCGGATACGCATACGGGTACAGATATGTCCGAATTCACGGTCGCCGTGAGCGGATTGGTTCAAGTTCATAAAGTCCATATCCATGGTATCCCAAGGTATCTCTTTGTTGAACTGAGTGTGGAGGTGGAGCAACGGCTTTTTCAGTTGTTGCAAACCGTGTATCCACATTTTAGCCGGTGAGAACGTGTGCATCCACGTGATTACGCCAATACACTTTTCGTCATTGTTGGCCGCTTTAAATACGGCTTCCACTTCTTTGGACGAATTGGCCGTTCCTTTATATACTACTTTAACGGGGAGTTTGCCGGAGGCATTCAAACCGTTAACCATTTGAGTGGAGTGACCGTCGACTGCTACTACTGCGTCACCACCGTACAGAAGCTGTGCTCCCGTAACAAACCATACTTCATATTGATCAAATGCGTTCATGATAAAAATTTTAAATTGTTAAAGATTTGTTAGTTAATATACTTTGTTTATTTCTTTTTCTGTCCGTAGTAAGCGTTCGGTCCGTGTTTACGGTTATAATGCTTCTCGATGAGCAGCGGATTCATTGTGGTTTCGGGGTTTACCATAAAGGACACGAAAGCCATTTTGGCACACTGCTCCATCACTTTGGCATTATAAACGGCATTGGCAGGACTCGTACCCCAACTGAACGGACCGTGATTCTTTACCAATACGCCCGGTGTGTGGTCGGGGTTAATCCCTTCAAACCGTTTAACGATAACATTGCCGGTTTCCAACTCGTATTGTCCTTCTACTTCTGCCTTTGTCATGTCGGAGGTGCAGGGGATAGCTTCGTGGAAATAATCGGCGTGTGTTGTCCCGATATTGGGGATGTCTTTGCCGGCCTGAGCCCATGCGGTAGCATAAGTGGAGTGGGTGTGGACTACTCCTTGAATGTTCGGGAAAGCTTTGTAGAGGACAAGATGTGTCGGTGTGTCGGATGAAGGATTCAATTCTCCTTCTACCACCTTACCGCTTTCCAAATCTACCACAACCATATCCGAGGCTTTCATCGTATCATAGTCCACGCCGCTCGGTTTGATGACTACGAGTCCCTTTTCACGGTCGATGCCTGATACATTGCCCCATGTGAAGATAACCAAATCTTGTTTCACTAAATCAAGATTGGCTTGATATACCTTTTTTTTGAGTTCTTCTAACATAGTTCATAATTTAAATTTAGGGGCTTTACGGTAAGCGTTCTCGTTGAACTTATATAAAGCGGCTCCCCGTTTTGACCCTGTTTTATCAATCTTATCTGTTTTTTCGATATAGTTCAAGTCTGCAACCCGTTTGCGGAAATTCCGTTTATCTAAAGGTTCTCCGTAAATGGCTTCGTACAAGCTTTGTAGTTGGAACAGAGTGAACAGGCTTGGCAAAAGGTTGAAACCGATGGGTTCGGAAGAGGCTTTCTTTTGCAACATAATTCGGGCTTGTTTTACCATTTGGGGATGGTCGAAAACAAGTGGTGGAATTTCGTTGATTTCCGCCCAATGCGCATTATGTTGCTGTACCAGATTCCGGTCATATTCATTGATGTTGATTAATGCATAATATGCCACGGATATTACTCTCTCCCCCGGGTCACGGTCTACTTCTCCGAACGTTCCGACCTGTTCCATATATACGTTTTCGAGGCCGGTCAGTTCCGCCAAAACTCTTTTGGCTGCATCGTCTACGCTTTCACCGTCTTGTACGAATCCACCCATTAAGGACCAACTTCCCTTTGCCGGTTCGAAATTCCGCTTGAGCAAGAGCAGTTTTAAACTGCCCTTGTCAAAGCCGAATATAATGCAATCTACGGAAACGTAGAATCGAGGGTTTATATTATAATAGGTGGTCATTTCCTTTTTATATTATCACCAGAAATAAGCATAGAACAATCCGCACAGAACAACAACTCCCAATGTCGCAATGACATCCCATTTGTTCCAGCTCTCTCGGATGCTCTTTTTATAATCGGTTGTAAACGTAATGGCTTCGATTTGTTTTGCCGTCGGTTTCGGTGTGAAGCATGAAACTATGAACATGAATACAATGAGGAACACCAACAACCAAACTTCGAATACCAACCAGTTGGTTTGCCAGAACCAAGTTGTATTTTCCCAGAAAGCTCCGGTCATTACGTCTTTTCCCGTATTGGTCATTACATTGGTAGCCAAACGTACCATACCGATAAGGAATCCTACAATCATACCCCATTCACCGGCTTTCGGAGTAATCTTCTTAGAGAAAATACCGAGGAAGAAGACAGCTACCATTGCCGGAGCAAGCAACGACTGAATACCTTGCAAATAATCGTACAAGCTACCCAAGCTCATCATAACAGGAATCCATGCCATACCGAGGATGACTACAACTACGGTGGCGATACGTCCTACCATGACATAAGTGGCTTCACTCTTGCCTGGACGAAGAGGCTTGTAAAAGTCTTCGGTGAACAATGTGGCACATGAATTGAAGAAAGCAGCTAAAGAGGCAACCAAAGCGCAAATGAAACCGATGGTCACAATTCCTTTTACACCTGCCGGTAATACGTCTTTTACCATCACAGCAAAAGCCGCATCGGTATTTGACATGTCAAATTCACCTTTTGCCGCCAATGCTGCTGCTACCATACCCGGAATAAGGAACATGAATACCGGTAAGATTTTAAAATAACCGGCAGCGATTGTACCACGACGAGCACGTTTCATTACCACTCTGTTGTCTTCTCCTTTGGTCTGTCCGAGAACACGTTGTACAATGTGCTGGTCTGTACACCAATACCAGAAGCCAATAATTGAAGCCCCGATAAATACGACAAAACCGGGATACTCTTGGTACATGGGGTCGCCTTCTTCCCAATGGAACATGTGGTTGGCACCGTAAGCATGTCCATCTGCACCTACGTTCATGGCGTTGCGCGCATGATCCATCATTTCTGTCCATCCTGCAGCAATGCTACCGTCCCCTAAAGCAGAGAGGCCGAGAAAAAGTACCAAGAATGAACCGATGATAAGGATTGGAGTTTGAATGGTAGAAAGCGTCATGACTCCTTTCATACCACCCAATACGGTGAAGATACCTGTAAGTACGATAAGCCCGATAGCTCCATACCAGAATGGCAATCCGAGCAAGAACTCAAAGAAGATACCACCCGTAAAAGCCGTAACACTCACTTTTGTGAGTACGTAAGCTATGAGTGTAATGATAGAAAGCCATGTACCTGTACGTTGGGTATAGCGGAATTTAAGGAAATCGGGCATGGTGATGATTTTGCCCATCTTATTGTTCAATAACTGGTAGAAAGGAACGAAAAGCCATCCTAAGAATAAAATCATCCAACCTTGCATTTCCCAGTGTGCCATGCCTACGCCACTTTTTGCACCGGTTCCTGCCAAACCTACTAAGTGTTCCGAACCGATGTTTGCGGCAAATATGGCTGCACCGATAACGTACCAAGGTTCTCCCTTTCCGAACAGATAGTCTTGGCTGTCTGCCCCTTTCATTGCTCGTTTGTCTTTCTGCACAGAACGATAAACTGCCCATGCTACTAAAATGACTCCAATTACCAGGATTGCCCAATCGAGCCAAATAAATTCATTTGAATTCCAATTCATGGTTTTGTTTTTATTTGATTATAGTTAATGATATTTACTTTTCTACTGTAAATTTGAAGATACATTCGCTGTGATAAGTCTGTCCCGGCTCCAATATTACCGAAGGCCATTCTGGTTTATTCGGACTATCGGGGTAGTGCTGGGTTTCGAGACAAACGGAAGCACGCTGGTTGTATACGATTCCTTTTTTTCCGCTTAATGTACCATCCAAGAAGTTTCCGCTGTAGACTTGAATACCGGGTTCATTCGTATAAACTTCCAATGAGATTCCACTTGTAGGCGAAGTAAGCTTAGCTGCCAATTGGTTGATATCTCCTTGGGTGTTCAATACCCAATTATGGTCATAACCGTTGCCGTTTTTCAGTTGGATAAAATCAAATTTGTCTATATCCTGTCCTACGGCTTTCGGAGTAGTAAAATCCATTGGAGTTTCTTTTACCGTAACGATTTCGCCCGTAGTCATATATGTACTGTCTACAGGAGTATAGTTGTCCGCATTGATATATAAAATATGATCGGTAGCTGGTTGGGACGGATCGCCTGATAAGTTGAAATAAGAATGGTTGGTCATATTGATGACGGTCTTCTTATCAGTGGTTGCATCGTACTTAATGTCCAAGGCATTATCACCGCTTAGGGTATAGGTCACCGTTGCAGTTACAGCTCCTGGGAAGTTTTGTCGTATCGTTCAATTGTTTTCCCTCATACACTTGATATTGCCATCCTTGGGGCCCTCCATGCAGACAATGGCCAAAATTATTGGTGGGCAATTGAACAGAATCCCCGTCAATAACAATTTTGCCTTTGTTTATTCGGTTGGCATAGCGACCTATTGCGGCTCCGAAATCACTGGGTTTGTTAATGTAATCGGCTATACTGTCGAAACCTAACACGACATCGCGTAAGGAATCATTTTTGTCTGGTACCATAATAGATACGATTCGTCCGCCAAAGTTTGTGACACAAACTTCCATTCCATTGGAATTTTTAAGAGTGTACAAGCTTGTCGGTTTGCCTTTTACATCAGCTACGAAGTTCTGTGGATCAAGTCCTGAAACGGTTAAATTACTTTGAGGTTGTTGGCTGCATGAAGCCAAAAGAACTGTGATAAGTCCTACACCTAAGATTGCATTTCTTTCTTTTTTCATGGTGAATGAATTAAAAGATTTAAATTGAATGTAAAGTTACGACTTTATCTCGTATTTCTATTGCAAATATATATGTTTTTGGGCATAAGGTGTATGCCTTACACTTCTTTTTATTCTTTTTCTATGTTATAGTTTATTAAAAACCGTACAGTCATAGAAAACTATGGTGGATAGGATATCGTTTTATTCAGTTGTGGGTTACGTTAATAAAAAGGGAATCACTACATTGTAATGATTCCCTTTTTCTACATAAATAAGATGCTAAGATTTTGTTTTTAGCAGAGTTTTCTGGAACCGTCTCCTATGACTACATCAATAATGACCGGTTCTTTACCGAATTTTTCTTTGAACTTCGATTTGACTACTTTTACGAAGTTGTCATAAAGTTCATCACTTACAAGATTGATGGTGCAACCTCCGAAACCTCCTCCCATAATACGAGAACCGGTTACGCCTTCTTCTTTTGCTATATCATTCAGGAAGTCCAATTCAGGGCAAGAAACTTCGTATTCTTTGCTCAGACCGTAATGGGTTTCGTACATTTTCTGTCCTACGGTTTCATAGTCGCCTTTCTCTAAGGCATCACAGACAGCCAAGACACGTTCTTTTTCGCCAATGACATATTTAGCTCGCATGAAATCCTCTGCCGATACTTCGTTCTTCACTTCATCCAACATAGCATAGTCTGCATCGCGTAAGCTCTTCACTTCAGGATGGTGCCTGTTGATGACTGCGGCTACGTTTTCGCAACTTCTGCGGCGGTCATTGTAGGGAGAACCTACAAGTTCGTGCTTTACACAAGAGTTTACTAATACCAATTTATAGCCCTTCGGATCAAACGGGAAGTATTCGAATTCACCGCTGCGGCAGTCCAAACGCATCAGGCTGCCTGCTTTACCGTGAACAGAAGCGAATTGGTCCATAATACCGCAATTGCATCCCAAATATTTATGTTCTGTAGCTTGTCCGACTTTAGCCAATGTCATTTTGTCTATTTTGTTTTCGCCGAACATATCGTTGAGTGCAAAAGCATATACGCTTTCCAGTGCTGCAGAAGAAGACATTCCTGCTCCGAGAGGAACATCGCCTGCAAATGCTGTATTAAAGCCTTCTACGGGAATACCCAATGCCATCATTTCCCGACATACGCCGAAAATGTAGCGGGCCCAACTTGCTTTCGGTCCTTTTTCATCGTCTAAAGAAAACTCTACGTAATCTTTCAAATCGATAGAGTAGGCACGTACGTTTCTTGTTCCATTTACTTTTATTTCAGCAATCATGCCTTGTTGAACAGCACCGGGGAATACAAATCCGTCATTATAATCAGTGTGTTCACCGATGAGGTTGATACGACCCGGAGAAGCATATACAGAACCGGTTGTTCCATCAAAGTGTTCAATGAAACGGCTTCTTACATCATCTATTGTCAATTTCATAATCCATTTATTTTATGAGGTTAATAAAAAGAGATTTTTCTTATCCTTTAAGTCCTACTTTAGAACCTTTCCAGCAGAACCAAATGACATACAGGTAGTAGATGAACATCATGCAGATAGCCATGCCTACACCTGTATGGTCTACTACGACACCCATCAACAAAGGCAGTGTGGCTGCACCGATTACACCCATGTTAATGATACCACTGGCAGCTTTTGTATGCGGACCCAATTCCTGTAAACCGAGGTTGAAGATAAGCGGCCACATCACGGAGTGGAACAAGCCGGCTGCCAACATGGCGTATACGGCTGCCATCCCCGGCAGAACGAATGAAATGCCGACGCATGCCGCACCTCCGAGAAGGCAAACCGTCAACAAATGGCGTGGTTGGTATTTGCTTAACACACCGGCACCGATGAAACGTCCAACCATCATACCGCCCCAATACAACGGCAGGAAGTCTTCGGCTTTACCGCCCAAATAAGGCTTGCTGTCGAAATAAGCAGACAACATGGACGGGATACCGATTTCCAATCCCATATACATAAAGATGGCAAAAGCACCGAACCATACGTGGGGGTATTTGAACACGCTCGATTTGTATTCTCGTGTGTCACCATTGTCGGCAGCTTGCTCTTCTTCTTTGATTTCCGGAAGTTTCAAGAAGTAAAGAATGATGCAAAGCAGGAAAGTAAAAATGCCCAATCCCAAGAAAGGAACGGTCACATCATTTCCGCTTAATTGATCTTCCGATTTACCTGCAATAATAAAATAGGTAATAAACATCGGAGCCAATGTCGTGGCTACAGAATTTAAGGCTTGGCTTAACGTCATACGGAATGCACCTTTCTCTGGTGTACCCAATACCATTACGTACGGATTCGCTACAAGTTGCAACATGACGATACCCAATGCCACACAACACATACTGGCTAAGAAGATATTATAGATGGTCGTCTGGGCGGCATCCAAATTCGTTGATATACCAAAGTAATTGATTACGAAACCCAATCCGACAACGGCCAAGCCGAGAACCAATGTCATCTTATAACCAATCTTGTTCATCATAAGAGCAAAGGGAATAGACAAGGCATAAGCTCCATAAAAAGCGGAGTTAACAAGTTGTCCCTGTGCTTCTGTCAGGTTGAATACAGTCTTGCAGAATCCAATCATAGAATTGTTCATTGTCGTTACGAAACCGATAAGGAAGCAAACGATAATGACCACCGTGAGAGCGAACGTGTAGTTCGGTTGTGTTTTTTGAGTCATTTGATAATTTGTTTTTTAAGATTTGTTTATCTATTATTGTTTCACTTATTTTTCAATTCCGAATTTATAGATGGTTTTTTGGGTATATGTTTCGCCCGATTTCAGCACGACCGACGGGAAATACGGCCGGTTGGGAGAGTCGGGGAAATGCTGCGCCTCGAAACAAATTGCGCTTCGACGCGGGAATGTTGCGCCTAACTGTCCCTTGTATCCGTCAGCCCAATTATCCGTATATACTTGAACTCCAGGTTCGGTGGTATAAACTTCCATTGTACGACCGGAAACAGGTTCGTATATTTTGGCTGCAAAACTCAGTTCGCCTACTTCTCTCTTATTGAGTACGAAGCAATGGTCGTAACCGGCTCCATTCCGCGTCTGTTCGTCATCGGCATCTATGCGTTCGCCGATTTCATGCGAGGTTGTGAAATCAAAAGGAGTACCTTTTACAGGTTTGATTTCTCCTGTAGGAATAGAGGTGTTATCGATAGGAATGAAGTAATCGGCATTAATCTGACATTGCAGTTTTTCAATAGTAGGAGTAGGGTTGGCAATACCGGCCAGACTGAAGAAACCGTGATTGGTCATATTGACGATAGTTGTTTTGTCGGTGGTTCCCTTGTATTCGATTACCAATTCATTGTCGTCGGTAAACGAATAAATGACATTCATGTTCAAATTCCCGGGGAAACCTTCTTCGCCGTCTGCGAAGACGTAATGCAGGCGCAATGTCCGTTCGTCCGTTTGCTCTGCGTCCCATACGCGGGCATGACATCCGGTAGGACCACCGTGGAGGCTATTCGGACCATTGTTGATCGTCAGTGAATACTCTTTTCCTTCTAACGTAAATTTACCTTTGCAGATACGATTACCGTAACGGCCTATCAGAGTACTGAGGAATGGCTCCGGACTACTGATGACCTCCTGGATGTTGTCATGTCCTTGAATGACATTTGCCATTTTTCCGTCACGGTCAGGAACCATAATGGCAACCAGTGCTCCTCCGTAATTTGTAATGGCAACTTCACAACCCTTATTGTTTCTCAGAATAAACAAATCTGTTTGTTTGCCCTGAACTTCTGCTTGAAAATCTTCTCTTTTAAGACCACTAATATTTTTTAAACTCATCCGACTTATGATTTAAAGTTAAATTATCGTTATGCAAAATAAGAAAAAAACTTTCTTATTGCAAAAGATTTCGGGGAAAAAGATGATGCAGAAATGAGAAGATTTGCAGATTATGCTTGTTCCGGGTGATAAAAGGCTAAAAAGTCGGCCACAATGAACGTGCTGCCTCCTACGAAAATCAGATCCTTTTCCGTAGAAGATTGCCGTGCCGCCTGAAAGGCAGACCTTACGTCGGGCCAGGAAGTTCCTCTTAATCCGGCTTCTTTAGCAAGTGTTTGAAGAGTGTGTTCGTCAAGTGCCCGTTTAACGTTTGCTTTCGTGAAATAATAGGTAGCGCATTGGGGAAGCTGTCGTAGAACGGAATGAATGTCTTTGTCATTTACCATACCTATTACAATGTGGAGCTTATCGGCCTGGATACCTCTCAGTTGGTCGGCAATATAACTTATCCCTCCTGTGTTATGTCCTGTGTCGCAGATTATGGTGGGGGACATTCCGACTTGTTGCCAACGGCCTCGTAAGCCGGTGAGTTTGCAAACTTGTCCGAAACCGATCCGGATATGCTCTTGTGTGATAGTATAACCGGCTTTTCGAAGTTCGTCGATAGCCGTGAGTATGGTTGCCGTATTCTTTTCCTGGCAGAGACCCCCCAGTTCACCTATAAAACTTCCGTAATGAAAGGTCTCGTACACACGCGTATTGCTTTCCGAAAGGGATGAAATGACTTCATGCTCTTCTTCTGCAAATCTTATTGGAGCATTCATCTCCAGTGATTTATCCTTGAAGACCTTTTTTGTTTCCTCGGTAGTCTCGCCGATGACCACTGGAACTCTGGGCTTGATGATTCCTGCTTTCTCTCCGGCAATTTTCGTAAGGGTGTTTCCCAGAAATTGCACATGGTCTAAGCTGATATTGGTAATGACGGACAAATCCGGAGTAATGATGTTGGTGCAGTCCAAGCGTCCTCCCATGCCTACTTCGATAACGGCCACATCCACTTCGGCCTTCGCAAAATATTTGAAAGCCAAAGCCGTGGTCAATTCAAAGAAAGAAGGGTGCAGAGGCTCGAAGAAAGAGCGTTCGTCTTCGACAAAAGAAACCACTTCGCATTCCGGTATCATTTTTCCGTTTACCCGTATGCGCTCCCTGAAATCGGTCAGGTGAGGTGACGTATAAAGGCCCACTTTGTAACCTGCGGTTTGAAGTATGGCTGCCAATGTATGGCTGCACGAGCCCTTGCCGTTAGTGCCCCCCACGTGGATGGTTCTGAATTTGCGGTGAGGATGACCAAAATGTTCATCCAACAGCAAAGTGTTGCTTAGTCCTTCTTTGTAAGCTGTTCCTCCTACATTTTGGAACATGGGCACACTGTTGAACAAGTATGTTGTGGCTTCTTTATACGTCATCTCCTTATTTATAGCTTTTATTCAAAATAGCTTTTGAACTTTCTGAATATCTTTTCCTTAATGGAAGGATTCGGAGCGAAGTTGTCACTCTTCTTCATCTCTTCCAACGTCTTCTTTTCGTCTTTGCTCAAAGCTTCCGGAATATACACACTGATATTTACGATAAGGTCTCCTGTGCCGTATCCGTAACCTTGTACGGCAGGCAGCCCCTTGCCTCTCAAGCGTACCACCTTGCCCGGTTGTGTGCCCGGTTCTATTTTGATTTTTACTTTTCCGTCGATGGTCGGGATTTCCGCATCGCCGCCCAATGCCGCAGTGGGGACATCCAAAAGTAAATTGTATATCAGATTATTGTCTTCCCGTAAGAGTTCCTTGTGCGGTTCTTCTTCGATATAAACTTGAATGTCTCCCGGGACTCCGTTACGTCGGGCAGCATGGCCTTTTCCCGTGACGGTGACGACCATGCCGTCTCCTACGCCGGCGGGAATTTTCACTTCAATGACTTCTTCGCCGTTGACGACACCTTCCCCTCCGCATTCTTTGCACTTATTCTTTATGATGGTTCCTTCTCCGCCACACGTGGGGCAAACGGCTTGTGTTTGCATCATGCCGAAAATACTCTGTTGGGTTTTTACGACGAAGCCGTTACCGTGGCATGTCGGGCATGTCTCGGTAGCACCGCTGCCTTCAGCTCCGCTCCCGTGGCAATGCGGGCAGGCCACTTTCTTTTTGACCTTGAATTTCTTGGTTACTCCTGTGGCTATTTCCTGAAGCGTCATTCTCACTTTAAGGCGAAGGTCCCCTCCCCTGTATTGGGGTTTCCGGGCTCTGCCGCCTCCACCGAAGCCACCAAATCCGCCATGGCCTCCGAAAATGTCGCCAAACATAGAGAAGATATCGTCCATGTTCATTCCGCCGCCTCCGAATCCGCCTGCACCATTTACGCCTTCCGGTCCGAACTGGTCGTAGCGGGCACGTTTTTGCGGGTCGCGGAGCACGTCGTATGCTTCTGCTGCTTCCTTGAATTTGGCTTCGGCTTCCTTGTCATCCGGATTGCGGTCGGGATGATATTTGATAGCCATTTTCTTATAAGCCTTTTTTATCTCGTCGTCCGAGGCGTTTTTTGAAACGCCTAACACTTCATAATAGTCACGTTTCGCCATGTTTCATTGCGGTTTAAAGTCCTACGGCCACTTGAGAGTGGCGAATCACCTTTTCATTTAAAGTATAGCCTGTTTTGACGCAGTCGATAATTTTACCTTTCATTTCGTCCGAAGGAGCCGGCACTTGGGCAATAGCCTCATGCAAATCCGTATTGAAATCGGCATTTTCGGTCTCTATTTTCTTGACCCCCTGTTCGCCCAAGATTTTTACGAATTTCTGGAATATCAAGTCCACGCCTTCTTTTACGGCAGCCACGTCTTCCATCTTGTCCATATTCTTCAATGCACGTTCCATGTCGTCCAATATGGGAAGTATGGCTGTGATTGTTTTTTCCGCCCCGTTCAAAATCAATTCAGCCTTTTCTTTGATGGTACGTTTGCGGTAATTGTCAAATTCGGCAACCTGACGCAGGTATTTGTCTTGCAGTTCTGCCACTTTGGTTTCTGCTGCAGCCAATTTGTCTTCCACGGACATTTCCTTTGCCGGTTGTTCTTCAGCTTTGTCGCCTTCGTCTGGTTGTGAGGTCACTACATTATCCAAGGTTTCTTCTTGTTGGGCTTTCAACTCTTCTTCGTTCATATCTTTATTTTTTTCCATGATGCAATATTTTAAAAGGGTATTTAGTCGCTAAATACCCTACAAATAGTTTGCCATTCGGCTTTTGCTTTCCAAAAATATTTTTAATCCCCGTACATTCTTGTTTTAAGTTCCTTGATGTGGTCGCTGGCAATGTACTCGTCGTATTCCATCATCTTGTCGATAATGCCGTTGGGGGTGAGTTCGATGATACGGTTGGCCACGGTTTCGATGAACTCGTGGTCATGGCTGGAGAACAAGATGTTGCCTTTGAACAGCTTCAGATTGTTGTTGAAAGCCTGGATGCTTTCCAAGTCCAGATGATTTGTCGGAGTGTCCAAAACAAGACAGTTGGCGTTTTTCAACTGCATGCGGGCTATCATACAACGCATCTTCTCTCCTCCCGAAAGAACGTTGACTTTCTTCATTACCTCTTCTCCCGAGAACAGCATTCTTCCGAGGAAGCTCTTGAAGTAAACTTCGTTGCCTTCACCGAACTGGCTCAACCAATCCACAAGGTTCAAATCGCTTTCGAAGAAACGGGTGTTGTCAAGAGGCAAATATGCCGTAGTAATGGTCACTCCCCATTTGTAGTCGCCTCCTTGTGCTTTACGGTTACCGTTGATGATTTCAAAAAAAGCCGTCATGGCACGCGGGTCGCGGCTCAGGAAAACGATTTTATCTCCTTTTTCTACGGTAAAGTTCACGTCGTTGAAAAGCACGGTTCCGTCGTCCGTTGTGGCACGTAATCCTTTCACCTCGAGGATTTGGTTGCCCGGCTCGCGATCCATCTGGAAAATGATGCCTGGGTATTTGCGGGTAGAGGGGCGTATTTCCTCTACATTTAATTTTTCCAACATCTTTTTTCGGCTGGTGGTCTGCTTGCTTTTGGCCACGTTGGCAGAGAAGCGCCGGATGAATTCTTCCAATTCCCGCTTCTTTTCTTCGGCCTTGGCCTTTTGGTTTTGAGCTTGTCTCAGGGCCAACTGGCTGGATTCATACCAGAAACTGTAATTACCGGCGAACATCGTCACTTTGCCGAAATCAATATCCACCGTATGGGTACAGACAGCATCTAGGAAGTGACGGTCGTGGCTTACTACCAATACCGTGTGCTCGAAATCGGAAAGGTATGATTCGAGCCATTGCACCGTGTCGAGGTCGAGGTCGTTGGTCGGCTCGTCCAACAGCAGGTTGTCCGGTTCGCCGAAGAGGGCTTTGGCCAACATGATACGTACCTTTTCCTTACCGCTCAGCTCGCCCATCAGTGCGTAATGCTTGTCCTCTTTGATACCCAAGCCGCTCAACAAGGCTGCGGCATCGCTTTCGGCATTGTATCCGCCCATTTCCGCGAACTTTTCTTCCAGTTCGGCCACTTTGATACCGTCTTCGTCCGAAAAGTCGGCTTTGGCATAAAGCGCATCGCGTTGCTGCATGATGTCCCACAATACGGTGTGTCCCATCAGCACGGTATTCAGCACGGTACAGTCGTCATATTGGAAGTGGTCCTGGCTCAGTACGGAGAGCCTTTCGCCCGGTCCCAGTTCCACACTGCCTTTGGTCGGTTCCAATTCGCCCGATATGGCTTTCAGCAACGTGGACTTCCCGGCTCCGTTAGCCCCGATGACACCGTAAATATTTCCATTGGTGAACTTCATGTTTACATCCTTGTACAGGACTCTTTTCCCGAACTGGATGGCAAGATTCGATACGCTAATCATACTTTAAATTATACCTTGAATTGAATATTTTCGGCAAAGGTACGAAAAATATTTTATTCGTTCATGGTTTCTCCGGTAAACTGCAAGGGGAGTAGGGCTTTGACCGAATCGACCACGTAGGTACCCTCTTCGCCGAACAGCAGGATGCGTACGGGATGTCCGTACCGTTCTTCCACTCCGAGAATGACTTGCCGGCAAGCTCCGCAAGGAGGGATGGGAGCTTTCAGGAAAGCTCCGTGGGCGTAAGCCGCAATGGCCAGTTCTTCCACGCTTTTCTCCGGGTAGCGTGCGTTGGCGTAGAACAGTGCCGTGCGTTCCGCGCACAGGCTTGACGGGAAGGCGGCGTTTTCCTGGTTGCTTCCCGTTACAATCCTTCCGTCGGACAGCCGGGCGGCTGCGCCCACGCAGAATTTAGAGAAAGGTGCATAGCTCGTCTGTGTGGCCTCCTTGGCCTTGTCTATCAATTCGCGGTCTGCTTCCGATAATTCTTCATAGTCGTATATTCTGACTTTGCTGATAATTTCCTTCTCTTTCATAGGACTGTTTCCTTTTGGTTAATAATGCACAAATATATGTTTTTTTATTCACAACGAAGAAAAAAGAGGTAACTTTGTGTGTGAGAAATCCTTCATGATATTTGAGATATGCGATTGAAAACCGTTTTTCTATCCGTGTTGTTCGGTGTGACGAGCTTTTTGCTGCAGGCACAGGGTGTCAGCCAGCAATACCTTAATTATATAGAACGATACAAGGGAATGGCTATAGACCAGATGTTACGTTATAAGATTCCGGCCAGCATCACATTGGCACAAGGATTGTTGGAAAGCGGAGCCGGGACAAGTACATTGGCGCGGAAAGCCAACAATCATTTCGGCATCAAATGCGGGCGGGCTTGGAAGGGCCCCTACGTCTTACAGGACGATGACGAACGTAATGAAAAGTTTCGTAAATACAGGAGCGTGGAAGAGTCGTACGAAGACCATTCACGCTTTCTGCAACAAGCACGTTATTCTTCGTTGTTCGACCTTTCTCCGAAAGATTATAAAGGTTGGGCGCGTGGTTTGAAACGTTGTGGCTATGCCACGAATCCGCGTTACGCTTCCTTGCTGATAGATTTGATAGAACGGTACGACTTAGACCAATACGACAAGTACAAATCGTCGAAGTTGCATTTTGATTATAGCAGCATAGACCGTCAACTGAACAGTGAGTCGTTGCCGTCCCATCTGGTGTACCGCAATAATGAGAATTATTATATTATTGCACGCGCCGGGGATACGTTTGATTTGTTGGCGGAAGAAACCGGCGTGTCGGCACGCGACATCCGGAAGTTCAATGAATTGCCGAAAGGGTATCGAATCCAGGCCGGAGATGTATTATATCTGGAACGGAAGCGGAAAAAGGCCGCCAAGAAATACAAGGATGTGCCTCACGTGGTGAAGGCCGGTGAGTCGATGTATAATATTGCGCAACGCTACGGGATACGTTTGGAGAGTCTGTATGATATGAATAATTTGCCGGCAGATTATGCCATTCAAGTAAATGACCGTTTGCGTGTACGTTAAAAAAGGAGGTCAGAATGAAACAGAAAGGTCTTTGTCGGGCTTTATTGCTCATTTTGTTTGCGACCTGCGCGGTTGCAGGACAGGCGCAGGAGGTCTTGCGCTCGGATTCGGTGACGGGTGTGGATGCCGGAAAGGAGAGCCTGAAGATACAGCCGTCGGCATCGGAAGTGACGCCGGAGAAGGTCGGCGCGCGGTTGGCTTTGACGGACACGTTGGTGGCCGATACGGCACAATGGACTTTTCGCCCCTCTCTTCCTCCATTGTACCGGGACGGTACCGTGGCTTATTTCCCGGCAAGTTATTATGGTGGATATTGGGGCTTATGGGAACTGCATGAAGGTTTCAATGCCAGTCTGGACATGAGCGTGTCGGCCTCGTTCGGCAAGAACCGTTTTCCCGGGGTGGGATTCGGGACCGGAATCTCTGCCATGTACGTGCGTAGCCTCACCGACCGGTTGGTGCTGTCTGTGGGAGGCTTTTACGACCGCTTGTCTTGGAACGGTTTGAATGAGAACCGTTTCGGAATCAATTTGCTGGCCGGTTATCAGTTGACCGACAGGGTGAGTTTGTACGCATACGGCAGCAAAGCTTTTTTCCCGATGCAAGGCCGTCAGCCGTGGATTCCTCCGATGCCGTGGATGAATAATTTCAGCAGTCGGTTTGGGGGAATGGTGCATTTCAAGGTTTCCGATGCCGTGTCTGTTTCGCTCAGTGTGGAAGAGACCAGTTGGAAACGTTGACGGGCAAAAGGCGATAGGAAGCCATAAGGCTTGGCGGTCGTACCTGTGGCCGACTCCCGAAAAACATATACATCCGTGCGGTTCCCGTCAAGGGGAGCGCACGGATGTTTTGTTTGGACAAAATGTTGTTTAAAGCCCGTTTTGAAGTATTAAAAAGAAAGCAAAAAGGATGTTTCTGTTACGACTGCCTTTTACGAAAAGTCTTTGTTAAGGGGGCTTGACGGTGGTTTTGGATACATTTTTTATGTTTCGGGGCTTGTTTTTCACGCATCTAAAGCAAAATTAGGAAACACTTTCAGCCGAACGATTTTTCGTTCGGCTGAAAAAACATTTTTTTTCTCCGCATGTCGTGGGAGAGGCGTCTGCATGTTGTCGGAAAGTTCTACGCAGACGGTGGCACAGCGGTCGGCAAAAGCTCCGTTTTTACGCTATTTGGGGCGGAAAGGGACGCTGAACCGGAATGCCTTCTTGCGAGGCGGAACGCCTCGGATGCTTACGTGTTCCGTATTGCCTTGCGTCGGGCGTGGACTTTCATACGGCATTATGAAAGCAGGAATGCGGGGCAGGCTGGCATTCTGTACTTTTCCCGATGCGCGAGAATCGCGTATTTGCGACGGCGGCGGGGGAAGGGCACGAATAAGCGAGCCACGAGGAGGTGGGATTGTCATATTGACACTTGGAATATCGACAGGTACCATTCGGGACTTGGCATGTCAAGTGTGGGAGTGTTGATGGCTTTAGGCGGTTTGGTCTAAATAATATAAAGGTATAGGGATATTTATAAGGTTTTACAGTCGGAAAGTGATTTTTTTATCGTACTTTTGTATGATAAATCTGTGAAAGAAAGAATGCGAAGAAAGATAAGACGGAATTGGATTGTCCCTGAAGGAGCCGAACTGACGGATTTGGACCGTAAGATTTTGGCTTTTCAGGAAGAAGGCTGTTTGGTGCCTTCGCGTAAATTGATTAAGACTCCTGAACAAATAGAGGGGATTCGCAGGAGCGGTGTGGTAAATACCGGGGTGTTGGACCTTGTGGCCCAAGAGATACATGCCGGAATGACTACACTTGAGATAGACGAGATGGTATATGATTATACGGTAAGCCACGGGGCCATTCCTGCTCCTCTGAATTATGAAGGTTTTCCGAAAAGTGTATGTACTTCTATTAACGAGGTGGTCTGTCACGGCATTCCTAATGAATTCGATGTATTGGAGGAAGGAGATATTATCAATGTGGACGTTTCCACCATATTGGACGGATATTACAGCGATGCTTCGCGTATGTTTGTCATCGGGCAGACCACACCCGAGAAGCAGAAATTGGTAGACGTCGCGCGAGAGTGCCTGGAGATTGGCATGAAAGCTGCCCGTCCGTTCGGCTTTGTGGGGGATATAGGAAATGCCATCGAAAAGCATGCCAGGAAGAACGGTTTCAGCATCGTGCGCGATTTGTGCGGCCATGGGGTGGGACTGGAGTTCCATGAAGAGCCGGATGTGGAGCATTTCGGCCGGAAGGGAACGGGGATGCTCTTGGTGCCCGGCATGGTGTTTACGATAGAACCTATGGTGAACATGGGCGATTGGAGGGTGTTTGTGGATGAGGAAGACGGATGGACTGTCGTGACGGAAGACGAACTGCCCAGTGCGCAATGGGAACATACTTTCCTGATGACGGAAAACGGTTTGGAGATTCTTACTTATTGAGACACCATAATTTATAGGACGTGAGGAAATGGAGAATAAAGATATTGTTATATTAGGTATAGAGTCGAGTTGTGATG
>OHYF01000545.1_pt1 | contig 18621 bp, 16 predicted proteins | sample 1580111 | NCBI WGS metagenome assembly OHYF01 (sample SAMEA3882530, study PRJEB24775) | human gut metagenome | biome: human-associated habitat; feature: intestine environment; material: feces | place: Netherlands | collected 2009/2010
GAGCGGTGGCGGCACATATGGGAAAACCGTGAGTCCCTCACCGCGAATGACAAAGATTTCTCGCTTCGCTCGAAATGACGATACGGGAGTCTCCTAGTCTCTTAGTCTCCTAGCTCCTAGCCACACATTTTGCACCCGTAAAACCTGTTCCCCCTCAACCCGAGCCCGCTCCCCCTTCGTATTTTCTCCCACCACATTCCCCAATTTCCTTCCCCCATGTGATATAATAGGAAAAGCGACTATGAACGGCTTTTATTTTTGACATACAATCAATGCAAAAATATTTTTTTAAGAGCCAGCGACTGCCGGCTCCGACAACTGAATAGGAGGTTCTATCCATTTTGGCAAAAGCAAGATTACAAATCATTCCATTAGGAGGCCTTGGAGAAATCGGGAAGAACATGACTGTATTCCGTTACGGCGACGAAATTATCGTAATCGATGCAGGCATGGCATTCCCAGAAGAAGACATGCTCGGGATCGACATCGTCATCCCGGATTTTTCCTACCTCATCGAACACAAAGACGAGATCAAAGCCATCCTCATCACCCACGGACACGAAGATCACATCGGGTCCCTTTCCTACCTGCTTCGCGAAGTGAACGCCCCGGTCTACGCCACACGCCTCACCTGCGGCCTCATCGAAGGCAAACTCAAAGAAGCACACATCACAAACTACGACCTGCACACCGTCAAACCCGGTGACGAATTCAAAACAGGCCTTTTCAAATTCGGCTTCTTCCACGTCTGCCACTCCATACCGGACTCCTGCGGCATCTACCTGCGCACCCCGGTCGGCACCATCGTCCATACCGGCGACTTTAAATTCGACCACTCTCCGGTCGACGGCGAACTCACCGACATGTACAAGCTCGCTGAGCTCGGCCACAGAGGCGTCCTCTGCCTTCTCGCCGACTCCACGAACGCACAGAATCCCGGCTACACCCCTTCCGAAGCCATCGTATCCAAGTCCCTCATGAGCGCTTACGCCGATGCCAAAGGCCGCATCATCCTTGCCACCTTCGCATCGAACGTCTCCCGCATCCAGATGGCCGTCGACGCAGCAGTCGCTAACAAAAGAAAAGTCTGCGTCTTCGGCCGCTCCATGGTGAACGTCGTCGGCATCGCCCAAGAGCTCGGCTACCTCAAAGCCCCGGAAGGCACCTTCATCGAGCCGGAAGAGCTTGGCCACTACAGAGACGACCGCCTCTGCATCCTGACCACCGGCAGCCAGGGCGAACCGATGGCCGGCCTCTCCCGCATGGCCGACGGCTCCCACCGCCAGGTCCAGATCCACGCAGGCGACACCGTCATCATCTCCGCCTCCCCGATCCCGGGCAATGAGACCAGCGTCGGCCGCACCATCGACAGCCTGATGCGACTCGGCGCCCACGTCGTCACCAGCACCACCACCCGTGTCCACGTATCCGGCCACGGCTCTCAGGAAGACCTGAAGACCATGCTCTCCCTCGTCAAGCCGAAATACTTCATCCCCGTCCACGGCGAACACCGCATGCTCGTCAGCCACGCAGAACTCGCAGAAAGCCTCGGCGTCGAAAAGAAAAACATCCTGATCGGCGAAAACGGCACCCTCTTCGAATTCACCAGCCGCGGCGGCAAGATCAATCCGCAGCGCGTCCAGGCCGGCCCCGTCTTCGTCGACGGCCTCGGCGTAGGCGACGTAGGAAACATCGTCATCCGCGACCGCCAGCAGCTCGCCCAGGACGGCGTCGTCATCGTCGTCATCGCCCTCGAAAAGGGCAGCAACCAAGTCTTAGCCGGCCCCGACATCGTCTCCCGCGGCTTCGTCTACGTGAGAGACAGCGAAGCCCTCCTGACCGAAGCCAGAGAACGCATCGAGTCCGTCCTTGACCGCTGCGAAGCCGGCAACGTCTCCGAATGGAACGCCATCAAGACCCAGGTGAGAGACGCCCTCGGCAAATACTTCTTCGACCGCACCAAGCGCCGCCCGATGATCTTGACCATCATCCAGGAAGTGAAATAAATGGCAACAAAAAAATCCTTCAGCTCTATGCTGAAGGATTTTTTTATTGACCTATCATCAAGAGAGCAAGAAATAGCGCCCTCACTATTTCCCCTCTCCCTTCACAGCACAATTCCCATTCATCCTGTATAGTCCATGCCCGCTACCCGAAACAATCAGACCCGTTTGCTTTAACTTGCGAAGAAATTTCCCCACTGAAGACGGCGCCAATTCAAGCTGCCCCACCAAATCCTTTCGCCTGAAATCTGCCTCAAACCCATATGTTTCCAAAATCTGAAAAACGCGATCTCTTTCTCGGACGGAATAACCATGAATCATCATACATTCCTCAAGCGCTACTTTTTTATTGGAAATCAACGAATCTCCATCCCCTTTATCATCCAGCGCATCGATCACCCCGCTCGCTTTATCCAGTCCATTCCACCGAGTACAGAATAACCTTGACCAGCGAACAGGGCAGTCATCCGCAAATAGCGCGCCCGCATTGGTCAATCGATCACCATTCACCAGATCAAACGATAAAAAATCCAAGCCCGCAAAATCTTCACCGACCTTGGACTTATATACAGACTTCAGTCTGGTAAAAGAGAAATCTGCATATCGCCAACGAGACACTTCACTGTCAAAAGAAAGATGCACACCCCTCATATATTATGTCATTTCCCCCATGAAAAAATCTCCCGACACCGTTCAAAACGCATCAGGAGATTTTTTATTCAAAGAACATCGAGACTTAACGCAGGGATTACTTTTTCACTAACATTCCCGCAAAAAGCAACGCCTCACCGATCCTGCTGTACCATCCAGCGTGCCACCGTCCGCGCCGCCTCGATCTCCTTCTTGAATTCCGCATTCGACAGCGCCTTCTCCTCCCCGATTTCTCCATTTTCGATGAAGAGCCGATGATTGAAAGCCCGCTTCGACTGCATCAAAGGAGGCAGGAGCGACGTATACGTCGTGCCCTGCGGCGCGATGAGTTCTGCCAGCGTCGGTGCGATCTGGAGATGGCTGCCCGCCGCCCCCTGCAAAAGATCCTTCGGTACGCCCTCCCCATAGAAATAGCAAGGCACACCGCTTTGCGCCCATAGCGACACATCCGCAGCGAAATTGAAACGCTCCGCATGATCCCCCGTCACTACAAAGAGTGTCGACGGGTCATCCTTCTTTACCTCACGGATGAATTTCCCCATCACCTGATCCGCATACCAGATATGCCCCAGCTGATCGATTGTCGCCTTATCCCTCGGGATAGACGGCGGCAGCTTCTCCGTCACCTCCACCCGCGGGAACCCCTTCGCATCCACATCATACGCAAAAGGCGGATGATTGCTCGTCGTCAGGATGAAATAGAACGTATCCCCCGACTCCTTCTGCATCCGCTCCCGAATCACATCGAAAAGCGCCCCGTCCGGCGCGCCCCACGACGAACTCTCCCCCTGCTCAGGGAGCTCATCCGCGCAGTGGAACTCGTCGAACCCTTCACGCAGCGTGAAATGCTCTAGATCCTGCCAGCTCCGAAGACCACCATACCAGAAAACCGTCCGGTACCCCAGCCGCTTCATCGTCTCACCGATCGCAAAAGGCGACGCCTTCCCCTTGAGCCCCATCGTATAATTCACATACAGCCCCACATCCGGCAGCCCCGTCAGGAAACCATTCAGCGATGTCATCGTTCCATTCCCATTAGGCAGGAAATGATACGTATACGCCCCCTCCTTCTCCAGCCACTCACCCGTCTGTGCCAGTCCCAGCGAGCGATACTCCGGCAAAAGCGGCCACAATGCATAGTTCTCCCCCAGGATCACCACCACATGATGCGGACGCTTCGGCAAAGACCCCGCCTGACTCTGCCGCGAAAACGCTACATCCAGCGAATCCGCCTTCGGATCCCCTCCGAGACAAACCACCGCTTGCTTCAGCTCCTCATCAGAAATCGGACGATTCGCCCGGCTCCTCGCCCGCTTATGCGTGATATACGCCCGATACAGCGCCTGTCCATCATCCAGTACCGCCTCATTCAAGACCACATACCGCGTGCGAGCCGCACTCTCCCACGGCACCCCGTCATCCGAGTGAAACGCCCCGCCGAAGCGACAAAAGATTGCAAAAATCGGAAGGCAGACCACCGCTCCGAGTACCCAAAGCCGAACGTGCCTCTTTGGACTCCAAACATTCGTCCTCTCAGCTACGTGCAACCACAGCCACACAAAGACAACCATCAAAACGCACGCACCCAAAAGGCGCGGCCACAGCGCATACTGCTGCACCGCCGTCTCAAAGATCGCCCACTTGTCATCCTTCATGCCATTGAACAGCATGATATTAAACCCCTGATGGAAAATCTCATAATACGGAATGCGCGCCATAAAGAGGAACGTCATCAAAGAAATCGCGACACTCCCCAGCACCTTTCGGATACCTGCCACCGGCCACTTCGAGTAAAATGCATACGGGATCGTAGCGAAAAGAAACGGGAACGCCACCAAGAACGCCGTCGTCTTGAGACTGATCCGCGCCCCCAACCAGAGCGCAGTCAAAATATCCCCCACTCCAGCGCTCCCCAGCTGCCCCGCGTAAATCGCAAGAAATGCGATGCGGAAAAGCATAATAAGTGCATAGAGATATAAAAACAGCTTTGCATCCTGCTGGATAGATTTTAAAAAGCGCATATGTTCTACCTCAAGAAAAACAGCCACAAAAATTATGACCAAAACTGAACTCACATCCTGGTCATGTCTTTAGGGAAACACTGATTAAATCGTTGTCTGATTTTACTCTTACATTTTCATGCAAGACGAGGAATCATCTAACAAGAATAGCGAGCTATTTATTAAGAAAGATGATGACGAAGTATTACATGTAAATGCATGTGAAAGCAGACTCTTCGATTTAATCAGAGTTTCCTTAGATCACCCTGCAGATTCTCATTCGTCATTGCATACGAAAGCGGCATCAGCGTATTGGGGAAATCCAATTATGCCAATTCAATTTTTCCTCTTTTTCAAAAAGTGATTAACTGCTCTAGCATGCATACCACTTAATTTAATTGCCACGTAAATTGGTAGATAAGCAGAATATCGGGCAAGATACCTTTCTTTCAGCATGGACAACCGTTTATCCTTGGCGGGAAGCCATGAACCATCAAAATGATGTATTGCGTACGTATTATGCGTCTTACACACCTCTCTGGTGTACCAGCTTTTCGCACATAAATATTCAAATGGCAGAATCAAATAATTATCACCAAATATCACTTTATTATTATCCAAAATGACTTTATACTTATCCTGTGTGAGTTTACTGATAAATTCGACATTGGTCATAAAATCATACTTACCATTTTCCTGTAGAAAATGACGGCCTTTATATGCTTTTAAAATCGATCTCATCCAATCGCAACCCGGCGCGCAACCAATGACGCCAGTAGAAATTCTGTCTTCCGTTTCAATCCCCATAAAAGCATTATATGTTAATAGTGAATCTAAATTTTTGCATATTTCTACATCTGTATCAAGGTAGATCCCCCCCATTTTTCAAGAACATATATTCTGACGTAATCCGTGACAAATGCCCATTTCTTAGCTTCATACGCTTCCTTACAATATGCATTTTTATTTACATTGAAATTAGATTCGTTCCACTCCATAATTTTATAATCCGGGCAAAACTTCTTCCATGTTTCAATGTATTCCTTTATCTTTAGTGACATCGGATTACCGCCAAACCAGCAATAATGAATAACTTTAGGAATCATAAAAATAGCTCCCCTTATAAATGACAAACGGAATGTCAATCAATAACAGCAATATGCCTCTTTCGAAGATAGTAATTAAACTGCAGGGCTCGCCGAAAATCCAGATTTTTCTCAATGAACCGCTTCTGCTCCGCCTTGATCCACGCAATGCGGAACCTAGTGTCATCATCACGTACAAAATGGAACAACTCTCGCGCCAATTTCCTGTCCAGCTGCTTGATGAAGAGAGGATTGGTCATATGTTCTTCAGAAATCAGATCATCGCGCAGCTTTTTCGTGCAGACACAGATGTCCAGACGTCTCTTGTTTCCCCCATGCATTATACCATTGGGGTTTTGCCAGTAATAATAAAAAGTTTTACTCGTTATCATCATGCGCTGGCTTCTATACAAATATCTTCCTGAGACATAGTTATCTTCTGAATGACATCCTTCTGGCGATAAAATCCCCCATACAACTTCACGACGGTACACTGCATTCCAAACAGGTTTTGAAAGAAATTCCTTAAAATACAGGGCAAATGCGCCTTCCCCCAGGATAGGCTCCGACGTGCCCCCCATTTTAGAACGCATTTCCATCCATCGCCATCAGTTTCAACAACACTGCTTCGCGCCATGTCTAAATCATTCAATTCAACCAAGTTCACCAACGTTTGATACATATCCGAACTTATCCAGTCATCGCTATCCACGAAGGCCACATACTCTCCCTTTGCATACCGGAGACCCGTATTGCGTGCACCGCTAAGGCCTCTATTCTTCTGATGCACCACGATGATCCTTGCATCCAGCTCTGCATACTCATCACAAATTTTACCGCAGTTATCCGGAGAACCATCATCCACCAAAATAATCTGCAGATTCTTATAGGTCTGGTTTCGGATAGAATCGACACAGCGATGCAAGTAAGGTTCTACTTTGTAAACCGGTACAATGACCGATAATAGCTTTTCTTCACACATAGATTTCCCCAGCTCATAAACTATCTTCGAATGCTTTTACTCCAAACAGACACTTTCGCCCCCGCCTTATGAATAAAATCCATCCGATCAAAGCAGGCCAAGTATACCTTGTACTTTCCATTCAACAGACCGCCATCATACGGAAGTCTCCGCTGCTCGCGCAGCAGATTCACAGCAACTTCATAGTCTGCATCCTGTGCTGCATCCGTACCATAAAACGCAGTCAAATAGGATAAAACCGCTTTGATTACATTCGCTCTTACCTGCGGCACACACATATCTTTCCGCATCGCATACTTCAATCGATCTTCACAAGCCAAGATATAGTCATACCGCGTCCGTGGTTTTACCACCGAAGTCTGGCATATTCCTGTAGGCGTCTTGCGGTAATAGTAATACTGTTTATCAATAAAGCCTTCGCGTTGGATTCGATCAATGATATAGTGAGCCACCGCGCTGTCTTCATGTACATGTCCAACAGGATAACGGACACCCTCCCAGAGAGCACTTTTATAGACCGATCCCCAAGTGATTGCGCGTTCATAGATAAAACAATCTCGTAACCGATCAGTATGCTCATTTTCCAAACTCAGTGAAATCTTCCCACTGCCCGCTCCGCCCTTTCCTCCACGAAAAGAGCCAAATCCGCAGCGATCCAGAGTATTCTCTTCCATAACCCGTATCGCATGAGCAAAGGCATCCGGCAATACACAATCATCTCCATCTACAATGGTCATGTAGTCGCCTTGCATCACATCGAGTGCTGCATTGCGCGCTCCGCTCACGCCTTTATTCTTCTGATGAATGACATGGATCCGCTGATCTTTCGCAGCATATTCCTCGCAAATATCCCCGCTGCCATCTGTAGAGCCATCATCAACCAAAATGATTTCCATTGGGGAATAGGTCTGTTTGCAAATAGAATCGATGCATTGCGAAATATAGGACTTCACATTGTAAACTGCGACAATGACTGATAATAGTTTTTTCATGTTTATTGACCACAAACTTTCTCAAGGAACTTAAGGAAACGCTGATTAAATCGCAGAGTCAGATTCCACAAGAATTTTTATACATGACTTCGTCATAGCCTTCCTTAAATAGCTCGCTATTCGCGTCAGGTTATTCCTCACCATGTATAAAAATTCAAGAGTAAAATCTGACAACGATTTAATCAGTGTTTCCTTAACTTTTAACATTTTCACGCTGGAAAAGTTGCGCTATTTTCTTCTATTTTGTAAATCATAGAGCTTTAGATATTTAAGCATGGTATAAAAGCCATGTGCAAAGCAAAGATAAATACCGAGCCCGCCATCAAGGAATCCTCTTCTTAAAACAAACATCTTAAAAAAAGCGCCTAAGCTATGCTGAAAGATACCTGCCATGGTCGTCCGCTTTCCTTTTTTGTAAGCATCTTCTGCCCAAATCGTCGTGTACAGGCAAAGTTTCCCTTCCCATTCATACCAATCTTTATAGGTATAGTGCGTTACATAACCAGATAAATGTTTTTCTGGCAGCTTGCACTCTGGGTGTTCGTGTACTTTGTTTACCCACACAACTGCTTTTCGCGGGAACAACCGCCGCACCTGATCGGGATAGAGTACGCCATAACTGAATATTTTGCCAAAAGCTCCGCTTTTTCTGGTAAAAGCATATTGTGCATCCATTACACCAGACGCAACAATTCTTTTTACTTCCGCAATAACACTCTCATTCAGCCTCTCATCCGCATCGAGATACAGCACCCAGTCCGCATCTGTCTGCTCCAGCGCGAAGTTTCTCTGGGCAGAGAAATCATTCGTCCAGGCGCGGAAGGCCACCTTCGCGCCATGCTCTTTTGCCAACTCTACGGTACGGTCTGTGCTGCCCGAGTCGATGACCACGACTTCATCCGTGCATTTCTTTGCATTTTCTACGACAGAGACGATATTGTCTTCTTCATTACAAGTCAGAATCAGAATAGCGAGTGAACTCATACTTTCCCTCATTTATTTCAGCAACAATTTGATTTTCTCTGCCACGGACGCATCGACTTCATCGAGCAAGGCATAGCGCTTGCGGTAGTAGTTTCTTTTTCTCGTCGGGATCTCTTCCATGGTCTTTCTGGCTTCTGTCATCGGGAGCTCATAGAAGCGTTTGTCCTCGCAGGGATGACCGCCGGACTCTTCCCAGAAATCACTGAAACTGGTCTTCAGCTTCTTCTCCATGCGCATGTGGGTATTCGCGTAGTAACCGTAATTCGTCACAGCATAAATGTGCGTGAGGCCGAGGGCTTTCGCCACTTCCTGTACTACGTGGAGGATGAAATTCTTCGTACGGTAAGAATGACAGCGACGGGTGACCTTCTTCACCAAATCCTTGGCATTCTCTACATTTGGCCCCTGCATCGCACCAATCCAGAGCGACATGTCTCCTTTTTTATCTGGCGATATCCAGAACATGATCCGGTAAAGCATGACATCATCCAAGTGCAATACAACGGAAAGAAGTCCTTCTTTCCGTTCCCCTGGATTGAAGGAAAGCTCAAAGCGCAGACTTCCGATTTCATCCTTCCTTTCCCAAAGCGTGTATGGTTTCTCCCCATACAGTCCAAGGAAAACGTCTTTCTTGAAGTATTTCTCCATAAAACCCATATGCTGTTCCAAGATCTTCGCGCGTTCATCAAAGGTTGACTTGTTATAGAAGAACGCGCGCGTCGGCTGTTCGTAGACGAAGGGGTACTCCTCGGCGATTTTTGCCAGCAGTTCATTTTTTGTAAAGAACTGATGGAGCTTCTTCATGCGGCCATTGTTCAAAAGGCAGCGCACGACGAAGACGACGCAGCGCTTCACTTCGCGCGGGTTTTCCATATTGTAAATCTTTTTTCCTAATTCGATATAGTCCAACTTGTCATCATCCTTTGGTATTCTCTGCCTGTAGGCAGACTATTGCTATTTTATCTTTTTAAATTTTACTCTATCCTATCTAGAATGGCAAATAAAAAGGCGAACGAAAACTCTTTCGGTAGAGTTCTCGTTCACCCTTCTTGTTTCTCCGCGATACTTTTATTTCTTATACTTGAAATATCCACCCTGGTCGAGGAAGTCTACGTACTCTTTGACGGCCTGTTCCATATCGGTGAATCCTTCGTCGTAGCCGGCTGCGAGGAGATTCGTAAGATCGGCTTCGGTGAAATTCTGGTATTTCCCTTTCAGAACTTCCGGGAAATCAACGTACTCGATCTCGCCTTTGCCCATGGCTTTGATGATGGCATTTGCTACTTCATTGTAGCTCTGTGCATGACCGGGCCCGCAGTTGTAGATGCCGGAGGGGCCTTTGTGCTGCCAAAACCAGAGGTTCACTTTGACGACGTCTTTGACGTAGACGAAGTCGCGGCGCTGCTCGCCGTCGCCTACAGGTTTGCCCTGAATGTCGCCCCAGCCGCGGAAGAGGCGGGCTTTGCCGGTGGCATGGATCTGGTTGTAGAGCTGGTAGTGAATGGAGGCCATCTTGCCTTTGTGGTGTTCCTGCGGACCGTAGACGTTGAAGTATTTGAGGCCGACGACCTGACTCTGGGCTTTCGGCATGACCTGACGGACGTAGCGGTCGAAGGCGAGCTTGGAGAAAGCGTAGGGATTCAGCGCGTCTTCGCATTCGTCACCTTCGCGGAAGCCGTGTTCACCGCCGCCGTAGGTGGAGGCGGAGGAGGCGTACATCATGGGGATGCGGTGACGCAGGCAGAAGTGCAGAAGAGACTTGGAATATTCGTAGTTCGTGCGCATCATGTAGTTCACGTCGTAGACCATGGTGTCGGAGCAGGCACCTTCATGGAAAACAACGTCGACGTCAGTGCCGTCGAAGCGGTCGCTCTCGATGGCTTCGAGAAAATCGTCCTTGTGCTGGTAGTCGAGGAATTCGAGTCCACGAAGGTTTTTGTAGTTGAGGCCGTCTTTCAGATCGTCGACAATCAGGATGTCGCTGCGTCCCTGACGGTTCAATGTTTTGACAATATTGCTGCCGATGAATCCGGCACCACCTGTGACAATAATCATATGTGTGTTCCTCCTTGTAAATAGTAGATAAGGATGAGTGCATCAAGGATCAGGAGTGACTGGTGACTAGGTGCGAGCCCGCGGGCAATGGCTAGCAAAGCCAACCTCCGCCCCTTCGGGGCACCTCCTTCCAGAGGAAGGAGGGAGAAGCCAGAGCGGCAAACATCGCCCGCTTTATACTCGGCGCGTGGCGCTGCATCACCACTTCTCATTCGAGCAGAGCTTTCATTCGCAGTCAAAGGGCTAACCCTCTTAAACCGGTTAAAACCTATTTCTCTTTCTTGAGCGCCGCTATGAGTTCTTCCTGACTGACGGCGTAGGTGCCGAGCTTAGCGACTACGACACCGGCGGCGAGGTTCGCGAGGTAGGCACTGTCCCGCGGGGCAAGACCGCCGGCGATGCCCATGGCGAAGACGGCGATAACGGTGTCACCGGCGCCGGAGACGTCGAAGACTTCCTGCGCTTTGGTGGGGATGTGCTCGATTTCTTCCTCTCTGACAAGGGAGAGACCGGCTTCGGAGCGGGTGACGATGATGTTGCCGAGGTGGAATTTCTTCATCACAATGCGGGCTGCTTGTTCGACGAGCGCGTCTTCATTGCGGATAGGATCGGTGAGAACGGCGTTGATTTCCTTGAGGTTCGGCGTGATGTAGTCCGCACCGGCGTACTTCATCCAGTTCGTCCCTTTCGGGTCGACGATGACAGGCACGTGGTGCGCCTTGCAGGCAGCGATGATGGCCTGGCAGTTTTCTTTCGTGCAGACGCCTTTGCCGTAGTCGGAAATAATGAGGCAGTTCAGGCCTTCTTGGAGCTTTTGCTGGATGTAATCCAGAAAACGGGCAGCATCGTCTCCGGTGATGGGCGCAGATTCTTCAAAGTCGAGCCGGAGCATCTGCTGATGCCCGCCGATGATGCGGAGTTTCGTCGTGGTCGGACGGTCGGTCTTGATGAGACCTTCGCAGTCGATGCCTCTCTTGTGAAATTTCTCCAGCAGGCTTTTGCAGTGGTAGTCATCGCCCACGAAACCAGCGATGGAAGTCTGGCAGCCGAGGCGCGCCAAGTTGTGCGCCACATTCGCCGCACCGCCGAGTGTCTCCATTTCCGAGCGTACGTGGGCGATCGGCACAGGGGCTTCCGGGGAAATGCGGGTGACTTCGCTGTAGTAGTATTTGTCGAGCATGACGTCACCTGCAACGAGGATGCGGCAGCGCGCGGTATGCTCATTCACAAAGTCGTAAAGTTCTTTCTGTTTCATAATATCCTCTCACAGCGCGATGACGCGGCACTGGTGGTTTCCGCGCTCTCTGAGCAGTTCGCGCGCGGACTTGCCGCCGTAGCGGGCCAGTAGTTCTTCGCTGTATTTCATCACGACATCGACGGGGATGTGTTTCATGCAGGCCATGTGGTCCTCGCCTTTTTTCGGGCAGTCGTGGATACCGCAGGGGTGGCAGGACTCCGGCGTCTTGATGACAATGTCTTTGCCATCATAGGGGTAGAAGGTCGGCACCGGGCTCGCGCCAAACATGGTGACGATCGGTACATTCATCGCGACGCCGACGTGCATCGGGCCGGAGTCGGTCGTCAGAAAGAGCCCCGCCAGCACGGTAAGGCTGACTTTTCCGGTGAAGACATGTACCTTCGGACTGTCTTTTTCTTTCATTTTCTCTATGCATGCCTTGACGATCGCCACATCTGTCGGACCACCCAAAAAGGCGATGTGATAGCCTTCCTGAATGAAGCGGTCGGCACACTCGGCAAAGTAGGCATCGATCCAGCGCTTCGTCATCCAGCTTGCACCGATATTGAAGGCGATGACGCGATCGCCCTCAGCAAATTCTTTCTGCCAGAGATCGGAGGCTTTCTTTTCCTCTTCGGGCGGCAGCCACATCTCGAGGCCTCTGTCATCGAGCTTCGTGCATCCAGCCGCTTCCTGCAAGACCTTCAAATGGCAGAGCGTCTGGTGCATGACCTTGTCCTTCGGCGTGTCCGCCATCGCCAAGTTTGGCATCCAGTGGTCAAAGAAACGATGGAAGAAGGGCTGCGCGTAACCGACGATGTTCTTCCCGCCGGAAAAAGACGCGATCGCCGAGGCTCTCTCATTGCGATGGTAATTGATCACGAGGTCAAAGTGACGTTTCCGTATCTGCCGGATGAAGCGGATGAGCGCCAGGATCCCCTTGTCTCGCCCGTGCTTGTCGATCAGGATGCATTCGTCGATGTTTTCATTGCAGCGCACGAGGTCGGCCAGCGGTTTGTCTGTCAGAAGCGCGATGTGAGCTTTCGGATAGTTTGCCCGCAGCGTCCGAAGCGCCGGCGTCACCAGCATGAGGTCACCGATGTGCATCGTATTGATGACGAGAATATTTTTGTAATCAGGAATCATAAATAAATCCTTTGAAATTTAACACTTATTTTCCAAGATCTCGAGTGCCAGCTGATACACCCGATCCACCGGAATGCTGCTCATCCTGCACTCCTTCGTCAGTGGATGATCTGCAATCAAAAAATGGCAGTTCGAATTGCCGTACGGGCCATTCCGCTTATGCGGCGTCGGGCCGAAGAGGGCGATGATGGGAGCGTGGACGGCGTTTGCGATGTGGAGTGGACCGGTGTCGCTGGAAATGTGGAGCGCCGCCATTTTTTCAAGAGCGGCGAGTTCTAAGAGATTCGTCTGTCCCATAAGGTTCACGGTATACGGGGAAGGAGAAATTTTCCGGATGGCTTCGCCCATGGGCATCTCACCTTTTGAGCCTGCGATGACGGTGGTGATCTTGTCCTCGGCGAGTTTCTTTGCAAGCTCTCCCCAGTACTCGATGGGCCATTTCTTATAGTCGCCCCGTGTCCCGGGGACGAGAAGGACGTAGCTTCCTTTGACGCCGTTTGTCCGGAGAAGCGTAGTGACAGTTTCCATTTCTTTTGTCAGATCCGGAAGGGGAAACTCGATCTTGTCTGCGGGGCAGCCCAGATAACGCATGACGTCTAAGAGCTGCTCGATGATGTGTCCGTGCTTATGGGAGCCGGAGATCGGCTTGCTGAAAAGGAAGCTGCCTTCACGTGCATCATGATAGCCGATCTTTTTCTTGCCGCCGGAGAGGAAGGAGATGAGTCCGCTCTTGGCGATCATCTGCAAGTCGATGACGAGGTCGAAGTGATGCGCATGCAGGTCTTTGCGGATCTCTCTCCAGTAGGAGAGCTGATTGATGCGTTTCCGGTCGACGAGGTAGACTTCATCGATCCACGGCTTGCCGGGAAGGATCCCCGCAAAGGCAGGATGTACGGCCCAGGTGATCCTCGCTTCGGGATAGGCCTTGCGCAGGGCGTAGAGGGAGGGGAGCGCGTGGATGATGTCCCCTAAGGAGCTCATTTTTATGATCAGGATGTTTTTATACGTCTTTGGCATGATGGATGTCCTTGGATCCGGCTCAGCTCGCCGTATCTTGGGCGCTTTGGCGGATCGTAATGATAAAATATATTTCTATTTTATCACATTTCAGTAGCTGCTTCGATGAAAATCTACTAAAAAAGGAATGCCCCCTTCTTCGAGCGTCCTGCTTTCAAGAGTTTGCTCAATTCACCATGGATGATATATGACGTCTCCCAGCCTCCTTGTCTATGAGTCTCCCCGTCTCATTCTCCCCAACACACAAAAATCCCCAGGACCACTCCCGGGGATTTTTTCATACAAGATTTATTCTGTGACGACGGAGACGTGGACGGTGCTGGTGACCTGCTGGTGGACCCAGACCTCTACGTCATATTCACCGACGGTCTTGATCGGCGCTTTGAGACGGATATTTTTCTTTTCGAGCTTGAATTTGTACTGCTTCTCGAGAGCTTCGCTGATGTCCTTGCCGGTGACGGAGCCGAAGATGCGGCCGTCTTCCCCGCTCTGGACTTTGATGACAACCTTGACGGCCTTGAGCTGGGAGGCCATGATGACGGCTTCGTCTGCTGCGACCTTGCTCTTGAATTCTTTCGCTTCCTGACGCTGGGAGGCGGTATTGAGGTTTGCCTTGGTGCCTTCTACGCCGAGGCCCTTGCGGATGAGCACGTTGCGGCCATACGCATCAGCGACTTCGATGACGTCGCCCTTTTTTCCCATTTTCTTTACGTCTTGCAGTAATACGACTTTCATTCTTTTTCCTCCTCTACTTGTTTACGGACTTGGGTCAGGATGACCTTTTCCGCTGCTTCTTTATTTCCATCTTTGCCCAGCTGGCAGCCTGCCACGGTGAGATGACCGCCGCCGCCCAAGGCTTCCATGACGACCTGTACATTGATCGAGCCGTCGGAGCGGGCAGAGAGACAGAGTCCATTGTCTGTGTGATAGAAAAGGAAACTGGTCCGGATCTCCTTCACGGTCACAAGGTAATCTGCGATCTGTCCGGCAAGTACCTGGGAATCTTCTGTCCCCTCCGGGCACTCGGCGATCGCGATATAGTTATCGATGAGCTTCATATGGGCCAGGATCTCTGCCTTGGTCTTGATGAAGTGGATGTCCTCCGCAAAGAGCCTGTGGACGAGCTTCGTATCTGCCCCGCAGCGGCGCAGGAAGCTCGCCGCATCGAAGGTACGGACGCTGGTCTGGACGGCGAAGTTCTTCGTATCGACGACAATGCCTGCATAGAGGCAGGACGCCTCGAGTTCATTCATTTCTTCATCCCCGCCGTAGTACTGGACGAGCTCGGTCACAAGCTCGGACGCCGATGAGGCGGATGGCTCCATGTATGTCAGAAGCGGCTGTCGAATGATGGAGGCCGCGCGGCGGTGACCAGCGCACCGGCCACGAAGCCGGCACTGCGGCGGTGATGATCGATGACGACCTTTTTCACGGCTTTTTTGAGGACTTCCGGGGCTGCGACGAGCTCGGGGATGTGCGTGTCGGTGATGATGACGACGGTCTTATCCGTCATGAGTCCCTTTGCCTCGCTCTCATCGATGAGGAGCCCTTCGGCGGCACCGCTCTTCTCGATGGCATCGACCATCTTGCGGCAGGTGTCACGCTCCTTCGAGAGGACGACATGCGCCTCGACATGGGAGGCGCGCGCAAGGTGGGCAACGCCGACCGCCGATCCCAAGGCATCGAAGTCTTCATGATTATGCCCCATGACGAGCACCATATCTGCGTCTTCGATGATCTCCTTCAGCGCCTGCGCGACGACGCGGACGCGCACACGGGTGGAGGAGACGGACGTCGGCGATTTCCCACCGAAGGCCTTCACTTCCTTCCCGAGGCGGACGATGGCCTGATCCCCGCCGCGTCCAAGGGCGAGGTCAAGGGAGACCTGCGCCTCTTCGAACTGTTTCATGAAGGAATCGCTGCTCTGGACGATGCCGATGGAGAGCGTGACCGGGATGCGGTTCACCGTATGGATCGCGCGGACTGCATCGAGGATCTCGAAATTGCTCTCCATCATTTCCGCAAGTGCCTTGTGTGAAATGCACGCCACGAAATCATTCGTCGAGTACTGCTTGATGAAGCCCTCTTTCGCATTGAAGGAGGAGAGGACCTTCTCCGTGACATCCGAGAGCAGGGCCGAGCGCTCGACATCGGTGAGGTCTGCGGTGACCTCCGGCACATTGTCGATACGGATGAGGCAGAAGACCGGCCGCGCTTCATCGCACGCCTTCACCGCTTTTTCGACATCCGTGCGGTCCATGAAATAGAATACCATGAAGTGCGTATCGTTCTTCTCTCCGGTATCCAGAAATTTGTAGAAAACGCGGAAGAAGGACTCGCCCGCATGGCACTCGAACCACCCGGTCTTGCCCCAGATCTTGGAGATCTTCTGCCCGGTGATGAGATCCTGAAAACGGACTCCGACCTCAGCTCCCTCGCCGAGCCAGCCACGGAAGACATTGTTCGCCCAGACCAGCTCTTTCTTCTCATCCATCATTGCGATGCCGACGGGGAGGTTCTTCACCGCATACACCGTACCGGCCGAAACGCCCGAGGACAGGTCATCCAGATAGCGCAGGAGCTTCTTCTCCTGCCCGTAGTCGGAGCGTTTCACGTAGACGATGACCCCGGCCACGATGATAAAGAAGAGCAGCCCCAGCGGCCAATTCTGCGTGGCAAGCAGCAGTGCGGCCAGGAGCAGCAGGCCGATCATGAGCTTTGAGGTCCTCGTATATACCCATATATCGCTCAGCATAGTTGTCTCCTTTGTTCGTTACGAAATCGGGAGGCGGCCTGTCTCACGGGCAACACCCACCGATTTTTTCGACGATTCTTACTCTTTATCGTACTCGAAACAGGAGAAGAATGCAAGAGGGCAAGGGGAGGCTCCCCCCCATCGCCCTTTCGGACCATGGATCTTTGAGATCCATCGCAGACAGCCTCGAGGATAAAAGGTCTGTCCACAAACGCCGCCCCTCATGCCACTAATGAGGAACGCGAAGCCATGGCTAAAAGCTCGGTCCATGCACCGAAGGAAAGCCCCCTTCTTCCGGGTCTTCTCATATCGAAAGAAAGCGAGACCCTCTATACCGCCTCACAAAGAAAAAAAGCCCCATAAAAAGGAGCCCTCCTCTGCCTAAGGTTCTTTGTTTATCGGTGATCGCACGGGAACGGGGAAAAGAGTCTATGCTATATCAATACGTGCTTGGGGAAAGACATATTTCATCACAGAAACCGATCTTGCCTGTATTTTCATGCACCGCTTCGTCATCTTTCTTCTTACAAGCCCGTTATCCGCGTCAGATGATCCCCTGTCCCCTGATTGCCAGTTTCGTCAATTTTTCGAGTACGCTTTCCAGCGAGCCCTCATTCACTACGATCTCGTCCGCTGCCTTGCGATAGAGAGTAATGCGCTCATGGTAAAGCGTATAGACTTTCGCACTGCCTTCGGCAAGAAGGGGGCGGGTGCTGACCTCTACATCGCCTGCGATGTCTTCGGGGCGGCGGTCGATGAAGTAAATGGTGCCGGTCTTTTTCAGTCGCTCGATGTTGACAGCGCGCTTCACGACGCCGCCGCCGGTCGCAATGACGAGGCTTTCCCTCTTTGCGAGGGCTTCGATGGTGCGTTCTTCGGCATCACGGAAGCAGTCTTCGCTCACGGCGAAGAGCTCGGGGATGCTTTTTCCTTCTTTTTCTTCCAAATAGGTGTCGGCATCCACGAAGGAGCGGTGCAGGGCTTCAGCCAGTCGCCGCCCCAGTGTGGATTTCCCGCAGCCGGGCATGCCGATCAGGATGATATTTTTCATGAATGCTCCTTCCTATGAAAGTGGATCGTCGGATTCAAAGGGTTCAGGGACAGCCCTTGGGCGGCATTCTCGTATCTCCCTCCTTCCTCTGGAAGGAGGTGCCCCGAAGGGGCGGAGGTTGGCTCTCGCTACGAACTAAAAGGCATGTGCGGTGTTTCCCGTGCCCCCTCTCCTCACAGCGCTTTTCTGACCGCGAATGGCAAAGATTTCTCGCTTACGCTCGAAATGACGATACGGGAGTCTGATGTCTCCTAGTCTCCTAGTCTTTTAGTCACTAGTCACCAGCCGCTAGCCCCCCATCTCTTCTGCGATCTCTTCTGCGATGCGATCGGGGATCTCTCTTTCCAGCCAGATCTCTTCCGCCGCGATGGCCTGCATGACGAGCATGTACATGCCATTGGCCTTGTCCGCGCGAGAAGCATCATGGAGGAGGCGGGTCTCCTTCGGGTTGTAGATGATGTCGATGACCTTGGAGAAATGCCGGGCGGCCTCTTCGGAGATCGGTGAAACGCCGACCTTGGGATACATGCCGACCGGGGTGGCGTTCACGAGAAGTGCGCCTTCTGCCTCTCTTTCAAAAGCGGCGTAGTCCAGCTCAATCCCTTCCCGGATCTCTTCGGTCAGGGCGGAACGTTTGGGATATCGGATAGAGATATCAGTTTC
>OHYF01000554.1_pt1 | contig 18420 bp, 13 predicted proteins | sample 1580111 | NCBI WGS metagenome assembly OHYF01 (sample SAMEA3882530, study PRJEB24775) | human gut metagenome | biome: human-associated habitat; feature: intestine environment; material: feces | place: Netherlands | collected 2009/2010
TATGAAACAAAAACGCTCCGAGTGGATGCACACTCGCGTGAAGAAGAATTATGTCGCAAGCGACCGCGCTCGGCGCGAGAATGTGCCAGGACAGTTTTTGATACCGTCACGAACTGGCAGGATGATCACCGCTTCTTAAAGGCGGCGTTTGACACTTCGGTTCAGAGCCGTTTTGCAAGAAATGAAGTACAGTTTGGTTATATCGAGCGTGCAACCTACCGCAACACGTCTTGGGAAAAGGCGAAGTTCGAGGTTTCCAACCATAAATATACCGACCTCTCCGAGACCCGCTTCGGCGTCGCTGTTCTCAACGACAGCAAGTACGGCATCAGCGTCAACGGCGGCAAGCTGCGCCTGTCCCTGCACAAGGGCGCGGATCTGCTTTTCCACGTTCTGCACTTCCTCGTGGAACATCCGGGCAGAAACGCGCAGTGCGCCGTGGCCAAGGATGATGACCTGCTCCATACCGTCCGAGGTCGCCACGCGGACACGGCGGCTCTTGCCGATCTCATGGGTGACCCGCTCGATGAACATATCGGCGGTCTCGGCCTCCTTGGTGTAGACCACATGGATATTGTGGTACTGCTCGATGGCACCAGGGCTGCCGGGCACGCGGTAAGCATCGAACACCAGAATGAGCACGCACTTCTGGTAGCCCTGATAGTTGCACAGGATATCCATCAGCTTGCGGCGGGCAGCGTCCAAGCTTTCCTTTGCCAGCGCGTTCAGCTCGTCCCACGCAAAGATGATGTTGTAGCCGTCCACCAGTAGATACTCCGGGGCAATTTCCCACTGTTCGGCGGCAAAATCCGGGCGTTCGGTCTTTTGCACCGGACGGAACGCCGCCAGCGGGTCCCGCTTGATGGGGCCGTAGGTGCGCTCAAAAATTTTGAGCAGTTCGGCATCCTCTTCCAGCGTAGCGCGGTAGGCCATGGCGCGGCGCTGGGGCACAGCCTGCACCTCCGGGCGGGCGGGCTTTGCCTTGCCCCAGCCGCTTTCAACGTGCATGTGGCTGCGCACCTCGCTCCACGGCACCACAAAGCCAGCACCATGGGCGCAGAACACAGAATCCGCGGGGTTGTCCAGATCATGCTCCGGCTGGTAGCCGGTTTTTGCAATGACCTCCTGCGCATTGTGACAGGGGCGGTAACCGTCCAGCGTCAGACTCAGGTGTCCCCTGCCCCGGGTGTAGCTGACCACCTCCATGGGGTAGCTGCGCATGGTGGATACCGGCGCAAAGCCGGTCAGGGTGGCGGTCTCCGCGCCACTTTCCGGCGGGTCAAAGCTGCCCTCCATGCGCTGGATATCGCTCATGGCGCGGCCGATATTCTCCGCCGGCACCTCCAGCCGGAAGGCATACCACGGCTCTAGCAGCTGGCTTTTGGCCAGCATCAGTCCCTGCCGCACGGCGCGGTAGGTGGCCTGCCGGAAATCGCCGCCCTCAGTGTGCTTGAGGTGCGCTCTGCCGGTGAGCAGAGTGATCTTTACATCCGTCAGCGGTGCGCCGGTCAAAACGCCAAGGTGCTGCTTTTCTTCCAGATGGGTCAGCACCAGACGCTGCCAGTTTTTATCCAGCACCTCTTCCCGGCAGTCGGCGGCAAACTGCATCCCGCTGCCCCGGGGCAGCGGCTCCAGCTTGAGGTGGACTTCCGCGTAGTGGCGCAGGGGCTCGTAGTGGCCCACGCCCTCCATCGCCTCGGTGATGGTCTCCTTATACAGGATGCCACCGGGTCCGAAGCCGACCTCCAGCCCGTACCGCTCAGCCAGCAGGCTTTTCAGCACCTCCAGCTGGATCTCGCCCATCAGCTGGACATGGATCTCGCCCAGGGTCTCGTTCCAGACCACATGGAGCTGGGGCTCCTCCTCTTCCAGCCGATGGAGCTTTCCCAGCGCGGCGTGCACATCCGCCCCCTCGGGCAGCAGCACCTGATAGCTCAGCACCGGCTCCAGCACCGGCAGGTCGCTGTCCCGTTCCGCCCCCAGACCCTCGCCGGGGCGGGCTTTGGTCAGGCCGGTAACGGCGCACACCTGGCCGGGGCCGATGCACTCCGCCAGCGTAAACTTTGCGCCGGAGTAGAGCCGCAGCTGGTTGGCCTTTTCGGCCCATGGCTCCCCGTCGACCTCTCCGGTGAGCTGGGCTTTCACTTTGAGCACACCGCCAGTCACCCGCAGCCAGGTCAGGCGGTTCCCCTGCTCATCCTGGCTCACCTTGAACACCTTGGCCCCGAAGGCTTCCAGCGCGGGGGCCGGGCGGGTATAGCGGTCCAGGCCCTCCACCAGCGCGTCCACACCCTGCAGCTTCAGGGCTGAGCCAAACCAGCAGGGAAACACATGCCGCCGGGCAATGGCGGGGATGAGGTCGGTATCGGTCAGGATTCCCCGGTCCAGCATCGTCTCCATCAGCCGCTCATCGCAGAGAGCCAGCGCCTCGTCCCGTTCGGCCTGCTCTGCCCCAAAATCCACAAAGCCATCCCCCAACCGACGGTTCAGCTGGGTCAGAAGCGCTTCCCTGCCCGGGCCGGGCAGGTCCATCTTGTTCACGAACACAAAGGTGGGGATGCGGTACCGCCGCAGCAGCCGCCAGAGCGTCTCGGTATGGCTCTGCACGCCGTCGGTGCCGCTGATGACCAGCACCGCATAATCCAGCACCTGCAGTGTCCGCTCGGTCTCCGTGGAAAAATCCACATGGCCCGGGGTGTCCAGCAGGGTAAAATCGGTATTGCCCGCCGTGAAGAGGGCCTGCTTGGAGAAAATGGTAATGCCGCGCGCCTTTTCCAGCGCGTCGGTGTCCAGAAAGGCATCCTTATGGTCCACCCGGCCCAGCTTGCGGATGGTGCCGGTGCCGTAGAGCAGGGCCTCGGAAAGGGTGGTCTTGCCGCTGTCCACATGAGCCAGAATGCCGATGACCAGCTGCTTGTGCTCTTGTTCCATGCCTCAGCCCCCTTACAGTGCGCTGGCGATCAGCGCAGCAGCGACCAGCGGCAGGCCCAGCACCAGATTGGAGAGCAGGCTGCAATAGGTGCGCTCCTCGGGTTCCAGCTCCTCAAAGGAGACGATCTTCTCATCCGCATAGTCGATGATGGAGCGGGTGGAGTGGACCTTTTTCTGCCGCTTGCCCATCCCCTTGAACTCCTCCAGCAGATGGTGGATGGTCACGCCATCCAGCCGCAGGTAGTCCACCCAGGCCCAGATGAGCAGCACCACGCCGCACAGAAAGCCCGGGGCCTCCCAGATGGTAAACGTGCCATCACTGACATAGCGCTGCCACAGCAGCATCAGCACGGCCACAATGGAGGTGCGGGTCACGGTCTTATATAAAATGGGGTGGAACATGTAGCGTTTGTACATCGAGGTCAGTTTCTTCATGGTGCGCTCCTTATTGATACAGATACACTTTATTGTATCATGTTTTTGTGAAAAAAGATAGCTGTTTTGTGCGCACAGCGTGAACAGTTTCTCTCTTTTTCCTGTTCTTCACAGATATACAGTTCTTTCCATTTTATAGTAATTTTTCCACATTCTTTTCCCATGAAAGTGTTTGTCACCGTTTTGTTTCCAATTCTATGCTGTGGCGGATTGACTTCTTTCCAGTAAAGTGCTAAAATATACAGTGGTGCGACTTTTGTCTTTCCTGTGCACTTTTTGGAAAGGCAGACAGCCTCACTGCGTTTAGGAAAAGGAAAAACGCGCGGCTCTGTCCGCGCAAGATCTGGGAGGATCATCCAATGAGCTTCAATTTTGATCGCCGCACCTTCCTGAAGGGTGCAGGTGCTGTGGGTGCCGCCAGCCTGCTGGCAGCCTGCGGCGAAAAGTCCAACAACACCGGCAATGGTGCTGCCGCCAGCGGCGCTGCTGCCCCCAACTCCACCGGCGCTACCCCCCTGAAGGAGTTCATCTCCTTTGAGAGCGGCAACCGTGAGCTGGAAAGCTGGAACATGCTGTACACCCAGAAGGCTGAAGATGCCAACGTGGTCACCAACCTGTGGGACGGCCTGCTGAGCTTTGACCGCTACGGCAAGGTGGTGCCCGCCATCGCTTCCAGCTGGGAGCACAATGAGGATGCCACCGTCTGGACCTTCCACCTGCGGGACGACGTGGACTGGGTGGATTGCAACGGTGAGGTGAAAGCTCACCTGACCAGCAAGGACTTTCTGGTTGGTTTTGAATGGGTGATGAACGCCATCAAGAACGAGGCCAACAACACCTCCATGCCCAACGATACCATTGTGGGCGCTTACGAGTACTACGAGCTGACCAAGGAAGCCGGTGACGCTGCCGCTGACATGACCTACGAGGACATGCTGGCTGCCGGTGTGGGCATTGAGGCTCCGGATGATTACACTCTGGTGTTCACCTGCCCCAGCGCCTGCCCCTACTTTGATACCGTTGCCGCCTACAACAGCTTCTACCCCGTGGCTCCTGCTCTGATCGAGGAGCTGGGTGTCGATGGCTTCCGGAGCTGCGACAACACCACCATGTGGTACAACGGACCCTATGTGGTGGAGGAGTACATCCAGGGCAACACCAAGAGCTACATCCCCAACCCCAACTACTACGATGCTGCCAACGTCAGCCGCTTTGAGCGCTTCACTGTCACCATGATCAGCGACGGTTCCATCAGTCTGCAGCTGTATCAGAGCCGCGAGCTGGACGAGGTGGACCTGGGCGAGAGCAACATCACCACCATTCAGTCCGATCCTTCCAACGAGTACAATCAGCAGCTGTGCGAGAAGCGTGCCAAGAAGTTCAGCTACTGCTTCATCTTCAACTACGACAAGAAGAACACCGATGGCACCCCCGATGAGAACTGGAACAAGGCCATTGCCAACAAGGCCTTCCGTCAGTGCTTCTCCAAGGGCATGGTGCTGAACAAGTTCTTCGCCCGTTACAACCCCATCAATCCCCTGAAGTGCGAGAACGACTTCTTCACCATGAAGGGCCTGTGCTACACCTCTGACGGCACCGACTACACCAACCTGGTGGCCAAGGAGATGGGTCTGGACGGCGAGGCTTACGATGGCAAGACCATGAAGCGCCTGCGCGCCAACAACGGCGACATCACCGAACTGAAGAAGCAGGCCATGGAAGAGCTGAGCGCCATTGGTGTCACCTTCCCTGTTCACTGCTCCTACTATATTCTGGCTGGCTCCACCTCCGCTCTGGACAGCGCAACCGTGCTGAAGCAGTGCTTCACCGACAGCTTCGGTGATGACTTCATCGTGCTGGATGTCAACACCTTCGTGTCCTCCACCATGAAGGAAGTCGTGGCTCCCAAGCTGCAGAGCTTCGTCCACATGGGCTGGGGCGCTGACTTCGGCGATCCCATCAACTTCCTGACCCAGATCATCGTTCACGATGACAATGCTTACTACAGCTGCAACATGACCAACATCGCAGGCATTGTGAACAATGGCCCCGCCAGCTACCAGAAGGATCTGGTTGCCGCCTACGAGAAGTTCACCGATCTGGTGAACGAGGGCCGTGCCATCGTTGACGACACCGATGCACGCTACGCTGCATTTGCCAAGGCCGAGGCTTACTTCCTGGACGAGAACCTGATCTTCCCCACCGTCTACGATATCACCTGGTGCCTGACCCACGTCAACGAGTACAGCAAGATCAACGCTATGTATGGTCCCTGCAACTACAAGGCTGTGAATTGGGAGACCAGCGAGGAGGCTTACACCACCGAACAGTACGATGCGTTTGCTGCCGCATTCGACGCAGCCACGCAGGCCTGATCGCGTGAACCAGTAGCCAATCGCAAAAAGCAGAACCGGACGTTTTTGAAGCGTCCGGTTCTTTTTTGCTCCCTGACAGCACAAAACCCCGCCGCGCGGGAAAACTCCCAGCGCGGCGGGGTCATTGTGTTAAAATACAGGAAAGCGATTCAGCTTACAGCTGGCTTTCATACTCCTTGCGGTAGCCTTCCAGCTCACGCTGGTTGCCATACACGAAGTGGCCATTTGCGATCTCTTCCCAGACCGGCTTATCCACGCTGTAATCGTGGATCGAGGGGTCATAGACCAGCAGCTTCTTGTGCTTTTCGAGGCTGGGGTCAGGGATGGGGACCGCGCTCAGCAGGGCTTTGGTGTAGGGATGCAGCGGATGGAGGAACAGCTCCTCCGCCTCAGCCAGCTCTACGATGCGGCCCTTGCTGATAACAGCGATACGATCCGAGATGAACCGGACCACCGACAGGTCATGTGCAATGAACAGGTAAGTCAGGCCGCGGCTCTTCTTCATCTCGTTCAGCAGGTTCAGCACCTGTGCACGGATGGAGACATCCAGTGCAGAGATGGGCTCATCGGCCACGATGAACTCCGGCTCCATGACCAGAGCACGGGCAATGCCGATGCGCTGGCGCTGGCCGCCCGAGAACTCGTGGGGGAAGCGGGAGGCAAACTCCGGCAGCAGGCCGACCTCATGCAGGGCGTTCATCACCTTTTCATGCAGGTCTTCCTGATCCTTGTAGAGATGATGGTTCAGCAGGCCCTCAGCAATGATATACTCCACCTTGGCACGCTCGTTCAGCGAAGCCATGGGGTCCTGGAAAATCATCTGGATCTTACGGATGACCTCTTTGTCCAGTTCCTTGGAGATCTTACCGTTGATCTTCTGGCCCTTGAAGAAGATGTCGCCGCCGGAGGTCGGGTTGATGCGGCAGATGGCACGGCCAATGGTGGTCTTGCCGGAGCCGGACTCGCCGACCAGCGAGAAGGTCTCGCCCTTATAGATGTCAAAGTTGACATGATCGACAGCAACAAATTTCTTCTTACCGGAGCCAAAGGTGATCTGAAGGTCTTTCAGCTCAATCAGCTTTTCGCGTTCAGCCATTTAAGTTGGCGCCTCCCATCTTTCCCATTTTCTCACGCAGGTTCTGGATGGAGTGCGGCCGCTCGATCTTAGGAGCGCGCGGGTCCAGATACCAGGTCTTTGCGGCGTGGGTCTCGGACACCTGGAAGAACGGAGGCTCTTGCACAAAGTCGATTGCCAGCGCATGCTTGTTGCGGGGCGCAAATGCGTCACCCTTGATCTCATTGAACAGGTTCGGGGGAGTACCATCCACGCTGGGCAGGGCCTCACCCTTGGTGCCCAGCTGCGGCAGAGCCTGCAGCAGAGCCCAGGTGTAGGGATGCCATGCGTCGTAGAAGATCTCCTCCACGGTGCCGTATTCCACGATCTGGCCGGCGTACATCACGGCCACACGGTCTGCCACGTTTGCCACAACACCCAGGTCATGGGTGATGTAGATAACGGACATGCCCAGCTCCTTCTGCAGGTCGCGGATCAGCTGCAGGATCTGTGCCTGAATGGTCACGTCCAGTGCGGTGGTGGGCTCGTCGCAGATCAGGATCTGCGGGCGGCAGGCCGCTGCAATGGCAATGACGACACGCTGACGCATACCGCCGGAGAACTCGTGGGGGTACTGCTCGTACCGACGCTCGGGGTCGGGGATACCCACCTTGCCCAGCATCTCGATGGCAGCCTTTTTGGCTTCCTCGCCCTTCAGACCCTGGTGATGCTCAATGCTCTCCTGGATCTGCTTGCCGATCTTCTTCAGCGGGTTCAGGCTGGTCATAGGGTCCTGCATGACCATGGCGATCTTCTTGCCGCGGACACCCAGCCAATCCTTCTCGGTGAACTTGGTCATATCGCGGCCTTCAAACATGATGGAGCCGCCGGTGATCTTACCGTTGGCATCCAGCATACCCACAAAGTTCTTGGTGAATACGGACTTGCCCGAGCCGGACTCGCCCACGATGGCAAGGGTCTCGCCTTCGTACAGGTCCAGCGAGCACTTGCGGATGGCGTTCAGCTTGCGGCCGCGCAGGCTGAAAGTGATCTCCACGTCTTTGGCAGAGATAATCGGTTGTCTATCCATTTACGTCTCTCTCTCCAATCTATCAAACGTGGTTGCGCGGATCAGCCGCATCCGACAAAGCGTTGCCCATGATATAGAAAGAAATGGAAATGATGGACACGATGGATGCAGGGAAAACCAGCAGGTACGGATAATCCAGGAAGAAGCCGCGCACCTTGCTCAGGATCAGGCCCAGAGAAGGCGTGTCGATGCCCAGGCCCAGGCCCAGGTAGGACAGCGTGGATTCCAGATTGATGGTGCCCGGGATGGACAGTGCCATACGCAGGATGATAACGGAGACCAGATACGGCAGGATGTTCTTGGTCAGCACACGCCACAGCGGAGTGCCCAGGCAGCGGGACGCGAGGTTGTACTCGCGGTCACGGAACATGAACACCATGTTGCGGACACGGCGTGCCATAGAAAGCCAGTTGATGGCGATCATGGAGATGGCCATGATCCAGAAGCTCTGGCCCACCATCAGGGCGATCAGGGTCATATAAATGATATAGGGCACGTTGTCGATCAGGTTGTACAGCTCCGTGAAGAAGCGGTCCAGACTGCGCACATAGCCCCAGATCAGGCCGAAGATCACGCCCACGATGCTCTCGCCCACGGCGACCACCAGAGCCAGACGGATGGAAACCTGGGTGGCATACCACACCTGGCACCAGTAGTCACGGCCCAGATTGTCGGTACCGAACCAGTACTCACTGTTGGGCTTGATGAAAGCCTTGCTGGAATCAGAGATCAGGGTGGTGTAGTGATACTTGCCGATGCCCAGCGCAATGAAGGAGAACACCGTCAGCGCCAGGAACAGGATCAGGCAGAAGACAGCGACCTTCTGCTTGAGGAAGTTCTGGATGACAGAACCCCAATAGGAATAGTTGGAGTAGCCGATGCGTTCAGCTTCTTCCGGGGAATAATCTACAAAGTAGAACAGTTCTTCGGGCTTCTTGCCCTCAAAATCCGATGCCTTAGCCATCAGCGAGCCTCCTCCTTTCCGGTCAGAGTAATACGGGGGTCAACCACCATCATCAGCACATCGCCCAGGAACACGCCCACGATGCCCAGCACAGCGTAGAGGATGACCAGGGTCTGCACAACGTTCAGGTCATAGCGCTGGATGGCATCCGTCAGCAGGGGGCCCATGCCGGGAACGGAGAAGAACCGTTCCATCAGCAGGGAGCCGCCCACCGTCAGCAGGATGGACTGGGGGATATACTGCACCATGGGAACCATGGCGTTGCGCAGAACATGCTTAAACATGATCTCGCGGGAGCTCAGGCCCTTGACACGGGCCAGCTTGATATAGTCGCGGGTCAGCTCATCCACCATGTAGCGGCGGGTCCACAGGGCATAGCCTGCAATGGATGCCAGCGAAAGGCAGGTGATGGGCAGCACGCTGGAAGCACTCACATTGCGGGTGGAGTACAGCGTGGGGAATCCCAGGTACTTGGAACCAAAGACCAGCACCAGAGAATACGACACCAGCGACGGGACCGCGTTGACGAACACGGTGTAGGCCGTGCCGATCCAGTCGAATACCTTGTCCTTGAATGCCGCCTGCAGGATGCCCATCAGCACACCGACCACCAGAGAGATGCCGGAGGCGATGAGGCCCAGACGCATGGAGACGCCGAACTTTTTACCAATGACCTTGACCACCGGGGCACCGTTCTGGATGCGGCGGGAAGTGCCGAAGTCCAGATGCAGCAGGTTGTTATAGAACTTGACCAGCTGGGTGGGGATGGGATCGGTCAGGCCAGCTGCTTCCAGAGCGGCGGTCTTCTGCTGATCGGTAAACTTCATGAGCTGTTCCTCAGTGAAGTAGTAGTCCGTCGGCAGGCAGCGCATCATCAGGAAAACTGCTGTTGCGATCAGAAAGATTGTGACAAGCGACTGGAGCAGCCGCTTAACCGTGTATTTTAACATGTTATCGAACCCTTAACTTTTATTTCTACCCTTTCGGGCGGGGAAACGGGGAACTTAAGCCTTGGTAGCTGCGTCAAATGCAGCGGCGAACTCCTCGTACTGCTCGGTGGTGTAAGCCTCTTCGCTGGTCTCCCAGTTGACAGCCTTGTAGTTGCAGGGACCATACATAGCGTTGATCTTGCTGTACTCGTTGGCGTGGGTCAGAGTCCAGGAAACATCGAAGTTGCAGGGGCAGGCCAGAACGCTGTTCAGCATGCTGGCCTCAGCCTTTGCAAAGGCAGCGTAGCGGGCATCGGTATCATCAACGATAGCCTTTGCGGTGTTGACCAGATCGGTGAACTCCTCGTAGCAGGCCACCAGATCCTTCTGCCAGTCAGCGGGGCCGGCCTCGACGATCTTGGCGATGTTGGAGTAGTACCAGCTGTAGTAAGCGTTGTCGTCGTGCAGGATCTCCTGACCAACGAAGTTGACGGGATCGCCGTAGTCAGCGCCCCAGCCGTTGATGACGAAGCTCTGCAGCTGAGGATTGCGGACTTCCTGGGTGATGGAAGAAACGTAGGTCTTGATGTCCAGCACAATGAAGTCATCGCCGAAGCTGTCGGTGAAGCACTGCTTCAGAACCGTTGCGGTATCCAGAGCGGTGGTGGAACCAGCGATGATGTGGTAAGCAGCGTGGACGGGGAAGGTGACGCCGATGGCGCTCAGCTCGTCCATGGCCTGCTTCTTCAGGTCAGCAATGTCGCCGTTGTTAGAACGCAGGCGGATCATAGTCTTGCCGTCGTAAGCCTCGCCGTCGAAGCCCATCTCCTTGGCCACCAGGGTGGTGTACTCCTGGCCCTGGGTGTTATAGCAGACACCCGGCATGGTGTAGTAGTCGTTCTCGCACTTCAGGGGGTTGATCTTGTTGGTACGGGCATAGTAGTTGGTCAGATTCAGGCCCTTGTAGAAGCACTGACGGAAGGCAGTGTTGGCAATTGCCTTGTTCCAGTTGTCGTCGGGGGTGCCGTCCTCGTTGTTCTTCTGGTAGTTGAAGTGCATCTGGTAGCTGAACGTCTTGGGACGCTTCTCACACAGCTGAGCATTGTACTCGCTGTTGGGATCGGCCTGGATGGTGGTCAGAGTGCTCTCGCCCACATCCATCTCGTCCAGCTCACGGTTCTGGTACAGCTGGAAGGTGACGGTGCCGTCGCTGATCATGGTGACGGTGAAGCGGTCGAAGCGGGACACCTCGTCAGCTGCATAGTAGTTGGGGTTGGGGATGTAGCTCTTGGTGTTCTGGCTGATGAACTCCTCCACCACATAGGGACCATTGTACCACATGTTGGTGTAATCGCAGGCACGGAAGCCCTCAACGCCCAGCTCGTTGATCAGATCCTCAGAGACGGGGTAGAAGCTGGTGTAGGCAGCAACGGTATCGAAGTAGGGGCAGGGATCCTTGCAGGTGAAGACCAGGGTGTAATCATCCGGAGCCTCAACGCCCACGCCTGCATCCAGCATATCCTGGTAGGTCAGGTCGGCAGCGGCATCGCCCATATCGCTGGTCTTCTGATAGTAATCAGCAGCACCGGTCAGGGTCTCGTTGGGCATGGAGGTGTTGTTGGCCTGGTTCTTGGCTGCGTTCAGCACCCACTCCAGACCCACGAGGAAGTCCTTGCTGGTCAGGTGAGCCTTGACCTCGCCGTTCACATCCACCCAGTCCACATCGTCGCGGAGGTTGAAGGTCCAAACGGAAGAGTCCTCATTGTGGCTCCACTCCTTGGCCACGGAAGGCACGGCCTTGCCGTAGCAGTCAAAGCTCAGCAGGCCTTCCCACAGGTTGGTGGTGACATTCATGTCGGAAGCCATCTGGCTGTACAGCATGTTCCAGCTCTCCAGCTCACGGTTGGTGCTCTCCCAGGAGATGAACTCCTTCAGCGGGGTAGCGCCGGTGGTGTTGGGAGCGCTGGTAGCACCAGAGGAAGCGGCGGTGGAGCTGCTGCCAGAGTTGCCGCCGCAGGCGGCCAGAATGCCGGCGGCACCAACGACACCGGAAGCCTTCAGAAAGCTGCGGCGGCTGATTGCATGAGACTCGTAGTTGTTGTTCATTGTGTTTTCCTCCCTATAATAATTCCGTGCTTCAGTGCATGGTGCAGGGCGGGATGTCCTGCTGTTTTCCCACTATTCTGCGGAGGATTTTTGAACCCTGTATTGCCAGGGAATACAAAAGAGCGCAGAAACAGACCCCTCTGTCTGCACCTGTGCTCCTCCCGCAAAACCTTAACACGTCATATATTGTATCATTGAAATAAAAAGATGTCAATGGAACACACACAGCTTTTTCTTCAAAAAGCAAAGTCTGCCGCGCAAAAACGATGAAATATATTTGCTTTTACATGGTAAAGCGTGCAGGAAATTTAACAGACAATGCTGCGGACAAAACAACCGGAATTGTTCTCGTCAAAAAGACACCGTATTTTCTGCTTTATATTCTAAAAGAGCAGGCGCTCCACGCTTTGCGAAGAGCTCCTGCTTTTGGAAAACCGAATTATTAAAACAAGTCACCGGGCCAGAGCGTTCTGGATCTTTGCAAAATCCTCCAGCGTCAGGGCCTCAGGACGGATGCGGGCATCGAAACCGGCAGCTTCAATGGCAGCGGTCACGGCATCCTTGGGCATCCCCAGGCCGCTGGCAATGGCATTGGCGGCAGTCTTGCGCCGCTGGCCAAAGGCCGCGCGCACAAGGGCAAAGTAGCCCTCCTCGTCCTCCACCTGCACGGCAGGGGTGGGGCGGATCTCCATCCGCACCACAGCGCTGGTCACCTTAGGGGCCGGGTAAAAGCTGCCCGGGGCGGCGGTGAACATCATCTTAGAGGTCGCGTAATAGCTCACCGCACAGCTGATGGCACTGGAGGCCCGGGTGCCCGGGGCGGCAGCCAGACGATCGGCAGCTTCCTTCTGCACCATCACAGTCAGGCTTTCGATGGGCAGGCGGTCACCCAGCAGCTTCATCACAATAGGGCTTGTGATATAGTAGGGCAGGTTGGCGCAGACTGCCACCGGCATCCCGGGGAACTCCTGCGCGATCAGGGCTCTCAGATCCACCTTGAGCACATCCTGCAGGACCAGCTTGAAGTTGTCCACACCGGCCATGGTCTCGGCCAGCAGGGGCGGCAGGCGCTCATCCACTTCGATGGAGACCACCTTTGCTGCCCGCTTTGCCAGCTCCCGGGTCAGCACGCCGATGCCGGGGCCGATCTCGAGCACGCCGTAGCGCTTGTCCACGCCGCTGGCATCCACAATCTTGGGGGGCAGGCCGGGGTTGACGATGAAGTTCTGGCCAAAGCCCTTGGAAAGGGCAAAATCATATTTTTCGCACAGGGCGCGCACATAAGACAGGTCGGTCAGTTCGGGCATGGCTCTATCCTTTCTTTTCCAAAATAACCCTCTCCGTCTCGCTTCGCTCGCCAGCTCCCCCAAAGGGGGAGTTTTTGACAAAACCGCAAACTTTGCATGAATTGCCAAGACCTCGCCCTTCGGGAGAGGTGGCAGCGCGTCAGCGCTGACGGAGAGGGTTGTTCTCTTATTCTTGACTACTGGATGCAGTGCTCTCCCCTGCTGCTTCACTTTCGGCGGACGCGGTCTCTGCCGGAGTGCTCTCGGCAGATGCAGCCTCAGCGTCCCCTTCCGCTACGCTCTCGGCGGCGGCACTGTCGGCAGCCTCACTGGAAGCCGCTTCGTTGACACCGCTCACGGTGGTGGTGCCGCTCATCTGCTGGGCAGTGCTCACGGCACGCTGGATCTGGGGATCGTTCTCCACAGTGTAATCATAGTATGCGCTCTGTTCGTCCACAGTCAGGGGCCGCTCCACATCCACGGTCAGGCCGGTGCCGTCAAAGCAGCTGCCGTCGCCGCAGACCAGCTTTGCCACGGTGACCACCACGGCACTGCCATCGGACAGGCGCTGGGGGCTGCTCTGGATGGTGCCCTTTCCCTGCGTGGTGGTGCCCACCAGGCGGGCACCATTCAGGGTGCGCAGGCTGCTGGCAAAGAGCTCCGCCGCGCTGGCGGTGCTGCCGTTGACCAGGCAGACAACGGGCAGGTCGATCCGGGACTCGCTGGTGCTGGTGCCCAGCAGGGTCTGGGTGCCGTTCTTGTCCTCAGCAAAGGCCAGCGTGCCCTCCGGGGCGATCAGGTCGATGCACTGGATGGCATCGTCCAGCAGGCCGCCGCCGTTGTCGCGCAGGTCAAACACCAGGCTGCCCGCGCCGTTGGCGCTCAGGCTGCGGATGGCGTAATCCAGCTCGCTGGGGGTGGTGGAATCAAACTGGCGAATCCGGATGTAGCCCACATTGCCCTGCACCATCTGGTAATCCACGGTGGTGGAGCTGTAGCCGGAGTGGGTCAGGTCAGCGGTATGCTCGGCGGCCTCGCTGTCCAGCCAGGTCACATTGACGGTGGTGCCGCTCTCGCCGCGCAGGCGGGTCTGGATGGCATCCACGCTGCTCATGCTCTTGACATCGGTGCCGTCCACAGCGGTGATGTAGTTGCCGACCTGAATGCCGGCCTCCTTGGCGGGGGATTCATCGTAGACCTTGATGACCTTGGCATAGCCGGACTGATCCACAGCCAGCTCCACGCCAATGCCGATCAGGGTGCCGTTCTGGGTGTTCATCAGCTCCGTATAGGCGTTGGCGCTGAAATAGCGGGCGTACTTGTCGCCGGTGCCCAGCAGGTAGCCAGCCGTCAGGCGGTCGTAGAGGGTGGTCTCGTCGATGGGATAGTAATCGTTGCTGCGGACATAGCGGTCCACCTCAGCGATCTTGTTGTACATGCTTTCCTTTTCCTTCACGCTGGAAACGGTGCTGTCAAACAGGCGCATCGCCACCAGCATGGTAATGGAAAAGGTAACGGTCATGGCCAGGATGACGATGCTGACCGCCATGCCGACCGATATCTTACGGTTCATCTTTTTCCCTCCTCTGTCAGACCAGCAGCATCATAACCACGCTGCCCAGCATGGAAAGTGCAAAGATCCCTGCCAGGATCAGACAGCCCACGCGCAGGATGCGCTTGCGTTTTTCTTCCTTCATAAGCCCTGACGGCCTCCTTTGATACAATGCAGATTATTTCATGGGGATATAACCACGGGGGTTGACGGCATTGGCCTTGGAGCCGCCCTTCCAGACCTCCAGATGGAGGTGGTTGCCGGTAGAGTTGCCGGTGCTGCCCACATAACCGATGATCTCGCCCTGCTGGACATACTTGCCCGCCGAGGTGGCGACCGACCGCATGTGGCCGTACAGGGTGCTGTACTGGTTGCCATCGGACATTTTGCCGTGGTAGATGATGACATAGTTGCCGTAGCCGCCGCTGGACCAGCCCGCCACCTGCACATAGCCGCTGGCGGCTGCGTAGATGGGCGTACCGCCCGGGGCCGCCAGATCAATGCCGGCATGCAGTCTGTTCACGCCGGACACCGGGTTCTTGCGCCAGCCGTACTCACTGGAAATGCGGCTATAACTCTTGAGCGGGCAGATGAAGCCGGTAAAGCTCAGGGTGGGCTTGGAGGCAGCGGCCGCAGCGATCATCTTCTGGATTTGCTTCTTGACGGCCTCATAGTTCATCTCGTCCGATTCAATGGCGGCCTGCGCGTCCTTCTGGGCCTGCTGTGCCTCGGCAGCGCTCATCTGGGCGGCGGCCACGCTGGAGTTGAGCTCGTTCTGCTTGGCACGCATCTGGCTGTTCTGGGCATCCAGATCTGCCTTTTTGCTTTGCAGCTCGCTGCGCTGGGATTCCAGCGTCAGCTTATCACTTTCCAGCGCTTCCTTGGCGTTCTTCATGTTGTCCAGGATCTCGGTGTCCTTGATGGAGATGTCCTGCATGACCTCGTTGAAGGTCAGCAGCTCATACAGGTCGTTCACCGCAGACAGCATGGCAACGCTGCCGCCGTCCCGCAGCTCCTGCATGGCGGCCATGTGCTGCTTGAAATCACCCCACTGGTCGGCGATCTCCGCTTCTTTTTCGGTGATCTGCTGTTCCTTGGCGGCGATTTCCTGTTCCTTCAGGCCGATGCTGTTCTGCACCTCGGCGATCTGGCCCTTCAGCACGCTGATCTGGCTCTGGACCACCGTGACCTTTTCCTTCAGCTCCGATTCCAGCGCCTTGGCGGCCTGCTCCTTCTTTTTTGCATTGGACAGTTCCTTTTTGTGCTGTACAATGGACTGGGAGAGCTTATCCAGCTTGTTCTGCAGGCTGGACATGCTGGTAGCCGCCGTGGCCGGGTAGACCGAAACGCTCAGCAGCAGGCAGGCCGCTGCCAGAAACAGGCTGGCGGCGCGCATGGCCCGGCTGTGCCCGGGGGCGGGCTTTGCGTGGGTGGGAGTATACACGAGGTGCAGGCGGAAGCCCGCAGAGTGTTTTGCTTGTTTCACAGAGAAGGCTCCTTTCGCTTACACATTCAGATGCTTGCGGATGGAGAACATGCTGCCCAGCGCACCCACCAGCGCACCACCGGCCAGACTGTACGTCAGGATGGTGGGCCAGACGGCATCCACAGGCACCATGGCGGTGCCCATGAGCAGCTGCCACAACCCGCCCAGCGTGCTGGAGGCCTGTACGATGTAGGCATAGCCGAAGATACCGGCTACCGAGGTGATGGCACCAGAGATCAGGCCCATGGTCAGGCCCTCCACAAAAAAGGGCAGGGTGACAAGGTGGTTGGTCGCGCCCACATACTTCATGATCTCGATCTCACGGCGGCGGGCAAAAACGCTCAGGCGGATGGTGCTGCCCACCGTGATGATGCTGACCGCCATCAACACCAGGATCACGATCTGGCCCACCTTGGTCACGGCCCGCTGGACCTCCACAAAGGTCTGGGTCATCTCAATGGGGGCGGTAACGCTGTACACGCCCGGAATACTCTGGAAGTTCTGGCTCATGGTCTGCATCTGGCTCAGGTCTGCCAGAGAGACACGGTAGTTGGCCTTGAAGGGGTTATCATTCTCAAATTCGTCCAGCAGAACGGCGTAATCTGCCATGTACCCGCGGTACTGGTTGAGCACATCCTCCTTGGACATGTACTGCACCCGGCTCACGCCCGGGGTGGCAGTGATGCGCTCCCCTACCGACTGGATGGTGGCATCGTCGGCTTCGGGGTCCACATAGACCACCATCTCGTTCTGCTGGCCCAAATAGTTCACCATGCTGTCCACATTGACTTCCGCCAGCGTGGCAAAGGTGTTCAGGGTCATACAGACGCTCAGGGAGGCAATGCAGGCAATGGTCATGGCCCAGTGCTTGCCCAGGTTGCGCACGCCGCGCACCACAAGGAAACCGAACGTAGAAGGCTTCATCATACCAGCGACACCTCCATTTCCAGTTCCTTCGGGTCTACGGGCGGGTGGGGGATCATGGAGCCCGTGGGCACATCCGAGATGATGTGTCCGCCGGACAGGGTGACCACGCGGCGGTCAAAGTGACGGACCAGCTCGTGCTCATGGGTGACCACCAGCACAGTGATGCCCATCTCGCTGACACGCTCCAGCAGCTCCATCATCTCAAGGCTCAGTTCGGGGTCGATGTTGCCGGTGGGCTCGTCCGCAATCACCAGCTTGGGGGCGTGGGCCAGGGCGCGGGCCACAGCCACACGCTGCTGCTCACCGCCGGAGAGCAGGTCGGGGTAGACCTTTGCCTTGTCCTCCAGGTGGACAAGCTCCAGCATGTAATTCACGCGCTCCTTGATCTGCTTATGCCCGATGTTGGTAACATGCATGGCAAAGGCAATGTTCTCGTAAACGGTCATGGTGGGGATGAGCCGGAAATCCTGAAAGATGATGCCCATCTGACGGCGCAGGTAGGGGATCTTGCGGCGGCGCAGGCGGGCAACATCCTGCCCGTTCACCAGCACGCGGCCCTCGGTGGGGGTCTCCTCGCGCAGGATCAGCTTGAGCAGGGTGGATTTGCCCGCGCCGGAGTGGCCCAGCAGGAACACCGGCAGGCCCGGGTACCGCTCCCCCGCCAGATTCCGCCGGGTGTACAGGTCCTGGACCACCCAGTCCCAGCTGCCCCGGGGGCCGAAGTACAGCCGGGGCGCCCCCGCCGCCACGGAGAGACCGTGCCCCAGGTGGTCGTGGCCCGCCACGGCAAAGCCCCACTCCGTCAGGTAGGCCGCCAGGGGTTCATACCGCAGGATGTGCTCCGACACGCCATGGGAGAGCACCAGAACCGCCCGGGGTGCCATGTCCGGCGTCCACTCCACCGCATGGATGCCGGTCCGCCCGTCTGCGGAGGGGAAGGTAAATTCGTTTCTCACCATGGAAAAATCATCCTCTCTGTGCTATACTGTGTGCCATCAGGCGTAGGATGCCTGCTTTCTGGGTCGATGATACCACACTTCCGTCACAAACGCCAGAGGAGGCCGCATTCATGGAAACATACATCGCTGCCCTGGACCAGGGAACCACCAGCTCCCGGGCCATCCTGTTCAACCGGGCCGGGGAGATCGTCTCCCGCGCCCAGCACCCCTTCCGCCAGATCTACCCCCAGCCCGGCTGGGTGGAGCACGATCCGCTGGAAATCTGGGCCACGGAGAAGCGGGCCCTGGCGGAGGTCGTAGGCGCCGCCCACATCGACCCCAAGAGA
>OHYF01000558.1_pt1 | contig 18388 bp, 16 predicted proteins | sample 1580111 | NCBI WGS metagenome assembly OHYF01 (sample SAMEA3882530, study PRJEB24775) | human gut metagenome | biome: human-associated habitat; feature: intestine environment; material: feces | place: Netherlands | collected 2009/2010
ACGACCGTCAGCATCATAAGTATTGATTTTGAGAACATCGGCCATTTTGCAAAATCCGTTGTCGCATATCCGGTTGTTGTGATAACCGTCACGACCTGGAATATTGCATAGCGGAACGCCTTGATCATACTCGGGAACATCGAATGGATATTCAGTGTGATCAACGCTGTTGCTCCGACGATCAGCATAATATACGTACGCAGTTCCTCATTCTTTCTGACTGACTTAAAATCACCTAACAACATAAAATAAAATAACGAAAAATTCACTCCGAATAATGCACAGAATGTTGTGATCACTCCATCAATATAAGCACTGTGGAAATGTGCAACACTGTCTGCATAATTCGAGAATCCACCTGTTCCTGCGGATCCAAAAGAAAAGATCATACTGTCAAACAGATTCACTCCACCCAGCATCAGAAAAATGATCTCTACAACCGTCATGATCAGATACATACCATATAAGATACGCGCTGTAGACATTGCTTTCGGAACGAGTTTGTCCTTCTCCGGCCCCGGAACCTCTGCACGCATCAGGTACATTGAGTTCTTTTTATCTAATGATGTAAGCACCAGTACAAACACCAGCACTCCCATTCCTCCGATCCAGTGAGTCAGACTCCGCCAGAACAACAGACACTGCGGAAGCGCTTCTACATCTCTTAAAATACTGGAACCTGTCGTTGTGAATCCGGAAACCGTCTCAAAAAACGCATCCATGTAGTTTGGTATAAAGCCTGATATCGTAAAAGGCATTGCGCCAAACAAAGACCATAAAATCCATGCAAGTGCAACGATTACCATACCTTCTTTTCCGTAAATATGACTTTGCTCCGGCTTTTTTACACCTGCCAGAAAAAACAGTAACAATAATATCCCCGCAGGTATCAGAAATGCAATACCACTCATTTCCTGATATAATGCCGCTACGATTACCGGGATCATAAGAAGCACTGACTCAACTCCCAGCATTCTGCAAAGGATATATCTTATCATTTTTGTATTCATAACCTTTGTCTATCTCCTTATTCCAGTATGTCGCTGAATTTATCAATATGATCCATTGTTACGACCACTACACTGTCACCGACTTCCAGATGATCCTCACCATTTGGAATAATAATACGCCTTTTTCTTCCTATGCAGGCGATCAGATTATTCTTCTTTGTCCGCAGTTCACGAAGCGGTACATTCGTGAAACTGCATTCGCATTTGATAATGAATTCCAATGCTTCCACTTTTCCACCCAGGAGCTGATACAGAGATTCTACGTTCACATTGCTCGCAGATTCATTTCTCGCTCTGACATAACTCATAATTGCATCTGCCGTTGCACTTTTTGCCGACACGATCGAATCAATTCCAAGCCCTTCTACCATCTGCGCTCTGGAATCCTCATTGACCTTTGCGACAATCTTATTGACTCCCTGCAGTTTTGCAAAGAGTGCCATAATAATATTCTCTTCGTCCATACCGGTAAGTGCGATCAATGCGTCCGCTTCATGGATTCCTTCTTCCATAAGAAGATCATGATTGGCTGCATCTCCGTGAATAACCGTTGCCTTCGGCAAAAGTTCACATAATTCCTCGCATCTTTTCATATTCTGCTCAATGATCTTCACCTGCATGCCTACCTGCAAAAGCTGCATTGCAAGATAAAAACATACATGTCCTCCACCACAGATCAGTACCTTTTTCACTTTTGCATTTCTGTGTCCCAGTGCACGGAAAAATGACTTCAGATCCTGATGCGCTGCAACGATATGCATTTTATCGCCTTTTTCCAGAATAAACTCTCCATCCGGGATATAGATTTTCTGACCTCTTTTTACTGCACATACCAAAATTTTAATCTGGAATTTCCGATATACTTCTGCAAGAGAAAGTCCTGCAAGTGCACTGTCTTCTCTTACAATGAATTCTACCAGTTCCACACGTCCCTTCATGAACGTCTCTACTTTACTCGTCTCCGGGAAAAGCAATACCCTGGCAATCTCATTTGCCGCTGTTCTTTCCGGATTGACTGCCATACTCAGATGCAGATCTTCTTTCAACAGATCGATCTGTCGATAATAGATCGGATTTCGTACACGTGCAATCGTATGTCTGGCGCCTAATCTCTTGGCCAGCAGACAACTTAACATATTCAATTCATCTGTCGATGCACATGCGATCACCAGATCTGCATGCGGAACATCTGCCTGTCTCTGAACGTCTACATCTGCTCCATTTCCGGTAATGCAGAAAATATCAAGCTTATTCACGGCCTCCTTTAATTTTCCCTCATTTTGATCAATCAAAACCACATCATAATTTTCTTCGGACAGCTGGGTTGTCAATTTATGACCAACCTTTCCGTCCCCAATAATCACAATTTTCATTCCCTGACCTCACAATTATCCACTTTGTATCTTTATTATTATCCGGATACCTGTATTTTTAACACAAGAGATTATAGCATCTTTGTATTAAGAAAAAAAGCCCTTACGGGCTTTTCTTCTATTTATACATTTTCTTAGCAGTTTATTCTTCTTTTGCACGTTTACTGATCTCTGCTTCCTGCACATCTGACGGTGCCTGCTCGTAGCGGCTGAATTCGTAAGAATATACTCCTCTTCCACCTGTCATAGAGCGAAGCACTGTACAATAACCAAAGAGTCCTGTCATCGGAATATCTGCCACGATCTCCTGTTTTCCACCAGAAACAGGATTCATTCCAAGTACACGTCCTCTGCGTTTGTTCAGATCTCCCATAACATCACCTGTGTAATCATCCGGAACTGTTACTGTAAGAGATGCGATTGGTTCCAGAAGTACCGGGGAAGCTTCCATAAATCCTTTCTTAAATGCCTGGATCGTAGCAGTCTTAAATGCCATCTCAGAAGAGTCTACCGGGTGGTAAGATCCATCGTAAAGTGTAGCTTTGACACCAACAACCGGGTATCCTGCAAGAGGACCTTTCACTACAGATTCCTGAAGTCCTTTTTCTACTGCCGGGAAGTAATTCTTCGGAACTGCTCCACCTACCACTTCTTCTTCAAATACATAAGGTGTCTCAAGATCACCAGATGCTTCAAATCTCATCTTTACATGTCCGTACTGTCCATGTCCTCCTGATTGTTTCTTGTATTTGGAATCGACATCGGATTTCTTCTTGATCGTCTCACGGAAAGCCACCTTTGGTGTCTCCAGTTTGATCTCACATTTATAACGTGTTGCAAGTTTACTTGCTGTAATCTCCAGATGCTGGTCTCCCATACCATAAAGCAGTGTCTGACGGTTCTCACTGTCATTGACTGTTTTCAATGTCACATCTTCTGCCATCATCTTCTGCAGTGCCTGAGATACTTTATCCTCATCACCTTTATTGTTGCAGATATATTTCATATATGTATATGGTTTGGAATATTCTGTCTTTCCATACATAACAGGCGTATTCTTCGTAGACAGTGTATCACCGGTCTTTGTATTCGCAAGCTTGGCAATTGCTCCGATATCTCCTGCAAATAATTCGCTGACTTCTGTCGGCTTGTTACCTACCATTGTATATATCTTTCCAAGTTTTGCCTCTGCGTCAGAATCTCCGTTATATAATGTATCATCCCCTTTTAATACACCGGAGCATACTTTGATAAATGAATACTTTCCGATAAATGGGTCTACCATCGTCTTAAATACATATGCTGATTTCGCTTTTGCGAAATCATAATTACCTTCAAAAATCTCATTGGTCTTGCGGTTGATTCCTGCACAGCTTCTATTATCAGGACTTGGGAAAAATCTTACGATATCGGAAAGTAAGTTTGCAACTCCCTGTGCCTGAATATTAGATCCCATAGCAACCGGTACGATATCTCCGTCCATAACTTCGGTACGCATTGCAGAACGAATCTCTTCTACTGAGAACTCATCTCCATCAAAGTATCTTTCCATAAATGCTTCACTTGTCTCTGCAACTGCTTCCAGTAACTTATCACGATAAATCTCCAGATTTGGTTTACAATATTCCGGAATCTCACATTCTTCTCTCTGTCCGACACCTGTGTAACGTCTTGCCGCATTCTTGATAACGTTCACATATCCTACCAGTTTCTCATTCTCACGGATCGGCTGGAAATGAGGTGCGATCACCTTTCCATAACGATCTGTAAGGTCCTGTACCACCTGACGGAAACTTGCGTCGTCTACATCCATCTCCGTTACATATATCATTCTTGGAAGTTTGTACTTGTCACAAAGTTCCCATGCTTTCTCTGTACCGACTTCAACTCCTGCTTTACCGGATACAACAATAACAGCTGCATCAGCGGCACTTACGGCTTCTTCGACTTCTCCGACAAAGTCGAAATATCCCGGTGTATCCAGAATATTGATCTTGGCTTTCTCCCATTCAATCGGGATTAAGCTTGTACTGATTGAAAATTCACGTTTCTGCTCTTCTTTATCAAAATCACTGATCGTGTTACCATCCGTAATCTTTCCCATACGGTTTGTCGCCCCTGACACATATGCCATGGCCTCTGCAAGACTGGTCTTTCCGCTTCCACCGTGTCCTAAGAGAACCACGTTCCTGATTTCGTCCGTTCTGTAAACTTTCATATAGCTGCCTCCTTATTTTGGTAAAATCTCATGTAGATATTGTACTAAACTTTCTGTTTTTTTACAACACTTTTATACACTTTAACCATATTATTTTTGTATTTATTTTCAAATAAATGTGAATTTTCACTTATTTCAGAATTTTCTTTGCAATTTTATACTGCAGATTGTCTATTTTCTCGTTTTACCCCATTCACTTTTTCGCTTTAAAGCATTATAGTATTGACAAATCCTCTTACAACACGTTACAATATGAACTGAGTTTCTAGATCAAAGCACAAGGAGGAAACATCATGAAACACAAAATTGGTTTTATCGGGCTCGGACTGATCGGTGGTTCTATTGCAAAGGCCATCCGCCAGTATTATCCCGATTATGAGATTGTGGCTTTCGACAAAAACAAAGAATCCCTTGCACTTGCAACCCAGGAATCTATGATCGATGTTGCCGCAACTACCATTGACAATAATTTTCAAAATTGTAACTATATATTCTTATGCGCACCGGTCGCATATAATACCGCCTATCTGAAACAGCTGACGGAATATCTGAATGATGACTGCATCCTCACAGATGTCGGAAGTGTAAAGACGAACATCCACGAAGAAGTGCAGAATCTCGGTATTGGGAAGTATTTCATCGGGGGACATCCGATGGCCGGATCCGAGAAAAGCGGTTACAGTAATTCCAAAGCTATGCTGATTGAAAATGCATACTATATTCTTACTCCGACTCCTCAGGTAGCTGAAGAAAAAGTACAAACTTATGAAAAATTCGTGGAAAGCCTGAAGGCCCTTCCGGTTATTCTGGACTACCAGCTTCATGACCAGATTACAGGAACCATCAGCCATCTCCCACATATCATTGCTTCTTCACTCGTTAATTTTGTCAAAACACACGATACACATGATGAGATGATGAAAAATCTTGCTGCTGGAGGATTTAAAGATATCACACGTATTGCCTCTTCTTCTCCGATCATGTGGCAGAATATCTGCCTGAAGAACAAGGACAATATTGTAGATATATTAGATAAGTACATAGACTCTCTGGAAGATTTCAAAGAAGCTATCGAACGTGAAGATGATCTGGATCTTTATAACCGGTTTGAATCCTCCAGAAATTATCGTAATTCCATGCCATCTTCTTCGGCCGGACCGATCAAGAAAGCATTTGCCGTATACTGTGACATCATTGATGAAGCCGGTGGGATTGCTGCTATCGCAACCATTCTTGCTTCCAATAATATCAGTATCAAAAACATTGGAATCGTACACAACAGAGAATTTGAAGAAGGGGTTCTGCGTATTGAATTCTACGACGAAGATTCCAGCAAACGCGCCGTAGGATTACTGCAGAAATTCAGGTATATCGTTTATGAGCGTTAGAACAATTGCACCCACAAGGGGATTAAAAGGAGAAGTAACCATACCGGGAGACAAATCCATCTCCCATCGTTCCATTATGTTAGGTTCCATTGCGCTTGGAACCACAGAGATCACTCATTTTCTGGAAGGAGCCGACTGTCTTTCCACGATTGACTGTTTCCGTAAAATGGGTGTTGAGATTGAAAGGAAACCCTCCAGTATCCTGGTACACGGGAAAGGTCTGCACGGCCTGACCGCCCCGGCTTCTACTTTAAATGTAGGAAACAGCGGAACTACAACCCGCCTGATCTCCGGAATTTTGTCCGGGCAAAATTTTGCGACTACATTATCCGGCGATGATTCTTTGAACTCCAGACCAATGAAGCGCATTATGACACCACTTAACACCATGGGAGCACATATCAGAAGTCTCAACGACAACGGATGCGCCCCGCTTCACATAAGACCTGGTGCTCTGCATGGTATTCATTACCAGTCACCGGTTGCCTCTGCCCAGGTAAAATCGGCAGTTCTGTTAGCCGGACTTTATGCAGACAGTCCTACTTCTGTTACAGAACCTGCTCTTTCCCGTAATCATACGGAACTTATGCTTCAGGGATTCGGCGCATACGTTGCCACAGATCTTCATACAGACGGAACTGCCACTGCACATGTAGAACCATGCAAAGAACTTTACGGACAACAGATCTGTGTTCCTGGCGATATCTCTTCTGCTGCTTACTTTATTGCGGCCGCACTGTTAGTTCCTGGTTCCGAGCTTCTTGTTAAAAATGTAGGAACCAACTTCACACGTGCCGGTTTCTTAAAAGTCTGCAAAGCCATGGGAGCCGATATCGAAACCGTCAGCCAGACAATCGAGGGCGGCGAAAGCCGTGCTGATCTTCTTGTCCGCTACAGCCACTTAAAAGGAACTGTAATCGAGGGTGATATCATCCCGACTCTGATCGACGAGATTCCGATGATCGCAATTATGGCAGCCTTTGCAGATGGTCAGACAGTCATCAGAGATGCAGCTGAGTTAAAGGTAAAAGAAACGAACCGAATCGATACTGTCACTGCAGGATTAAAAGCGATGGGAGCTGTTATTACACCAACCGATGACGGCATGATCATTGAAGGTACCGGACATTTAAATGGTGCTTCTATCCAAAGCTACCTTGATCACCGGATCGCAATGGCATTCTCGGTTGCGGGACTTGCATCTGACGGTGAAACGCAGATAGTGGATAGTCAGTGCGTGGATGTGTCTTATCCGGAGTTTTATGCGACGTTGAATTCGGTTTCTATTTAATTATTATGGCATGCGAAAACGTGACTGAATAAAAGTATGGGAGTGATTTCTGTGCATATGAGGTCATGGTTAGTAACTCTTGAGTAATAAAATTGGCCGTTAGCCTTGGAAAAATCATTGTCTGAGACGAATGTCGAGTTTTGATTTTTTCAAGGCTGCTTTTAGGACAATTTTGTTGCTCTAGAGTTACTCCATGATCGAATCAGCACAGAAATCACTCCCATACTTTTATTCGGGACTTGGGTAAGACGACATGATGAACTAAATAGAAATCTCTCCTAAAATAATTCTCAACAGTGCTTTATCCAACATAATCGTCCGGTTCCAAGGATTGATGATGATACCCTGAATGTTATCAGCTGTAATGGCAGAATTAAATAACTGTTTCATATCAGTAAGAAATGTAGACATTACGCTTCCGGAACCTTTGAGTTCTTCATCGAAGCTGGTAAATGCCGCCCACCATTTGCGGCCGTCATCGGTCTGGATTGCCTGTACCTGGAGGCCGGAGGCAGCGGAAGAGGGATCAATTGCGATAATCAGTTCGCCGTGTTCATTCATACGCCGGCGGATGACAGTTAGAGTATGAGCAAGCATTTCCTGAGATGGTTCCTGTTGAAGAGCTGCAATGGCAGATTCAATCTTGTTATTGCCCTGTAAAGTTTTATCGGTATGTGTATGGTCATTCATAATTGTGCAAAATCCTTTCTAGATAGATAATGGATACAGAGAACCTGTCAATGACAGCCTCGCTTGCATATTTTTGTATAAAAATATACGGACAGCAGGAGAGCCATCCGTATATTAATATAAAGTATTTCAGTTGGAAGAGCAAGCTAATTGAACTCCCATGGAGAAATATATTTATTTGGAGATGAAGCATATCCATTGTTATATTTCACTGTGACATATAAAGAGTCATCACCATCAACCAGTTTCACATAGCAGATATTATCTTTGTTGAATTTGTGTGTGATATCGATGGACTGATTTTTGTAATACAGGATGACGGAACCATCTTTTTCATATTCTATATCCGGAGCATTTAGTTCTTCCATAATTTCTTCTTGTGTAAGGCTGCGTTCGGAGCCATCCTGGTTAAATGCAATGCCGCCTCCGCCAAATTCTTTATTTTTTCCGTCTTTATCTGCATAAGTTCCGGTATAAGAACCGTCAGAATTGATTGTTAAAGTAGCAGTTGTCTGATCTCCGTGGATCCAGAGCTGGACTTTACGTTGAATTCCGCCAAGATCGGATGCGTAGGCTGTTCCGGTTCCGACTGTTACGATCAGGCATGCGGCAACTGCGGCTGCTAATGTTTTTAATTTGTGCTTCCTATTTAAGATACTCATTTTGTCTACCTCCAGGGAAAAATTGACGGAGGCGGAAAGTGTATCAAAAGTCTGCTTGTATTTTTCTTTATTCGTCATCGTTCCATTCCTCCTTTAAGGTTTCTTTGAGAAGAGCACGTCCGCGGGAAAGCCGGGTCTTTACATTGTTGACAGAAAGATGCAGGATATCACTGATCTCTTGTGTTGTATAATCCTCATAGTAAAAGAGATGCAGGACAATCCGGTATTTTTCGGGAAGTTTCATCACTGTGTCAAACAGAGTTTCTGATTCCGGTGTTTCGAAGGTTAATGTTTCCATATATTCTTCTAAGTTGCATTTATTTCTGTGCCAGAATGAGCGGGTGATATTCTTTGCTTTATTGATTGCAACCCGGATCAGCCAGGCACGGATATGTTCTTCTGTATCAAACTCTTTTTTATATGTGTGATACTGAATAAATGTATCCTGAACGACATCTTCTGCATCTTGTTGGTTCCTGCATATATTAAATGCAATCGCATACAGATGCTTTTGATATCGTTCGATTAAAACTTGTGTTGCTGGTTTCATGAGTACTCCTTTTTTTGTGTTGTATCTACAGAACATGTTGCCGTAAGACCTGCCATAAGCATCTCCTTACAAATGTTCTGGCGACTGAGTGGGGCATCAGACGTTCGTTTCTTAAGGCCTTTCACTTATAATACAAATGAAAACATAGAAAGGTTACAAATTAATGAAAGTTATTTTCCAAAGTTGTTTTTCAAAAGAAAACTTTAGGTATTGGAGGTAGGATATATATTCTAACTATATCTTACTATCGAGCATAGGCATTTTACATTTTAAAATATACGACGTAAACTATATTAAGAAAAAATAGCTTCAATAATAAGCTGAAAAAATTAATATCTATTATAAAATGAAGGTGAGTGGTTTTCATTATGTTTTCGAATAAAGATTTGAAGAATCTGATTGTACCGCTGTTTTTAGAACAGTTATTGATGGCACTGGTCGGAGTCGCAGATGTATTTGTGATTGGTTTTGTAGGGGAGGCTGAGGTATCCGGAGTATCACTTGTAAACTCATTTAATACCATATTCATCAATTTGTTTACAGCACTTGCTTCCGGTGGTGCGGTAGTGATCAGCCAGTATATAGGAAGGAAAGAAGAGAGAATTGATTATGAAGAAAAATATTGGAGCACAGCTGGCATTATATCCGGCACCGGTAATTGTAGTAGGAGCAATAGTAAATGATAAACCGACATGGACACTGGTGGCACATGCAGGAACTATGGCGCATAGTCATCTGATGGTGTCGCTGGTACATACATACTACATTAATCAGGAAATTATCGAGAGTAAGAAATTATCAGTAAATATCGTAGACGAAGCATGGCTAAAAGAAGCTGACCGCATGGGAGTGATAAGCGGAAATAAAGAAGACAAATCAGAATCAGGTAAGATTGATTATCATACATTCAAACCGGTACTTTTCGAATTCCCGACATATGAATATTTTGTGACGGGAGAAAAAGTGGGAGACTGTGCAAAGATGAATTAGAGGTTTTCATCCCTGGCAGATTGTGCTATCATGACAGTATGTCAGAAAGCGAAAGGATGGAAGTTTCATGCCGGCGAGATCAGAAGAAAGAACGAATGCGAGAAAAGAAGAGATCATCAATGCATGCGAAATGCTGTATCAGACGATGAATTTTAAAGATATTACGATAAAGGAAATCGGAAATGTCACCTCTTTTTCCAGAACATCGATATATAATTATTTTGAGACGAAAGAGGAAATCTTTCTTGCATTGTTAAAAAGAGAATACGATGCGTGGATTTTGGATCTGCATAAGATTGTTGAAGAACATGAAAGCATGGACGATGAGCAGATTGCATCGGCGATTGCAAAATCTTTGGATCAGCGTCATCAACTTCTGAAGATACTTTCCATGAATCATTATGATCTGGAGGAAAACAGCCGTATTGAGATGTTGATAGAATTCAAAGTATCTTATGGAAATTCACTGAGAGCTGTAATGGGAATTCTTGCAAAATTCAGACCGGATATGGATATTGAAAAGAGACAGGAATTTGTCTATGCATTTTTCCCGTTTATGTTTGGAATTTATCCGTATACCGTGGTGACGGAGAAACAGAAGAAAGCGATGAAAGAAGCAGGAGTTGATTATACTTATAATTCGGTATATGAACTGACGTATACGGCAGTGAAAAAGATGTTGAAGTAATGAAAATATTTGAAAGGAGATAGAAATCATGAAAACATTAGTAGCATATTTTAGTGCAAGCGGAACAACAGAAGGTGTAGCAAAGAAGGTGGCAGAGGCAGCAGGAGCAGATCTGTTCGAGATCAAACCAGAAGTACCATATACAAATGCAGACCTGAACTGGATGGATAAAAAAGCAAGAAGTACGGTTGAGATGAACTATCCGTCTTCCAGACCTGCTACTACAGGAACGGTAGAGAATATGGAGCAGTATGATAACGTAATTATCGGGTTTCCAATCTGGTGGTATGTTGCACCGACAATTATTAACACATTCCTGGAAAGCTATGACTTCTCTGGAAAGAAGATCGCACTTTTTGCCACATCAGGTGGAAGCGGATTTGGGAAAACAGTATCCAGACTGGAAGGTTCTGTGGATAAATCGGCAGAATTCGTATCAGAGAAACTGTTAAACAGAGCAGGTAAAGCGGAGATTGAAAGCTGGCTGAAGAGCTGGATGTAAGAAGCAGATAAGATGCAGGAGATAAAATGTATCTGATATCGGTGTATTTTGATGACAAAAGCAATAAAATAATTTCCAATTATATAAATAAAATTGCGCAAAAGACGGGAAATACGTTTATGACAGATAATCATGTTCCACCACATCTGACAATTATGTCTGTAGAGGCAAGAGAGGAAAAAAAATTGACAGAGGTGATGGAACAGTTGGAGAGGTCCCTGACCAAAGGGCAGATCCAGCTGGTCTCGGTCGGAGTGTTATTGCCGTATGTATTGTATGCGGCACCGGTTCTGAATCTGTATCTGGAAGATATGATCGAACAGGTACATGATATGGTAAAGCACATTCCGGAGGTCAGAATGAGCCGGTATTATCAGCCTATGCAGTGGCTTCCGCATATCACACTGGGAAAGAAGCTTTCAAAAGAACAGATGCAGGAAGCCTTTTCGGTGATGCAGGAACTGTTTGTGCCGATGGAAGTGACGGTGGCAGAGATCGGACTTGCGAAGACGAATCCGCATCAGGATCTGATAAGAGTAGAATTAAATGACTGATCGATAAAAAAGAGCATGAAGGAATGCAGAGGATATCGAAAGATGATCCCGGCATAGAATTCATGCTTTTTTTATATTATGACAGGATATTCTGCGTTATAATAAGTGAAAGAATCAGGAGATTGAAAAAGAATATGCAGCAACTCATATAAAAAGAAAAACATGGAAAGCCGGAATGTTATGAAAAAGTACATAGGTATATTAGCAAAAATAACAGGATTCATACTGATTGTGATTCTGGCGGTGAATATCATTCTGCCGCTGATAAAAAGAAATCCGGATGCAGCTTATGAGAAAGAACTGGAACAGACTACATTTACGGAAGAAACGATGAAGGATGTCGGCGGAAACCAGGCGGGAAAAAAGAATGCAGAGCGGATCAGATGTATTGATGACAATGAAGAGGCTCTGTTGTGGCGGCTCCGTATGATCGGAAATGCGAAAAAAAGTATTGTGTTATCCACATTTGATCTGCGTCCGGATGACAGTGGTACGAAGATCATTGCGGCATTGTATACGGCGGCAGAAAGGGGTGTGCAGGTACAGATATTGATCGACGGGATCTATCAGAAGCTCTTTCTGGAAAAGAGTCCGGTGTTTCAGGCACTGGCAGCACATCAGAATATAGAAGTTGGAATCTATAATCCAGTCACGAATCTTATGCGTCTGAATTACCGGATGCATGATAAGTACCTGATCATTGATGAATCGATGTATCTGCTGGGAGGACGCAATACCAATGATATCTTTCTGGGAGATAAAAAGACCAGAATTAATGTAGACCGGGATATTTTTGTATATGAAGAGACACAAGGAAAAGGGGAATCGCTGCAGGCACTCGAGAAATATTTTGATACCATATGGAATGAAGCACAGGTCAGGAAAAAGAAGAAAACATATGCTGCATCTTATGAAGAAAAGTATAAAAGCGAATACCATCAGTTGAAAGAACGATACCGTTCATTAAAAGAGAAGTATCCGGATATCGAAAACTATGAGCACTGGGAAGACGATACATATGAAGCAGATAAGATCACACTGATCGATAATGGAACGCAGACGGCTAGAAAAAGTCCGAAAGTTCTTCAGGCGATCGGGTATATCGCCGGACAGGGAGAAGAGGTGGTCATCCAGACTCCGTATGTGATCTGTAATTCCTATATGTATCAGAAACTGAAGCAGATATCGGAAAAGGCAGATCTTAAGATTGTACTCAATGCAGTGGAAAAAGGTTCGAATCCATGGGGATGTACGGATTATCTGAACCAGAAAGAAAATATCCTTGGAACAGGTGCGACGGTATATGAGCTGATGAATGCCCATGCAGTACATACCAAGACTGTTCTGATAGATGATAATATATCCATTGTGGGTTCGTACAATCTGGATATGCGGAGTACGTATCTGGACACGGAACTGATGCTGGTGATCGAAAGTAAATGTTTGAATGAGGAAATCCGTGATACAGAAAATGTTTATATTGAGAAAAGCAAAGAAGTAAAAACAGATGGTACGGAGACGGAAGGAAGTCTGTATAAGAAAAAAGTACTGACACCGGAAAAGAAGCGGTTCTATGCATTTCTGAAAATTATTATCAGACCATTTCGGCATCTGTTATGAGCAGATAGTGAAAGGAATACATTCGTTTCAACGATAAGAATTGGAAAGTAAAAGGAAAAGAAACAAAATGATTAACAGAGAAGACATGCTGGCACTGACCAGAAGAATGACAGTTAAGAGAACATCTATGACCAGAATCGCCGGAGGATATCTGGACATGGATGGGTATATAGACGGGACATTTAACACGGGATTTTTAAAATTGAGCCCAAATGAGAAAGAAAAAAATTTACAGATAGCAAAAGTAATCCCATTTGCAGATACGAATCAGAATCTGAAAGAATATGCATTTTCCAGTGAGAAGATGAAAGGTGACAGTATGTGGAAGCTTTTAATGGGAATGCGTGTGTGTGGACTGAAAAATGATGCATTAATGGAGACCTTTTATGAGATTGTCGGGGAACAATATCAGGCAATGGGAGATTATGCGGTCTATGTATTTCATGACAGGTATGACATTCCGGCAAAGGGCAAAGATCATGTCCGCCAGGGGGAATCCGAGGAGATGTTCGAATATCTGATCTGCGCTATCTGTCCGGTGAGTGGAGACTATGAGCCCGGAGAACCGGAGTGCGGATTTCTTTTCCCGGCATTTATGGATGGCGCAGCAGCACTCAATTATGTGGACGTATATCAGAAGGATCAGGCACATCTGCATACAGAGCTTCTGAAAATGCTTGGCGTGTGGTGAGATAGAGAAAATTTCTTATAAATGAGTTTAATGGTTCCCAATTCCTTCCGGATATCCTATAATATAGTGGATTGAGTTTATAGGAAAAGGCAGGGAATATACAATGCATACAATGAAAAAATTTATCCGGTATTATGCCCCGTATAAGGCGGTATTCTTTCTGGATCTGATCTGTGCGGCGGTTATAAGTCTGGTAGATCTTGCATTTCCGCAGATATTGCGGACACTTACAAAGACCTTGTTCGCAGAACCGGCAGACCGTATATTACAGGCCCTTCTCCCAATCGGATCGGGGCTTCTTGTAATTTATATTTTACAGGCGCTGTGTAAATATTATGTCAGCTATCAGGGACATATGATGGGCGCCAATATGGAACGGGACATGCGGCAGCAGCTTTTTGACCATTATGAGAAATTGTCATTTTCATATTATGACCAGAATAATTCCGGGCAGATGATGAGCAAGCTGGTATCGGACCTTTTTGATATCTCAGAGTTTGCACATCACGGACCGGAGAACTTATTTATTTCGCTGATCAAAATTATCGGTTCGTTCATTTTCCTGTTTCTGATCAACTGGAGACTGGCAATACCGCTTCTGGTTCTGGTAGTGTTCATGTTGTTCTTCTCGTACGGGCAGAATAAGAAGATGCAGGCGACATTCATGGACAACCGGCGTAAGATCGGGGATGTTAATTCGAGTCTTCAGGATACACTGGCCGGGATCCGTGTTGTACAGTCCTTTGCAAATGAAGAGATTGAACGGGAGAAGTTCCGAAAAAGCAACCAGGGATTTCTGCGTTCCAAGGATGCCAATTATAAATGTATGGGAAGCTTTATGAGCGGCAACCTGTTCTTTCAGGGGATGATGTATCTGGTAACGCTGGTATTCGGAGGATGGCTGATCGCACATGGGAAGATGGAGGCAGCGGATCTTGCGATGTACGCACTCTATATTGGGATCTTTATCAGTCCGATACAGATTCTGGTCGAGCTTACTGAGATGATGCAGAAAGGACTGTCCGGATTCCGCAGATTTCTGGATGTGGTAGAGACCGAGCCGGAGATCGTGAATGCATCGGACGCAGAATCAATAGATGAAGTAAACGGACACGTTTCTTATGAAAACGTATCGTTTCATTATAGCGACGATGATACACCGGTGCTTTCTAATGTTACATTCGACATTCCGGCAGGAAAATCCGTGGCTTTAGTCGGACCTTCGGGAAGTGGTAAGACGACGATCTGCTCTCTGCTTCCGAGATTCTATGATGTAACAGGCGGACGTGTTACGATTGACGGAAAAGATGTCCGGGATCTGACACTGGAAAGTCTGCGTAATCAGATCGGACTGGTACAGCAGGATGTGTATCTGTTCTGTGGAAGTATTAAAGAGAATATCGCATATGGGAAGCCGGGAGCATCTATGGAAGAGATTGAAGACGCAGCAAGGAAAGCGAACATTCATGATTTTATTATGGAACTGCCGGACGGATATGATACATTTGTTGGTGAACGTGGAACAAGACTTTCCGGCGGACAGAAACAGAGAATCTCGATTGCAAGAGTATTTCTTAAGAATCCGTCAATCCTGATTCTGGATGAGGCGACAAGTGCACTGGATAATGAGAGCGAACGCTGGATCCAGAAGAGTCTGGAAGAGCTTGCAAAGAACCGGACAACGATTACGATCGCGCATCGATTATCAACAATCCGCAATGCGGATGAGATCCTTGTAGTGGCAGATAATGGAATCGCAGAGCGTGGAACACATGAAGAACTGTTAAAACAGGGCGGAATCTATGCGCATTATAATGAGATGGGATAGGCAGAAGATAAGAAAAACGGAAGCTGCTCTGTGAGTAGAAACATAAAAATTATCAATAAAGAAATTTGCAAAAGAAAAAGATTGCCGTGAAAAGAATCTATGATATAATTTACAAAGATATCAGCGGCAGAAAAGACAGTGCAAAACTGTAAAGGAACAGTAGAAATGATTGATATCAGTGAATAAAAACGGCCACAGAATAAGGCGGCAATCATAAGAAACAGAGGTAGAATTATGGGAAAAATCAGAATTGGTATCGTTGGATACGGTAACATCGGACGCGGAGTAGAGCAGTCTATCAAGCGTAATGATGATATGGAATTAAAAGCAGTATTTACAAGAAGAGATCCTGCAAGTGTAAAGATCCAGACAGAAGGGGCAGAAGTAAAGCACTTTGATGATATGGAAGCTATGAAAGATGATATCGATGTAATGATCCTCTGCGGCGGATCAGCAACAGACCTTCCGGTAATCGGACCGAAGGTAGCAGCATCATTCAATACCATTGACAGCTTTGATACACATGCTAAGATCCCTGAGTATTTTGCAAATGTAGATAAAGCAGCAAAAGAAGGAAAGAATGTAAGTATTATCTCAGTAGGCTGGGATCCGGGAATGTTCTCTCTGAATCGTCTGTATGCAGAGTCTATCCTGGTACAGGGAAGCACTTATACATTCTGGGGAAAAGGGGTCAGCCAGGGACACTCTGATGCAATCCGCCGTATCGAAGGTGTGAAGAACGGAATCCAGTATACGGTACCGATCGAAGCAGCGGTTGACCAGGTAAGAAGCGGAAGCGAACCGGAGTTGACAACAAGACAGAAACATTTAAGAGAGTGTTATGTAGTAGCAGAAGAAGGAGCAGATAAAGCAGCCATTGAAGAGGCAATCAAGACAATGCCGAACTACTTTGATGAATATGATACAACGGTAACATTTATCACAGAAGAAGAATTAAAAGAAAACCACAGCAAGATGCCTCACGGTGGATTCGTGATCCGTACCGGTGAGACAGGATGCGAAGGCAACAAGCATGTGATCGAATATTCTCTGAAACTGGATTCCAACCCGGAATTCACAGGAAGTGTTCTGGTAGCTTATGCACGTGCTGCACACAGACTTTCTAAGAAAGGTGAATCAGGAGCAAGAAGCGTATTCGATATCGCACCGGCTATGCTGTCTCAGATGACACCGGAAGAGTTAAGAGCACATATGCTGTAAGAGATAATTAATAAAAATGTATACAAGTTCTATCGTAGACTATTAATGTTGTGATGGAATATAAGGAGCAGAAGTAAAAAAATCAGGCATCGGAGGCGAAATGAAAACTCGTTTCCGGTGCCTGATTTTGTAGAAACTACGGATTTATTTAAGATTTCCTGCGAGTGCATTCTCGTGATTTGTGCCAGCCTTTTTGTCGGTACAGGCAGAAACAGACTGTTCATCGGTCCGAAAGAATTGATAATGTCTGTTAACTACTGATGATTTTAAAATGAGAGATTTTACGTACAATACCGAAACGTATGATCGGTCAGAATTCTCGCAAATATCAGTCCAAGCGGCAACATCACAATAATCATAATCGCAGAAGTAAACCATGAAACCGCATCCGTCAGGGACATAATCCCGAAATTATAAATCGCACGGTACAGGTAAAGTCCCGGAACCATGATCACGATAGAAGGCACGGTAAGCGAGATTCTTGGATATCCATTACTCTTTTTAATAAAAGAAGCGAGCAATCCGGCAGTCAGAGCCCCGATAAATGCGGCGGCGGCCGGAGGCATATGTGTGAAATCAACAAGTTCAAGCCGGAGTGTATTGGCAATGGCACCAATAAATGCAGCCGTTGCCGCCATCGAATGAGAACTGTTGAACATGATCGAGAAACCGAATACTCCGCAAAAGCTTGCAATCACACGGAAAATCAGACGGGCAGCAGCACTTAGATGCAGTGCCGTAAAATCGGCCGGTTCCAGATGCAGAAGTAAAGCCATGATCCATGCAAATAAAGTGGCAACCATAACGATAATGATTGCATAAGTAAGCCGCTCCAGTCCCGAACGTAGATCCAGCTTTGCAAGGTCGATCCCGCTTGTAATAAATGGAAATCCCGGGATGATGAACAGCATCGAGCAGATATAACCAGCTTCATGAAATTCCGGAATGTGAAAGACAAGTTCCGCAAGTTTCAGAAAGACTGCATAGGTAAAACATGCTGCTGAAACAGAGACTGCTATATTCAAAAACAGTGTGTAATGGTGTTTGATCAGTTTCGTACGGATCAGATTACCAATCCCGGCGGCAATAAAAGCAAGAGCCATCTCAACCGG
>OHYF01000559.1_pt1 | contig 18378 bp, 15 predicted proteins | sample 1580111 | NCBI WGS metagenome assembly OHYF01 (sample SAMEA3882530, study PRJEB24775) | human gut metagenome | biome: human-associated habitat; feature: intestine environment; material: feces | place: Netherlands | collected 2009/2010
AGTTCGCACGTCGCCGCAGCCGCCATGGCGCACGCGGCGCCCACCTCCGCCTGGCAGCCGCCCTCCGCGCCGGCCACGCTCGCGCGCAGCGCCGTGACCTGGCCGAACCCGGCCGCGATATACAGCGCCTGCAGGATCGTCTCCTCCGCAACATCGCGCACCTCCGCAAGCGGGATCAGCACCGCCGGCAGCACGCCGCAGCTGCCCGCCGTGGGCGCGGCGACGATGCGCTTCATGCACGCATTGCACTCGGCCACCTTGAGCGCCTCTTCTGTCACGCGCTGAAAATACGTCCCGCCGAGGAGGCGGCCGGCCTCCGCCGCCGCGCGGAATCTGGCCGCGTCGCCGCCGATGAGCCCGCTGTTGGAGCGGTCGGATGCGCAGTACTGCCGGCTCGACTGCTGCATCGCCGTCCAGAGCGCCGCAATCTGGCGGTAGGACGCCGCAGCGTCATAGCCGTTTTCCTGACAGTCCGCATCACGGATGACGGCATAGAGCGGCTGCCCGCTCTCCTGTGCAGCCGAAAGCATGGATGCAATGCTCGAAAAGCTCATACCGGTTCCTCCTGATTAAAGATCGTGATCTTCTGAATGCCCTCGATGTGCGACAGCCACTGCTCGATGTCCTTCGGGATTGGCTGGTCACACTCGAGGATCATGACCGCGTAGCCGCCCTGCTCGCTGCGGTAGAGCTGCATGGTGGCGATGTTGACGTGCCGCTGCATGAGCGCCGCCGTCACGGCAGCGACATGGCCGGGCGTGTCCTGATTGTGGACAATGAGCGTGTTGTGCTCACCGGAAAAGTTCGTCTCGATACCGTCGATGGAGCGGATGCGGATGCGCCCGCCGCCGATGCTCTCGGCCACAATGTCCAGCGTGCGGCCCTTGGCGCCCGTGAGCTGCAGGCGCGCGGTGTTCGGGTGCGCGTTGCGCAGCTGCACGTTCCGGAACGAGAACGTCAGCCCCTGCTCCGCCGCGACGGCAAAGCTGCCCGGAATGCGCAGATCGTCCGGCTGCATACCGAGCAGGCCCGCGATCAGCGCGCAGTCCGTGCCGTGGCCATGACCGGTCAGGGCGAAGCTGCCGTGCAGCGAAATGTCCGCGTGCACCGGCCGGTCGCCGAGCAGTTTGCGGGCCGTCAGGCCGATGCGCACGGCCCCGGCCGTGTGGCTGCTGGACGGGCCGACCATGACCGGCCCGAGAATATCAAATAAACGCATGGCGCGCCTCCTTGGGTATACGAATCTTTTGCAAAATGAAATATGCGGTATTATACGCGCTCGGCGCGCAAAATGCAATGCCGATCCTCCGCCGGTGCGAAAATTCGGCGCAAAAATGCCGGCCGCCAACCGGCAGCCGGCAATATTCGGCGGATCAGTGCTCCTGGATCATCATGCGGATGATCGTGCGGTCGGTCTCGCGCATGCCCTCGCTCGCAAGTGTGCCGATGTTGCGGATCGTGTTCTCCACGCCCTTGACGACAATGCCGTCGCCGCCGTAGAACTGGCTCTCGTGCATCTGCATCTGCATACCCAGCAGCCCCGCCTCGACCGCCGAAGCGATCTTGGCCGCGCAGCTCGCCTTCGCACCGTCGCAGATCATGCCGGAATCAATGGCGATCGCGTTGACGATGGTGTGCGCGATCTCGCGGAACTGACCGCCGTAGAGATACGTCACGCCTGCTGCCGCGCCGCCGTAGCGCCGCAGTAGGCGGACAGGCTGCCGATGCCGGTTTTCAGATGGATGGTGACGAGGTTCGACACCACGAGCGCGCGGTAGAGCATCTGCTGCGTGACGCCCAGTTCCCTGGCGTAGACGATGACCGGCAGCGACGCCGTCAGCCCCTGGTTGCCGCTGCCGGAGTTGATGACCACCGGCAGGTCGCAGCCGTTCATGCGCGCGTCCGACCCGGCCGCGGCGTAGGCCTTGGCGCGGTTGTGGATGCTCATGCCGTAAGACTGCAGCAGGATGCGGCCGATGTTCGCGCCGTAATCCCCGCGCAGGCCCTCCTCGGCGATGGCCCAGTTATAATCGATCTGCCGCTGGAGCGTCTCCTGCACGTCGGCAATGTCCACCTCGTTTGCAAAGGCAATGATATGCTCGACCGTCAGCACACTGCGGTCGGTGGCGTGCTGGCTGCCGGACTCCTGATAGTCCTTGTGAAACTGCACGACGCCGTTTTTCTCGATACGGATCACGTTCGTGTGATAGCCCGCGATCTCGACGGACGCGCTGTCCGTCCCCGCCGTGACGCGCACCTGAATGTCGAACACGTAGTCCTTGTCCGCGCGCCGGACGGTAAAGGCAGCCTGCTGCAGATAGGCGCCCACCGCATCCACCTGCTCCGGCGTGAGGCTCGCAAGCACCTGCAGCTGCGCGTCGGCATTGCCGGAAACGATACCCGCCGCTGCGGCCGCCGCAATGCCGCGCTGGCCGTTCGTATTCGGCACGATGACGCTCTTGACATTTTTGATGATGTTCGCGCTCGCAAGCACTTCGACCGTTTCCGGCAGCGCACCGAGCGTCCTGCGGGCCAGCGCCGCGCAGTACGCCACGGCGATCGGCTCTGTACAGCCCATGGCGGGCTGCAGTTCCTCTTTCAGGATCGCAACATATTCGCGGTAGATCTTCTCGTCCATGTTCTCTCCTCCGATTTTTGTTTTTTCTCCGTAATCTGACCGTAAAATTCCGCTTTTTGTAATAGTATAGCGAAACAGCGGCACATTTTCAACAAAAAAGATACCGGCAAAAGCACCGGTATCTCAAGGCAGGTCAATCTTCACGTTTTTTCCGGCAGGCGTGCACGATCGCCCAGAGCGCATAGCCCAGCACGCCGCCGATCGTATTCGTGATGACGTCCGTAATGTCCGAACTGCGGGACGCATGCAGCAGCGGCTGCACGACCTCAATGCCGACGCTGAGCGCCAGCGTCAGCAGCAGGCAGCGCCAGAAGCTGCACCGCCTGCCGCGGCAGCTGCGGCACAGCGGCAGCAAAACACCGAACGGGACAAACAGGGCGATGTTCAGCACGATCTGCCGGACATAATCGCCGTGGCGGAGAATGACGTCCTCAAACGGCGCCATGTGCATGGGGATATACGGATGGTCAAGGCAGAACGGCAGCGCCGCCAACACCGGCATGAGCGTGAAGAGCGCGATGCCGGCGAGGCAGCCGTACATGAGCGTGTAGACCGCGAGCGTTCTGCGCCCCAGCGGCCGCCACTTCGGCAGCAGCCAGATGCCGTAAACGGCCGCGAGCACGGCCAAATCGATGAGAATCTTTGCGTTTCGGCTCATGCACAGCCTCCTTCCTCTCTGCCGGTCAGAACGCACGTGTTATCCGCGCACCCACTGCTCCAGTTTCGGTTTTGCGCTGTCCACCGCGCTGCCGCGCAGGGATAGACCGGGCGCGACCCGCGCACCCTTCGCTGCGCGCCGGATGTCCTGCTCCGTGTTCGACAGGCCGCTGCCCTCGTTCGTGCAGAACGGATGGATGGTTTTCCCCTGCCAGTCATAGTGCTCGAGGAAGGTGTAGACCGCCATCGGCATGGTGCCGCAGTAGTTCGGATAGCCGAGATAGATTTCTTCATAGTCGTCCAGACGCTCCGGCAGCGCCGTCAGTTCCGGACGGGCGCTCGCGCGCAGGTCGCGCCGCGCCTCGGCGACGCAGACATCATAGTTGTCCGAATACGGCGCTTTCTGTTCGATATGGAATAGCTCCGCGCCGGTGAGTTCGGCAAGCAGCCGCGCCGCCTTCTCCGTGTTGCCGACGGCGATGGTGCGACGCGCCCCGGAAAAATAGTTCTCTCCCGCGCGGGAGTAATAGGCAATGAGTTTTTTCATGATCCGTTCGCCTGAAAAACAGGCGCTCCTTTCTGGGAACAATGCCAAAAGCATACCGCAGTTTTCCGCATCCGTCAACCGGCCGGTGCGGATGGGAAGCTGCTGCAACGGCTGCTAAGATGCCGCTAACATTTCCGCCGGTCGATTGATGCACTGTAAAAAATACGATACGCTTTGTGCAGGAAATGACATTTTTACGAGATGGGGATGCACATGAACATTCGCAAAACCGCAGCGCCTGCGCTCATACTGGCGCTGCTGGTCGGTCATGGTTCCGCGTTCGCCGCTGCACCGGACACCGCGCCCGGCAATGCACAGTGCGCAAAATACGGCCACACCAAGGGCACGCGCATCGGCGAACAGCGCACACCCGAGCCGAACGCCTCTGATGCCGCATACTGCTGCTGCACGCAATTTATCCGGAGTGTGCGTGCGGGCGCTGCGGCGATGTCTGGGTCACCAGTGCCGGGATCGTCGAGCGGCAGACGCACGAAAAGCTCTATTACCACTTTGAAAACGGCATGTGCAAAGGCTGGTACTGCAAAAACTGCCACACCTACAGCTGGAAATAAGCGCACGAAAAAGCTCCCCCGCCGGGGGAGCTTTTTGCTGCCTTAGCGCACGCGCAGGCGCTCCACGAGCGCCTCATTGCTCTCGGCCATGCAGGTCTGGTAGTCCGTATAGAGCACCATGCCCGGCAGCGCGCCGGACGGCTTGCGCACGAAGCGCGCCATGGTGTAATCCACCGGTGTCTTCCCGCCGCCGCGCGCCTGCGAATAGTATACGGCGAGACTCGCCGCCTCGGCAATCGTCTGGTCGTCGGGCGTCGTGTCGTGCGCACGGATGATGACGTGCGAACCGTGTACCTTCTGCACATGCAGCCAGATGTCCGTGCGGCGGGCGGTGCGGTGCGTCAGCTCGTCATTTTGCGTGTTGGAGCGGCCGACGAGGATCTCATACCCGGTGCTCGAAACGAAGGCGAGCGGCGCGCGCTGCGCCGTCTTTTCCTTTTTGGCATTACGCGGCTGGCGCAGATACCCGGTCGCGCGCAGCTCGGCGCGAATATCCGCAAGGTCGCGCTCGCTCTCGGCGCGCGCGAGCTCATCGAGCACACTGTTGAGATAGTCGAGGTTCCGGCTCGCCTCCGCGATCAGGCCGGTCAGGTGCTGTTCGGCCGTTTTGGCCTTGCGGTAGGACTTATAGAGCGCGGCGGCGTTCTCCTGCGGGCTCTTGCGCGGGTCCAGCTCGATCGTCACGTCCGGGCAGCCCTCGGCATAGTAGTCCTGCACCGTCACGGTGCGGTCACCTTTCTGGATACGGTAGAGGTTGGCCTTGATGAGGTCGGCCTTCTGCCGCAGGGCCTCACGGTCGGCGCAGCGCAGCAGGTCCGACTGCTGGATGGCCAGCTTTTTGGCCGTGCGGTCGCGCAGGGTGCGCACCTGATGCGTCAGCTCCTGCGAGCGGCGGCGCATGGCCTCCGCCTTGTCGCGGCGGAGATAAAATTCGTCCAGCAGCTCGGAAAACGAGCCGCAGCCACGGCATTCCAGCGCGTCCTGATACTGCAGGATCGGCACGGCGGAAAAATCCTTCGGCCGGTCGCCGTCGAGCAGCATGGTGGGCGCGAGATTGTTCGACTCGACCGAGAACACCAGCGCGTCCAGCTCGTGCTCCAGGCGCGCGCGCTGCGCATCGTCCAGCCGCTCGAGCCGGGGGCTGGCATCGCCGAGCGCGCGGAAGCACACCTCCCGGCACAGCAGGGGCGACACGCCGGAAAACAGACCCAGCAGCCACTTATCAAGCGTCGCCGCAGTGACCGGGCCGGAGAGCAGCTGCGCGCGCTGCTCCGGCGTCGTGTCAAACAGGACCGGCTTGTCCTGCCGCAGCGGCAGGCGGTAAAACAGGCCCGGCTGCACCTGGCGCGTCTCGCTCATGGAGGAATCCACGCGGCGCATGCAGTCGATGATGTGCCCGTCGGCGCTGACGAGGATGACGTTCGACTGGCGGCCAAGCATTTCAACAATGAGCTGCTTTTTGACCGGCGTGCCGAGCTCATCGCGCCCGTCGAGATCGAGCACGAGCATGCGCTCGAAGTCTGGCTGGGAAATACCCGTAATGCGCGCGCCGACCAGATGCTTGCGCAGAAGCATGCAGAACATCGGCGGTTCGGCCGGATTTTCAAACGTGCCGGCCGTGAAATGCACCCGCGCGCTGCCCACGCCGCCGTGCACGAGCAGTTTCGCGTTGCCGCCCTGCGTGCGCACGGACAGCAGCAGCAGGTCGCGCTCCGGCTGCTGCACCTTGTCGATGCGCGCGCCGGTCAGGCTCTGCGTCAGTTCCTGCGTCAGGCCGTGCAGAAAAACTGCGTCCATTGGCATGTTACAGCACCTCCGTGATCTTGCTGAAGAGCTCGCGCAGCCGCTGCGTGCGGCCGAGCAGATACAGCCAGCCAAAGAGCGTCTCGAGCCCCGTGGCCGCGTGATACTGCGCGACGTCCGCATGCTGCGGCACCGAGTTCACCTTCGCGTTGCGGCCGCGCTTGTAGACCGCGCGCTCCTCGTCCGTGAGCGCGGGCTGAATGGCCTCCGCCACGCGCGCCTGCGCGGGCGCGTTGACGCGGCGCACCGTCTCACGGTGCAGGTCGGTCACGGCCGTGAGCCCGGCGGCACACAGGGCCGTGCGCATCATGAGCTCATATACCCCGTCGCCGATGTGCGCGAGGGCGAGCGTGCTGTAAGCGCCGACCTGCGCCGGCGTCATTTCCGGGGCAAAGTCCGCCCCATCCGGAAAGGCAATCGTGCCGACGGGGCGGCGCTCCGGCCGCCCCGTGTGGAGATCATGATTCATCGTCTTCAGGTTCCTCTTCGTTGTCATCGGCAAAGTCCGTCTGCGCCTGCAGCACCTCGCTCGGTGCGGTGCCCTGCACATACTGCATCTCCTGCCACTGCTGCTTCGTGATGAGGATCTTGCGCGGCTTCGAGCCCTCAAACGGGCCGACGATGCCCATCTCCTCCATCTGATCGACCATGCGCGCGGCGCGCGAATAGCCGAGCTTCAGCCGGCGCTGCAGCATGGACACCGACGCCTGCTTCGTCTCGAGAATGACATCCACGGCCTGCGGCAGCAGCTCGTCATAGTCGCTCTTGGCGGGCTTGTCCGCCTCGGGCGCGGGGCCGGACTTCTTGTCGGCCTCGGCGGCGGATTTTTCGATCTGCGCAATGATGTCGTCGCTGTACTGCGCCTCGGAGTTCTGCTTGATGAAGCGCACGACCTCCTCGCGCTCCTCGTCCGACACAAACGAGCCCTGCACACGCAGGGGCTTGCCGGTGCCGATGGGCGCATAGAGCATATCGCCCATGCCGATGAGCTTTTCTGCGCCGGAGGTATCGAGGATGATGCGGCTCTCGAGCGAGGACGAGACCGCAAAGGCAATGCGGCTCGGGATGTTCGCCTTCATGAGGCCGGTGATCACGTCCGCGGACGGGCGCTGCGTTGCGATGATGAGATGCATACCCGCGGCGCGGCCCATCTGCGCCACGCGGCAGATGCTCTCCTCCACCTCTTTGGCGGCGCAGAGCATGAGGTCGGCCAGCTCGTCGATGACGATGACGACCTGCGGCAGCGTCTGCCCGTCGGGCTCGTTTTTCTGGAGGGCATTGTAGCTGGCGAGGTCGCGCACCTGCGCCTCGGAGAAGAGGCGGTAGCGCTTGAGCATCTCCACGACCGCCCACTGCAGCGCGCCGGCCGCCTTCTTCGGGTCGGTCACGACGGGGATGAACAGGTGCGGGATGCCGTTATAGATGCCGAGCTCGACCATTTTCGGGTCGATCATGATCAGGCGCACCTCGTCCGGCGTCGCCTTATAGAGCAGGCTCAGAATGAGCGAGTTCATGCACACGGACTTGCCCGAGCCGGTCGTGCCGGCGATGAGCATATGCGGCAGCTTGGCGATGTTGCCGATGATGCAGTTGCCGCCGATGTCCTTGCCGACGGCAAACGAGAGCTTGGACTTCGCATTGCGGAACGCGGGCGAGTCGATGATATCGCGCAGGCAAACGGCGCTGACGACCTTGTTCGGCACCTCGATGCCGACGGTCGAGATCTTGTCCGGGATCGGCGCGATGCGCACATTCTCCACACCGAGCGCGAGCGCAAGGTCGCCGGAGAGGTTCGTGATCTTGTTGAGCTTCACGCCCGCCTCGAGCTCGAGATCGTAGCGCGTGACCGTGGGGCCGCGCGTCACGTCGCGGATGGTCGCGTTGACGCCGAAGCTGCTCAGGGCGGTGTTGAGCCGGTCGCGGTTGAAGCGGATCTCCTCCGTCGCGTCCGTCTGATCCTTCTTCCCCGCGCGCAGGAACGACACCGGCGGGAGCTGATAGGACGAGTGGTCGGCATTCTCGCTCTCGATGGCGGAGGTGATCGCGGCCGTCTCCGCCGCGACGGCGGCGCTGGCCGCCTTTTTGGACGGCTTCGGCGGGTCCTGGATCTCCTGCGTGACCGGGGTGACGCCGCAGATATCGGCCGCCTCCTCCACAGACAGCGGCTGGACATTTTGCGTGGCATCGGCCGGCTCGGCCTTTTTCGCGCCGCGGGCAGGCTTTTTGACCGGGATCGGGTCGATCGGATCGTCGTCCGGCTCCGTCATGGTCTCCTCGACCGGAATGTCGATGAATTTTTTCTTGGCGACCGGCTTGTCCGGCACGGCACGGCGCGCACTGCGCCGCGGCTCGGGCAGCGGCTGCGGTTCCGGTTCGTCCTCCTCATCCTCCGCAAGCGGCACGTCTTCGTCCGGGATGTACTGTGCCTCGCGCCGTGTGCGCACCCAGGCCGCGATCTTGCCGACCGTCAGGTCCATGCTGCCCAGCACGCAGAACACGAACGCCGCCATCGTCAGTGGCAGCGCCGCATAGACGCTGATGCCGGCCTTGAGCAGATAGCCAATGCCGCCGGAGATCACACCGCCGGACGTGAGCGCCTTGCCCCCGTCATAGAGCTGGCCGACGATCGCGCCGAACGTCTGCGCCGTGAACGCCACGCGGCAGACCATCAGGTGCACGATCGTGCCGAACAGCGGCGCGATCAGCAGCGCCGCCGTCACGCGCAGGCCAAAGCGCTCGCGCGGGTTGCGCACAAAGGTCCACGCCAGCAGCAGCATCGCAAACGGGAACGCCCAAAAGCCCCAGCCCATGATGCCGCACAGGAAGCCCGCAAAGCCGTCGATCACGACGCCCTCGGCATGAAACAGGCCCAGGAACGACAACAGCGACAGCACGATGCACGCCAGCGCATACGGCCATGTCGGTGCCGTCGGCGCGGCGGCCGAAGCCGCCTTGGCAGCCGGCTGCTTTTTCGGCGCGGAGGCCGGCTTTTTTGCTGCCGGGGCGGATTTTTTCGCCGTGCCGGTTTTCTTTTTGGATGATGAAGTTGCCATGTTATATAACGTCCTCTCAGAAAATCAGAGACAGAATCATCGTCAGTGCGCCCGCGCCCCAACAGTAGTAGGAAAACGCGCCGAAACGGCCCTTCGACGTCAGGCGCTTGACAAGGCCGATGGCCGCGACGCCCGAGACCATCGCCACGAGCATGCCGGCCAGATACGCCGGCAGGAGCGACACATCGATACCCGCCTTGGCCGCCTTGGCCAGCGACAGAATGTTTGCCCCCAGCACCGCGGGCAGCGACATCAGAAACGAGAAGCGCACCGCAAAGCTGCGGTCCAGTCCCGTGGCCATGCCGGCCGCGATCGTCGTGCCCGACCGGGACAGGCCCGGGATCGTCGCCACGGCCTGACACACGCCGATGACCAGCGCGTCGCGCACGCGCATGGTTTTCTCCGTGCGCGTGCCCTTGGGCATTTTATCGGCCACGAACAGCAGAAAGCCCGTGAGGATGAGCATGAGGCCGATGAAGAAGGTGTGGTAGTACAGCTGCTCGACCAGATCGTTGACCGGCAGGATCAAAAACAGCGGCAGTGTCGCCAGGATGATCATGAGCACCATGCGCGCGGCGGGAAGCTGCTGCCGGCGCTGCTCAGCCGGCAGCCGTGCGCTGCGGAAAAACGCGATCGTCTCGCGCACCATGGCCACGATGTCCCGCCAGTAGACGATGCAGATGGAAATGAGCGTGCCCAAATGCAGCAGAACATCGAAAAACAGATGGCCGTTTTCCGCCGTCGACATATGAAACAGGTTTTGCAGGATCGACAGATGGCCGGAGCTGGAGATCGGCAGAAACTCTGCGATGCCCTGCACCAGACCGAGCAGGATCGCGTTCCAGATGGTCACGGATGCACCTCCCAATACGCAGATAGGAATGTTGATTATACCACGGTTTTCTTTGCGTCACAAGGGAAAACGGTCACTGTCCCCGTTTTCCCCTGCCGCATCCGGTCACGCCTGCGTGTCGCAGTAGGCAGCCAGCACGCCGCGGTACGTCATCCAGCAGTCAAACTTTGCCACGAGCTCAAACGGTGCGTGCATGCTCAGCACCGGCACGCCGGCGTCAATGGTGTCAATATTCCGGTCGGCCATGAACTTGGCGATCGTGCCGCCGCCGCCCTGATCGACCTTGCCCATCTCGGACAGCTGCCAGACGACGCCGTTGTCGGCAAACAGACGGCGCAGATAGGCCACGAGCTCGGCCGAGGCGTCGCTCGTGCCGGACTTGCCGCGCGCACCCGTGAACTTGCAGATGCCCACGCCGTAATTGAGCTTGGCCTCCGTGCGCTTGGCGCTCACCTCGGGGAAGCTGGGGTCAAAGGCCGCGCAGACATCCGCCGAGAGGCAAAAGCTCCTGGCAAAGCAGTGGCGCAGTGCGACGTCCTGCTGCTCGCAGAGGTCGGCCATGAAGGCCTCAAACGCCTGCGACTGCATGCCGGACACGCCGTCGGAGCCGATCTCCTCCTTGTCGGCGAGGATGCACACGGCCGTGCGCTCCGGCGCACCGTCGAGGTCAAGGATGGCGCGCAGCTCGGCATAGGCGCACACGCGGTCGTCCTGACCGTAGGCGCCGATCATGCTGCGGTCAAAGCCGATGTCGCGCGCCGGGAACGCCGGCACGGCGGCAAGCTCCGCCGACAGGAAGTCCTCTTCCGTGATGCCGTATTCATCATAGAGCAGCGACAGCACGGCGAGCTTCACGCGGTCGCGCCCCTCGCCGGCATACGGCATGCTGCCGATGACGATGTTGAGTGCCTCGCCCGTGATGCCCTCTTCCATGGTCTTGCGCATCTGATCCTTGCCGAGATGCGGCAGCAGATCGGTGATGACGAACTGCGGCTCATCCGGCTCGCGGCCGATGGCAATATCGACCGTGCTGCCGTCTTTGAGCGCGACCGTGCCGTGCAGTTCCAGCGGGATCGTGACCCACTGGTACTTCTTGATGCCGCCGTAATAGTGCGTCTTGAAATACGCCAGCTCCGAGTCCTCATACATCGGCGTCTGCTTGAGATCGAGACGCGGGGAGTCGATGTGCGCGCCCGCGATCACGCAGCCGTGGTCAAGCGGCTGCTGCCCGAGCACGGCCAGCATGAGCGCCTTGCCGCGGTTGTTGACATACACCTTCGAGCCCGGCTGCAGCTCCATGCCGAACGTATACGGCACAAAGCCCTCGGCCTCCGCCATGCGGATGGCCTCCTTGACGGCCTCGCGCTCGGTGCGCGCGGCGTCGAGAAACTGCTTATATCCCTCGGCGTAGGCAAAGATCTCCCCGGCCTGCTCGGCGCCGATCCGATCGTAGCCGTTTTTCGGCTGATAAAACAGCTTTTCCTTCCACTGCTTGAGTTCCTTATCTTCGCTCATGAGAGCACCTCCTGTATCAGTTGATGGCAGCGGCGCTGAAAATCGGCGAGCGTGCCGCCGTTATCCAGCACGTAGCTGCAATGTTGGGCAAACCATTCGTTGGGCTTCTGCGCGTCGATGCGCGCCTCGGCATAATCGCGCGTCACGCCCTCGCGCGCGATGAGCCGCTCGATGCGCACCTCGCGCGGCGCCGTCACGCCGATGGTGACAGTGCACAGCTCCGCCAGTCCGCTCTCGATGAGCGCGATGGCGTCGATCGCCGCGACCGTGCCGCCCTGCCGCGCCCACGCGCGCAGGCGAGCGCACACCTCGGCACGGACATACCGGTGCGTGATGGCGTTGAGGTCGTCGAGCGCCGCCGCGTCCGCGAACACGACCGCGCCGAGCCGCTTTCGCTGCAGCGTCCCATTTTCTATTGTACCCGGAAAACGGGCATTGATCTCCGCGAGCATGGCGGTATTGGACGCCAGCAGCTCGTGATACACCGCGTCGCAGTCGATGACGAGCGCGCCCTGACGCTCCAGCTCCATGAGCGCGGTCGTTTTCCCGCAGCCCGTGCCGCCCGTGATGCCGACAATGTGCATTTTCCGCACGAGCGCGTCCCAGACGGCATCGTCCGGCACAGCGGCGGAGCGCAGAATGCGGTACGGCGTGTGCGAGAGATCGACGAGCGTGGACTCCCGGCCGATGCCGCAGGGCCCGCCGTCGATGACGGCCGCGATCTGCCCATTGAAATACGCCAGCACATCGTCTGCCGTTTTCGGGCTCGGCGCGCCGGAGGGATTGGCCGACGGCGCGGCCAGCGGCAGCTGCGCGGCCTCGATGGGCGCCAGCGTGGCCGGGTGATCCGGGCAGCGCAGGCCGATGGTCTGCCCACCCGCGCGCACGATCTCGGGCACGCAGTCCTGTGCCCGCAGCACGATCGTGAGCGGGCCGGGCCAGAACGCCTCGGCCAGCGTGTATGCCGCCGGCGGCACATCGGCGCAGTAGCGCGCCATGGCGGATGCGTCGTGCACCATCAGCGACAGCGGCTTGACGGCCGGCCGGCCCTTGATCTCATAGATCTGCGCGACGGCGGCGGGATCCAGTCCGTTGCCGGCAAGGCCGTAGACCGTCTCCGTCGGGACGGCGACGAGCTGCCCGGCGCGGATGTCATCCGCTGCCTGCGCGATCTCGGTTGTGATTCGTTTCGTGTTCATGCTTCCTCCGCGGATGCGCGCAGCTTCTCGGCCTGACCGGCCAGCGTGAGCGCATCAATGATCTCATCCAGATCGCCGTCGAGCACCTGATCGAGCTTATAGAGCGTCAGCCCGATGCGGTGATCCGTCACCCGCCCCTGCGGGAAGTTGTAGGTGCGGATGCGCTCGTTGCGCATCCCTGTGCCGACCTGGCTGCGCCGCTCGGCCGAGCGCGCGGCATTCTGCCGGGCACTTTCCGCGGCATACAGGCGCGAGGCCAGGATCTTCATCGCGCGATCCTTGTTTTTATACTGGCTGCGCTCATCCTGACACTCGACGACCGTGCCGGTCGGCAGGTGCGTGATGCGGATGGCGCTCTCGGTCTTGTTGACGTGCTGGCCGCCGGCGCCGGAGCTGCGGTAGGTGTCGATCTGCAGATCCTTCGGGTCGATGTGCACCTCCACGGCATCCATCTCCGGCAGCACGGCCACGGTGGCGGTGCTGGTGTGGATGCGGCCGCCGGTCTCCGTCTCCGGCACGCGCTGGACGCGGTGCACCCCGCTTTCAAACTTCAGGCGGGAGTACGCCCCCTGTCCGCTGATGAGCAGACTCGCCTCGCGCACGCCGCCGAGCTCCGTCTCGTTGAGGTTGGCGATCTCGGTCTTCCACCCGTGCGCGTCGGCGTACATATTGTACATTCGATAAAGACTATGCGCAAAGAGCGCCGATTCTTCCCCGCCGACGCCGGTGCGGATCTCCAGAATGACGTTGCGGTCATCGTTCGGGTCGCGCGGCAGCAGCAGCACACGCAGCTGCTGCTCGAGCTCCGCGCAGCGGGCACGGCCGAGATCGATCTCCTCGCGCGCGATCTCGTGCAGCTCGGGGTCGCTCAGCAGCGCCTCCGCCTGCGCGATCTGCGCCTGACAGGCGGTATACGCCCGGTAGGTCTCCACGACCGGCTGCAGCTCGCGCTGCTCGCGGCAGAGCTTTGTGAACACCGCGGGGTCGGAATAATACGCGGGGTCGGCCAGCTTGCTCTCCAGCTCGCTGTACCGGTTTTCAATTTGTCGCAGCTTTTCGAGCACGGCGCCGCCTCCCTTGTTGCGATATTCGCTCAATGTATCAGTTTACCACAGCGACGCAAAAATGTAAACAGGCGGTGCGTCTGCGCGCACCGCCTGTCAGAAGATCTTCGGTTGTTTACCCGCGCGGGATGATCGCCTGCGCCACGTTCTCAAGCGTGCCCAGGTCGAGCACGTTCACCTGATCGGAACCGACGACATAGAAGTAGTCGCCGATATACAGGCCGCGGTTGTTCTCGTCCCACTGCGAGACGGGGATCTCCTTACGCAGCGTGAAGCCGTCGTCCGCCGAATAGCCGTAGACGAGATAGCTGTTCTCGGCCGGGAAAGCGATCAGGTCCTTGTCGCTGTCCACCAGAATTGCCTTGTGATTATTCAGCGCCTCGCTATAGTCGGCATCAAGGGTCTGCGTGTGCAGATCGTGCAGCTTGGCAGGATCGGACGTGTCGATCATGACGAGCTTCATGCCGTCCACAGTCGCGCCGCCATCCACGGCCGTCGTCTCCATGCCGAGGCCGAAGAGCATCCCGTCTGACCAGACGTGCAGATAGTCGGAATAGCCGCTGAGCTTGAGCTCACCGACGACCTTCGGATCGGTCGGGGCGGTCAGATCTACGGCAAAGACCGGATCCGTCTGGCGGTAGGTGCACAGATAGCCGTAATCCCCGTCGAAGCGCGCGGAGAACACCGTCTCCCCTTCGGCGATCCCGGCCACGCTGCCGACGGTGTTCAGGTCACGGTCGAGCACGTACACATCATTGCTCGTCTGCGTGGCGTCGTCATTGGTTTTCGTGTTTTCAAAGTCATGCTTTTCATCGCGGTAGACGCTGTAGGAATACGTCTGCTCGGTCGTGGCCATGCGCAGATAGCCGTCGCGCTCGTCGAGCGAGAACTGGTTGTTGAGCGCGCCGGGCACAGTGCCATTGGCGGCAAAGGTGAGCTTGCCGTCGGCGATCGCAAAGCGGTTGACCGCCGTGTTGACGCTGGAGGTATAGTCCGTGACCGTGTAGCTGCCGTCCTTATGGGTCTTGCCCGCGCCGTCGTCGTAGACGCTCGCGCACAGGTAGAGATTCTCCGCCGTCATGTACACCGTTTCCCCGCCGCCGAGCACGGACTGGCTGGAGAGCCGGGTACCGGACGCAATGTCATACGACGCCGCGACCGCGTAGGTCATGGAGTTGTTGTACGGCATGAGGCCGATGCTGTCGCACGGCACGACCGACGCCGTGTCCCCGTCATACAGCCGGGGAGCAAACGTAGTCTCGTCGCCCTTTTCCGGCGCGCCGGGATAATACGACGTGCACAGGTAGAGCACGCCGCCGACCATGCGCGAGGCGATCTCGTAGCCGTCCTGCCCGAACGACTGGACCAGCGTCGGGTCTGCCGGGTCGGAGACGTCATAAATATCGACTGTGACATAATTATTGCCGCTGCCGGAAAGCTCATCCGAGGACGTGTCGCTGCCCGTCCAGTCGGTATACGACGAGAGGACGACCGCGCGGCCGTTGGCCAGATACAGCTCCAGCGGCAGCTTTTCCTGCGTGTGGGTCTGACCGTCCTCGGTCGTCGTCTGCTCCCAGTCCTGACCGACAAAGACATTGGACACGTCCGTGACGTCCGCGCCGTCCGCCTGCATGACGATCAGTTCGCTGCCGCGCAGGATGTAGATATACGTGCCGTCGGTCTTGACGATATCGCCCTCGTCGACGCCCGCGACCTGCACGTTCGTGCCGGAGTAGAATGTGCCCTCGCCTTCACCGTCGCCTTTGCCGCCGGACTCCGGGTCGTCGGAAGCGCCGTCGGTCATATTGATGGACTTGTCGCGGTCCGCGATCGCTTTCTGCGCATCGGTCAGCGCGGAGTAGACCTCGCTGTAGCTCTTGGCAAAGGTCAGGCCGCCGGCCGCCACCGTCTTGCCAGTCTGCCCATTCTTTCCGCAGGCAGTCAGCAGTGCGAGCGACAGGCACAGCACCAGAAATCCTGAAAAAAACTTTTTCATAGCACACCTCTATGGTTCGATGGTTTTCAACTGCATTGTACAGGATTAGACGCGCGCGGTCAAGAAATGTTCCGAAAAAACGGAAGGGCGCCTGCGAGCGTCCTTCCGTTCGGGTCATCTATGCCGTTATGCGCCGAGGTACGCCGCGCGCACCGCGTCGTTCGTCAGCAGTTCCTCACCGCTGCCGGTGAGCGTGATGCGGCCGGTCTCGAGCACGTAGCCGATATCGGCGATCTTGAGGGCCATGTTTGCGTTCTGCTCAATGAGCAGGATCGTCACGCCCTGCTTGTTGATCTCCTGAATGATGGAGAAGATATCGCGCACGACCAGCGGCGCGAGACCGAGCGACGGCTCGTCCATCATGAGCAGCTTCGGGCGGCTCATGAGCGCGCGGCCGACCGCAAGCATCTGCTGCTCGCCGCCGGAGAGCGTGCCGCCGGCCTGCCAGCTGCGCTCTTTCAGGCGCGGGAACAGGCTGTAGACCCACTCGAGGTCCTCTGACAGATCGTCCTTGCGCAGGTAAGCGCCGATCTTCAGGTTTTCCAGCACGGTCATGTCCGGGAAAATGCGGCGTCCCTCCGGCACGAGCGTCACGCCCTGCGTGACGATCTGGGTCGGGTCCTTGCCGGTGATGTCTTCCCCCTGGAAGGTGATCTTGCCGCCGCTCGGCTTGACAAGACCAGAGATCGTGCGCAGCGTGGAGCTCTTGCCCGCGCCGTTGGAGCCGATCAGCGTAACGATCTGCCCCTGCTGCACATCGAACGAAATGCCCTTGACAGCCTCAATGCCGCCATAGCGCACCTGCAGATCTTCAATTTTCAGAATCGTTTCACTCATCTTCCACAACCCCCAGATAGGCGTCAATGACGTGCTGATTGTTCTGGACTTCCTGCGGGATGCCCTCGGCGATCTTGCTGCCGAAGTCAATGACGTAAATGTAATCGGAGATCCGCATGACCAGATCCATATGGTGCTCGATCAGGAAGATCGTCAGGCCGTATTTCTCGCGCAGCTCGTGGATGAACGCCGCAAGCTCGAGCGTCTCCTGCGGGTTCATGCCGGCGGCAGGCTCGTCGAGCAGCAGCAGCTTCGGATCCGTCGCCAGCGCGCGGGCGATCTCCAGCCGGCGCTGGATGCCGTAGGGCAGGCTCGTCGCAATGTCGTCCTTGTATTTCTCCAGCCCCTGCTCCACGAGCAGAGCCATGGTCTCGTCGCGCATGCGCTTTTCTTCCCTGGCGTTGCCGCGGAAGGTCGCGGAAAACACGTTCTGCCTGGCGCGCATGTGCTTCGCTACGAGCACGTTTTCAAACACCGTCATGCTCTTCCACAGGCGGATGTTCTGGAACGTGCGGGCAATACCGAGCTTCGTGATCTTATCCGGTGTCGGCGAGACGATCTTGCCCGTCCCGGCCAGCGGGTCGCGCGCGAGCATCTGCTCTTTCGTCTCATCCTCCGGATGATACTCCGCCGTGTAAAGCAGTGGATTTTCGCCCTTGTAGAGCTTTTTCATCTTGCCGGTCGGATGGTTGCGGACCATCGGCTCGTCGAGGAATTTGACGAGGCCGTTCGTCGGCTCATACACGCCGGTGATGCAGTTGAAGGCCGTGGTCTTACCGGCGCCGTTCGGGCCGATGAGCGCCACGATCTGCCCCTCGGGGATGTGCAGCGACAGGTTGTTGACTGCCACGACGCCGCCGAACTGCATCGTGATATTTTCCACGCTGAGGATGTCTTTACTCATCTGCTTTGCCCTCCTCAACTACGTTCTTCTTTGCTTTTTTCGGGCGCTTACGGAACAGATCCGGCAGCTCGCGCTCGCCCATGATGCCCTTGCGGAAGAAGAGCACGACGATCATGATGATGATCGAGAACACGACCATACGGAAGCCGTTGCGCAACAGCGGCACCTTGAACGAGCCGATATACGCCTCGTTATCGAGGAAGCGCAGCCACCACTCGGAGCAGGCGATGTACAGGAAGGAGGCGATGCAGCTGCCGGAGACGGAGCCGATGCCGCCGATGACGACGATGAGCAGGATCTCATAAGTCATGGCCGAGGTGAACACCTTGGCCTGCACGGTCGTGGCAAACATGGCAAAGAGCGCGCCCGACACGCCCGCGAAAAACGAGCTGATGACAAACGACAGGCTCTTGTGCTTGGCGAGGTTCACGCCCATGGCCTCCGCCGCGATCTCATCGTCGCGGATGGCCTTGAAGGCGCGGCCGTAGGACGAATTGATGAGCAGGACAATAAGGAAAATGCAGATACCGGCAAGCAAAATCGGCACGACCGCACTCAGGCGGAAGAGTACCTTGCCGGAAGCATTCGTGATGTTGAAATCCGCAAACGTCGGATAGCCCTTGAGGATGTTGGCGCCGTTGGTAACCTTGCCGAGCGTCTGCCACTGGAAGATGGCACGCAGGATCTCAGCAAAGCCGAGCGTGGCGATGGCCAGATAGTCGCTCTTGAGGCGCAGGACC
>OHYF01000604.1_pt1 | contig 17371 bp, 16 predicted proteins | sample 1580111 | NCBI WGS metagenome assembly OHYF01 (sample SAMEA3882530, study PRJEB24775) | human gut metagenome | biome: human-associated habitat; feature: intestine environment; material: feces | place: Netherlands | collected 2009/2010
GCGGTCTCCATGCCGTCCAGATGCTTCATCTCCACATCCAGAAAGATGATGTCGAACTGCGGGCGGTAATCTTCCAGAATTTCCATCCCATCCGCAAACTCCGTTACCTCAAACGGCGTGCCGTACTGCCGGGTGTACCGCTGCACATACCCCGCCAGCTGTTCCCGCACCGCCGCCTCGTCCTCCACAATCGCAATCCGGGTCATCTGCTGCTCCCCTTTCTCAACACCACACTGCGGCCCCGCACAGTCCACATCTGGTGCGGCTTCTTAAGGTGTATCTGAAAACAAAGAAAATGACGGATATTTCACAAGCGCAAGACGGATTTAAGGCAAAGAGCCGCGGGAATCCTTTGTGGATTCCAAGGCTTTTTAACGCAAAATCCCGCTGCGTTTGTAGAAATAGACGATATTTTCGACTTTTCAGCTGCACCATCGATTGTTTTTAGTATAGCACATACAATCATACACAGCAAATGCGGGGTGGAGCAGTTTGTTTGCCTTCAAAGCGTTTTGTCGGTCGGAGCTGCCAGACCAGGCCAGCCCTGGCATATTCTGTGTATGGATTGCAACAAGCCGATGCAGCCCCAATAAAAGCAAACTCCGGGAGCAATGCAGCCCCCGGAGCTTTTTGATGTCAACTTTTCAAAGCGATTATTTGGATTGTGCGGCAGATACCTTTTGCTGGTAAAGTTTCATTAACTCGGCAACACAGGCGCTTTCGCTAGTTCTGGCAGCAGTTCCTTTTATGAATCCATAAGCGTCCATAACGGCGCGGTCATTAGCCTGATGGGCTTTGCGGAGTTCCAGCGGCATGGTCAGTTCATCATACAGGTCGGCAAGGCTGCTGTCCGGGTAAAGAGCGCGTGCGTCCAGAATCGCTTGCGCGGTTTGTTCAATTTTGGCTTTTTGCTGTTCGGTTGGTGCAGGCCACGGGAAGTTGTTGTAAACAACATCTTTGGAATAGCGGTAATCGCTCTTAATTCGTCCGCAAACAGCTCGTACCCACGCCATGTGGACATTAGACATCATAATGCCAAATTGATAGATACTTGCGTTTGGAATAATTTGCACAGCATTATTTACAACAATTTGGGGGGAAACGAAACCAAAAGGAATGTATCGTCTGTTTTCAGATGAATGGCACGGAACAATAATGTAAGTACTATTAGGCTGACGAATTTCTTGGAATAGGGCAGGTGTAGCCGCACTACGCCTCGTTGCTTCTTTGGGACTGGCTAAACGAAACTCTTGAACTTTTTTAACACGCTCTTTAATGAACCCGGATTTTCGTATAATTTCGGGAGGAACATTTACGAGCCATAAGCAGTAGCGCAACTTGTTATTTATATATTCGGAAGCACCATATATTTGCCGAATATATGGTTTGATAGCGGGTTCGGCGCTTACGGCAGTTGCGTATTCTTCAGGAGTCAGGAAAAGAAAACCGCCATCAGTGGGCTTATTTCCATAAAGCATTTCGGGAACATCACACAATGCTTTCGGACGACTACTGACAAATATATCAGGAGCATTTAATAAATAAGCGTTAATATTATTTACTTTTTGGCTGCGATTCTCTGTGTAAAGTTTCCTTGCCGCAAAATTATCAGCGCAGCTAAACCCTACAATTACGCAATGCACATGGGCCTTTGCGTTGGCTTCACTATCCCAGCGAAAAGTACGATGTGCAAAATCAATATGAATCCCGAAACGGGTAAACAGTGGTTCCCAAACAGCGCTGACCTGTTCACCTTGCGTGATAGAATTAGTCGAAACAAGTGCTGTGCGGATAGTGGTTCCCTGCATAAGCTGTGTGGCTTTGAAATACCACCCGGCAACATAATCAATTTTACCGGCAGTCTTATAGGGCTTTCCTTTTTCATTAACATAAACGGAAAGAATATCGTCCTTTTGGCTTTTGCTTTGCAGTGAGTAGCCAACAAACGGCGGATTCCCCATAATATAATTCAGCTTACTTTTGGGAACCACGCTCTCCCAATCCACCCGCAGGGCGTTGCCCTCTACAATAAAGGCGTTTGTTTTCAGCGGCAGAAATTCCAGCGGAACGAGCAGGATTTTCTCCGTTTCCTTCATCATCTGGCTTTCCGCTATCCAGAGCGCGGTTTTTGCAACTGTCACGGCAAAATCGTTGATTTCGATGCCGTAAAACTGGCTGATGGAAACCTGTATCGGGCTTTCGCTGGCGGAATACATCGTGACCTGACCGTGGGAGAGTTTCACCAAAATTTTGTTTTCCAAGCGGCGCAGGCTCAAATAGGTTTCGGTCAAAAAGTTTCCGCTGCCGCACGCGGGGTCTAAGAATGTGAGCGATGCCAGCTTGCGTTGGAACACCCGCAGCTTTGCCGTTCTGGTTCGTTCCACGGGATTGGCGCATATCTCGTCAAGCTCGGCTTTCAGTTCGTCCAAAAACAGCGGGTCAATGACCTTGTGGATATTTTCAATGCTGGTATAGTGCATACCGCCGCTGCGGCGGGTTTCGGGGTTCAGGGTGCTTTCAAACACCGCGCCGAAAATGGTGGGGCTGATTTCCGACCAGTTGAAGTTTTCGCTGGCTTTCACAAGCAGCAAATCCCGGATTTCGTCCGTAAAGGGCGGTATCTCGATATTCTCATCGCTGAACAGCCCGCCATTCACATAGGGAAACGCCGCCAATTCCGGGTTATCATCTTTCAAATAGGGGTCACGGTCTTGCAGCTTTGTGTCCAACACGCGGAACAAATCTACCAGCCCCTTGCGCAGTCCGCGCGTGTCAAAGCCTTTGAGGTAGTCGTGGAACATACCGTGATGCCCAAAAATCCCGGCATCCTCGGCATACAGGCAAAATACCAAGCGAACGCACAGCTTGTTCAGGCTTTTCAGCGAATGTTCGGATTCCGGGTTTGCATACTGCTTGTAAAAGGCATCATATAACAAGCCGACAATTTCACCTGCCGCTATGGAAACTTCCATCTCCCGTTTGAGGTGTTCGTTTCCGGCATCGACAAGGAATTGCAGCCGATAGTATTCTTTTTCCAGATTCGCAAGTTCGATGATTTCAGGCTCACCGCGCGGGCGTTCCATATCATACACATAAAAGGTGCTGAAATTGCAGGTTACCACCCAGCGCGGGTGCTGCGACACGGGCAGCTCCAAAATATACCGCTTAGCCTGTTCAAAAGGGGTCAGCAGCGCACCGTCTGATTGCTTGATGGGCTTGTTCAAATTCTTGCCAAGCCCCTTTTGCTCTATCAGAACGTGGGTAGCGGGAATCGTGCCGTCAATGAAACTGGTGTGGTCAAGGTGGACTTGCTCCTCAAACTGAATGAATTGCTCCGGGTGTTCGACCCCATACACATCACGGAGCAGGGACAGCCAGAATGGTTGGCTCTCCCCTTTTTCATAGCCTTTGTCTTTCCAATAAGCAGCAAAATTTCTTGCCGCCTGTTGCTGTTGCGCAGTGGTCATGGCAGTCACCTCATAGCACGGTATTTATCATTATCATAGCACACCCCCCTGTTTACGGCAATTGCGTTTTACAAAAAATGAGGGTAGGCGCGATCCGCGCCTACCCTCTTTTGATGTTTACATTTCAAAATCACTTCCACCTCGTCACAGGCAAAGACAATACACTGCATCAACAATCTGCTTGACCTCATTGAAGCCGGGCGCAACTCTCAGGCAATGGCAGACCGCCTTGAACAGCGCGAGCAGCAAAAGAAGCTGTTGGAACAAAATATTGCAAAAGAAAAAGTCCTCCATCGGATACCGACAGAGGACGAAATAATTTTCTTTTTCCAACAACTTTATTCAGGGCAACATTGATAGTCTGGAATACAACCGTTATCTGATTGATATTCTCGTAAACAGTATCTATCTTTCTGACGAAGAAGGCGGCACACAAAAAATGACCGTCCTGCTAAATACGCAGAACGGTCAAGAAACTGTCACATTAAACGACCTTACACAGTAGGGAATGGTGCAACAAAAAAGCCGCAACATTCGTTGCGGCTTTTTCTGGTGCACCATCGGGGACTCTCCCGCGGGCTAAGGAACGCCGCACTGTGGCGTTCCTTACGGCACTGCGTGCCGCCGCCCTGTTCGAGTATCCCTGACGCTGCACCAGATCGTGCCTTCTTTAAAATAGAGCAACAAAAAAACGCCCTACACTTTCGTGTAAGGCATTCTTTGGTGCACCATCGGGGACTCGAACCCAGGACCCACTGATTAAGAGTCAGTTGCTCTCCTTAGTGGCTAATACTAAGGTTTTTGCCCCATACTTTGATCGGAATTACCAGTTTTATCTCTCTCATGCTGACTAATTGTTCCAATCCACAATTTTCACACATATTATACGCCAATTCATTCATCTTACCTATTGCGTTGTTTTGCTAAAGACCGTATACTTATTATATATTATTTCTTTCATACGATTTCCTTTAGGAGTGATAGAATGGGTTTGTTAAATACCAACATCTGGCAAGATCATGATTCTGAACTCGCAAGAATTAGTTACTCTGCAAGAATGTTATACCTATTACGTGGGGCAATTTGCCTAGATCGTATGGAACTGGCAAAAAGGTTAGGTGTAACTTGGCCCACTGCTTCAAATACCGCAGAGAAATTACAAAAAATCGGCGCATTACGTACCGTCGCACAAGAGGCTGTATCAGAAACTGGAAGTGGAAAAAGTAGTTATTCCCTAATGGTAAATCCTGATTATGGCTATTTTGTTGGCATTTCGATTGGTTCATCAGAAATCAAACTTGTTGTTCTCGATTTTAATTTTGATCCCTTGTCAAAAGTTTCATTACAAGATTATCTATGCTTCTATGCTGAGTCAGAGGGAAACCCAGTTGTATTTGATTGGCGAAAATATCTAATGCAGAGCGACGCTACAACTAATGGTTACATCAAAATTCCTACTCCAGAATCTGCAGAGCGTTTCAGTGCGACTATCAATCAAATAGTTAATGGATTGATTGCTGCAGACATAAATCAGCAAAACCAATCCCCCTCCACAGCAAAACATCTGCTGGGTATTGGATTCGCATTCACCGGTGCTGTGGATGTAGAAAACAAAACAGTCACCGAATCATTTAATTTGCCATTTTTGCGAGGCATAAGCTACAAAACCTTAATCTCACCAAGTAACCGTGAATACCTCGAAAGTCAAAATATTACTGTCTCATTTCAGCATAATGCCAAAACAGTAGCCATTGCTGAAAAATATTATTTGCAGAAAAACAACTCTCCACTTGGTGAATCCGAAGACATCGTCAGTATTTATTTAGGTACCGGTATTGGTTGCGGTTTAATTTTAAATAATCGTTTATTTACAGGTACCAAAAATTATAGTGGTGAACTTGGGCATATTCCTCTACTTATACAAAGCAACAAAGCTATCACGCTGGAGGAGTACATTCGCATTTATGTTTTTGGCGAATCTGATTTTGACACTTACCGCAAAATGAAACTATCACAGTTACGAGAAATATTGAATCAGTCTGTCGAGGCTCAAAAGCACTTTTCCCAAGCGCTTGGATATGCCATTAATACCGTGGCAACTCTGTTTAACCCTTCCTTAATTATTTTGTCAGGTAAACTCTCAGAATTAGCAAGTACTTGTTTAGATAGTATCTACTCATACCAGTTCTCTGCATTGCCATATGTCTTTGACAGCTACAAACTTCAAATTTCTGAGCAAGGCATCTGTTCACCTGCAATCGGTGCTGCAATGTATGCATTTTATGCACGCTACGATATAAACGTACAATTTTAGTAAAATCAACCATCCAAGAGGCAACCATCCACGCACGGTCCATCTACCGATGCGCAGGGTGGTTGTTTTCCGTCTAATTGAATCGCATTTCGCCCTTTTGTGCTTACATTGTAGTTATTACACAAATTTCTTATTATATTTTCTATACATATATTATTAGTTCTAATACGCAATGCTCTTTACACGCCGCCACAGGTAGGATATAATTATAACAAAGAAAGCGCTATCTTTGCTGAACCGTTCTTCCAAATTGAAATTTCAATGCAAAGGAGGTGTTCCGCGTGATTTCGACTTAATAGGATTGCTATCGAAGCTTCTGGAACCGTATACCAAAGAATTTAAGCCTACGCAAGGCGTAGTCATATTCATCGCTATCCTTGTATGTGTTACATTCACGATTCCCTCCGTCCTCCTTCATATCCAGCGAATGCGGGAATTGGATAATGAATACACACGCGATAGATGGGCACACGAAGAAGCTCTGGCCGATGACGAGATAGAGTCCCGGAAGCTCGACATCGAAGAAAATAAGGCTCACGCCGAAACTGAACGATTCACGCTCCAACCATGTTGGGAGTGTGAAGTCGAACCGGATGACCTGCGTTCAGAATCGGCTCCCAAGGCATCGTGTCAAAATTTACCACCATCTTAAGGTCATCCCAGAAGGTTGATTATGATTTTTCACAAATATATTTAGCCGCAACACAGTAGTGTTCGCGGCTTTTTCTATTTTATAAGGCATACATAATATCATACTAAGCAATCGCAATCAATAGCGTTTCACATTTTATATTTTTTTCGCTCAAACGATTCAAACTAATCACAGTCACACCCAAATTCAAATCTTTGCTCCACAACATATAAAGTGAATACCTCTTCATTTTAGCAGAAGAATTTTCAGATATCTTCCATTGGACTCGCCAATAATATGTAGTTATCTGCTGTTTGCGGAGGCTCTGTAATACATTATCATTGGTTGGATCTTAGCCACTCTGGGGGAAGTTCCAGTTGCTCCACTTCCTCCGACGTCAATTCCTGAAAATCTCCACCTCTGTTGTCGGGCTGGATGCGTTCCCAGCCTTTCTGCCGCCCATAGGGCTGCGAAAGTACCGGGGATTAGAAAACACCCTCCGCCCGGTCACGCTGTTGTTCATAATCTCATTGATTTCCCGGATTTCCCATTGCTTCGGCTCGTCAAAACTGTGTCCCAGGGCTTCCCGGAACAGTTGCTTGGAGCAGACCATGTTATCCGAACACTTTTCCAGATACTCGATGATCTGCCCAGCTTTGGTATCCTCCGGCATGAAGTCACGCTGGTGGACTTTCAGATATTCGTTCACTGCCGGGCTGAATCGGAGCTCGAAGTTTCCGCTGCGGTAAATCTCCATTGCTTCTGCCCAGACCTGTATGAGATACTCCCTTGTTGCTGGTTCATCGTCCAGAATGTGGATTTCTGCAAGCTCTGGATGTACCATGACTGGCACAAAACGGCGGTTGCCGGTGCGGTCAAGGGGCAGAAAATCCAGCGTATTGGAAGTGCCGCAGAACACACACTGCCGTTTTCGGTCAGCCGGGTGGGTTTCGTATGGCACTTTATAGGTTTCCTTCTGGCGGCTGAGAAAGGATTTGATTTCCTCAATGCTCTTGGCATTGGCGGCGGCAATCATCTCTGACATCTCAATCAGCCAGTGTCCCTGCATCTTGCTGTACACATTTTCATCGTCCAACTTTTTCAGGTCATCGGAAAACCAGTCATCCTGAACTGCCAGCAATCGAAAGAACGAGGATTTTCCGGCTCCCTGACCGCCCACCAGACAGAGCATGATTTCGAATTTACAGCCGAGACGGAACGCCCGTGAGATTGCACCTAACAGAAATAAAAGCATCGCTTCATAAGTGTAATCATCGGCATCAGCTCCCAGAAAGCGGTGCAGGCAATAACGGATGCGTTCCGTACCATCCCACTGCAAGGCGTTGAGAAAGTCCCGGACAGGGTGATAGCGATTTTCATTGGCAATCACCATTACGGCACCCTGTATCTTTTTCTCGATGGTCAGCCCATACTTTTCTTCAAAATATAAGAGCAGATATTTGATGTCCACATCGGTCAGGGTCGGGCTGTCCTGATACCAGCCGAGGGGCTTCACAATATCCACTCGTTCTGTCAGCAGATTTTTTCGGATTGCTCCTTTCAGCACTGGGTCTTGCTGATCTGCTGGAATATCTAGGTGCAGATCGGCCAACTTGTCTTTGACCAGCAGAGCCAGCTTCCAGGCGGATTCCGGGGGAATGTCTGCGTCCATCCCCTCGGCATTCCATACGCCGCCATGTTCGCCGAAGCCTTGTAATAAACTTATTTTATTTCTAATTTATGCGTTGTACTTATTTGTATCTTTCCGGGTGCCTATAAATCAACAATATTTTATTTCTATTTTTTTTTATATATTGTAGACCCAATCGGCTTACATTTGTTCTCGCTAGTACATTTTGAAGATGATTTGGTTCCAGTTTTTTCCCTAATATCAATTCTATCATTTTACAAAGTCCTTTTAAACTTCCATCATAAACAGAGATATGTGTTTTTTCAAAAAATCTCATGATATAGAACGTATACATGCATTTCCCTTTCGTTTGCATAAATAATAAAACAAGGAGTGCGCGAATAAGCGCACTCCTTGTTTTTTTAATCACTTGAATTGCTTGCACGAAGGAAAAGTATATCCGGCTGCTTTTGGTCATTAAGGAAAACCGATTTTGCCTTGTCCATTTGACCCTTGGAAATCTTTTTAGATGTCATCATCAAATGCCGTACCATTCGCCTAATCATCGTATTTTTCACACTGACCCTATGATCATACACTTTCTCACACTCGGAAATGAATACATCAATTTTACCGGCCAGCTCATGGGCTAGAATACGTTCTATTTTGTAGGTATCTGCTTTACCAAAATCGACATACTCTGAATTTATCAAGTGTAAGTAAGAATTAGGCTTATACGCATTCAGGATAGCCGAATAGTACAGCTCCAGTAACAACGACATTGACTCCCATTGTAATACTCTTAGTGCATCCTCTTCTTTATAATCTTGTCTTCCAAACTCATTCGTTTGAAACTCGACAATAAACCGAATCAGCTCTTCTTTATGCAACTCGATATCTTTTGCCCACGCATTAAAAATCTTATTAGGTAGTTCGTATATCTGTTTAACAAATTGTTCTTTATCCTTCTTCTTCATCAGGTGTTCGAAGTTGGGAAAGCATCTTGATACCGTAATAAGAAGAGAGAGTGACCTTGACAACCTATTTGTTAGTTTTGAAAGGTCTTCTTCCTTATAATCATAAATGTCAATTGTATCAATGGTATTAGAATCCACCTCATCGCGATCTTTTTCTAGCGCTTTTTCCTGATCTTTATCAATTTCCTTTTTTGTAGGAATTGAGACCGCAAAAGGTTTGCTAGATTGAAGATATTTTATATCCTGATTATCAAAAGAAAACTCTTCCCAATCACTTACAGACAAAACAGCTTGATCAAGAATCAAATGTAATGGATAAAGGCTATCTGTCAAATAAGAAATAAACATCAATATGGAAGCATTAATTCCGAAGCAGGCGTATTTCAACACATCTGTCAACGGGACATAATTGTTTTCTACTCCCATCCGGCGTATTTCTCGCGCCACAAAGTACGCAAGATAATTATTATTTAAGAACTTATATTCATTTTGGTTTCCGCAAGTAAGTAAAACTTTAGCTTTGATACAAATATCAATAAACGTGTGTATGTTCACATCATCGCCATACTCATCATTGTATTGCTGAATAACAGAGGTAAGTTCAACGTGCGGAATGGGATATTTCCTATGCGAATGAATGTAATAGGCAATCTTATCAAGAACAATATATACCTTATCTACTGATAGCGTTCCAGAAACGTATCTCTGAATCGAAGAGGTTATTGAAGCCTCAAAGACTTTACCAAAAATGTTTCCGTCTGTTTGAACACCTGTTGCCCGGTTTTGAAGATAGTAAGTGACATACTGCAGTATAGTATTTGGTGTTAATGACAAGTATCTTCTTTGCTTTTTTAACGATGTCGTTATTGCTTCCACATATTTTTCGCACTCTGAGTTGTCATGAAGCTTTAATTGCACAACACGGGATACTAACTCTGTTCTCTTGTCTTCATAGACCTTCAACAATCTATATTGGGTAAACTGATCCTTATCTACAGTCATTTTTATTCGTTCTTCTATGTTTAGTTCAACATTAGTACTTGACGTGTAAATAATGTAACCGAATTCCGATTCAACCCCTTCTATAAATTTACCCAAATGATTTTGCTTAATAAGGTGTATATCATCAACAAGCAAAATTTTTTGTGTTTTATCCATCCGCTGGAATTTCTGGTATTCTATTGGATCGTCTCCATATATATCTTCAAATATATTTTTAATTACTCGTGCACGGTTTCCAGATTCTATTTGATCAACACTGCAGAGCAAAACAACCTTTCGTTTGTTATAGTATTCAAAAATTTTCTTTAGTAATGTCGTTTTTCCAGATCCCGATTCACCAACGATTCCAATTTTCTTCTTTTGCTCCATCTCTTTTATGAAATCCTCAAAAGAAGAAATTTCCGTTTCTAGTGTATCTTCATTTACTATTTCTTTTCTCAATCTTGGAAAAACAAAATAATCAAGCACACTTTTTGAAACACCATACTGTGCATCGCTTAGTATGGCATCAACATAATTCTGCTGTAAGTTTCCCGGAATACCATAAGAAGGCTTTTTAGGCAGTACTATGCTGGGTTCTGAATCAATTTTATAGAATTTTCCCCTATCCGTTTGTGCAAGGCAACATTTATACCGATCACATTGAAAAGAATCTGTATCAAACAGGCATGTAAAGAACTCGCTATTCCGCCAATCGCCTTTATTAGAGAGCGCGCCTCCACAGAAAACTGCTACAGCCTGACTATCGTTATAAGAGATCCTTTGAGTTGCATGATAATGGTCATGCCCACTAAAAATAATCGAGCTCTTCGTATAAACGATGTCTTCCAACCTAGCTCGCATCGAATCATTAAAATTTTGCGTTGAATGGTGCATTACTGTGATTACGAAATCTGCTCCTGTGGGCTCTTGCAACTGATCCAAGACATCATCTGGTAAATAATGTAACCCTCTATCATCCGCATCAAGCAAAGACATCGGTGCCGTATTCAACAAATTGAATTCAAAGCTGAAACCTTCATGCTCAATCACTTTGCGTTGAAGAAATTTTTCGCTTTCTCCATATGGGCATTCTTCTCTTTTTAAGAATTCAAAGAAATTCTTTTGCATAGAGAACTCTCGATCAATATATGTCTTGAGTTCTTCGTCTTTCCTTCGAGAAAGAACAGATTCATAATCTTCCCTATCAGGTCTATCTTCAGGGTATTGCCTATCATGATTTCCTGGCACAAGAAGCACCTTGATTTTTTCTTTGTCAATTTTAACTTTCCCGAGAATTGATGCTTGCAGTTCGCCAACAAACTTTTCCGCTTCGTTGTATTCTTCTGCGCCACCACTAAATGCTATGTCGCCTGAAAGCACAAGAAAAATCATACTTATGGGGCATATAATTTTCGCCGCTACTGCATTAGCTATTTCTTCGCAATCCTTTTTTGTATAAGAACTATCTGAAACAAAATGCATATCGCTCAGATGTAAAAATAAAACTTTCATTTATACACTTCCTTAACCATAAAAGAATCACTTAGTCTTTTCCTATATCCTTTTTCATTAACGGATGAGTGTTTCACCTTTTTCCCAGTCATTTATTTCAACTCCATTAAAAAAGAGGGAGCATTTTTGCCTCTATCGATTCATTCTAATCTCATATACACACAAGCTTAGTTTTAATTCAAATCTGGAAGATTATAAAGGATTCCCTTTTTGGTTAGTATAGCATATTGCCACATAAATAGCTATAGGTATTCTCCATTTTGCTTTCAAGCACAGAAAGTATTATATCACCTATTTTTGACGCACATACCTCTAACATGGTAAAGTCACCTCACAAATTTCATTATCGTTTCCAATCACTCTTTTGTTGCATATCTTTATTATACCACATATTTGACATCTGTTGGTTACTTTTCCATTAAGAGCTTCTTATCATGCGCGATATATTAAGCAAAAACCGGTTGCTTTGCATTTTGCATTGCAACCGGCTTTCAATTTTCTTTTTAACTTTGGAGCATGGCTCTGTATTTGGCGCGATCTGCTTCAGGAATATGCAACGCATCCATTGCTGCATCGGCAGACACTTTAAAGCTGTTCATCACGTTACGAATCGCATTGAGAGTTGCTTTGTTTTCGCCCCTCTCTTCACCGATGCCAATTCCTTTCGCAACGCCCTTTTCCATAACACCTTGGCTCAAATTGCACATTCTGCGCACCTCACTTTCAAGCGTTTGTGTCATCGGAACATCAAATTCCGTTTCCAATATCTCTTTCTTCGTTTCGGGGCTCTTTTCTTCTGAAAGCAGCACTTCCAAGAATTTCAGCAGCCCGCCATAGTTTTTGTCATCCTCATCGCCCAAGCAAATCATTACAGCGCTCATAAGATCGTAGTTCCTGACTTGCTCAACCGCCTCACCAATGATATGCTTTTCCTGTATAGAATACTGCGTAATCGTGTTTCTGCGGTTTTTCGGCGGGTTCATACATACCCAAATCGAGTACACTTTCTTGATTTTTCCGTACTCACCTTTGGTAAATTCTGTGCCATACTGTGCCGAAATCATACGGCTGCAATAGTAAATTGCACGTTTCAACAGCGGGTATCCCGCATTATAGCGGTTCTGCGCCTCCACATTCAGAATCAGCCCAATCAGTCCGTCCTCGCTTGGTGCTGTGGCATAAAAACGGACATCGTAGCGGATTGTACCCTCTGTCAGCGTCACATCTTCCGTGTTCGCACCGTGGATTGTAGCCGAGATATTACGGTTGGTTTCATCGGCATCCACGCCGACAGCGCCAATCTGCGGTTCACCTTCGATATACTTCTCCGCAATCTCTCGCACCGTACAGCCTCGATATTCCGGAACGCACTCCTTCATAATAACGGCCAAAATGCTTTTGTTAGCAAGCAGACGCTTAACGCCTTCATCGTAGCGGGCATCGGCATCTACTTGGGATATGCTTTGCGCCAGATAATTTTCTTCCTGCTGCATGGGATAAGCGCCTCCTTTCCTTGCCTTTATTATACGCTGTTTCTTTACTTTTTGCAATAGTGCTGTCCATAGCACAAAAAGTGGACTATTCACTTTCCTGCGTGAACAGTCCGCCTTTTCTGTTATGCACCAATTTCTGTATTGTAAGTTTCTGCTGTGCATTCCAGAAACTGTCTGTACTTCATATTAAACTTCACAATAACTTGGTATTTTCTTCCGACCTCTACCCTATCAATCAGATGGCTCAGTATCATTCGTTTCATTTCCAGCGGAGCGGTGTCAAATTCTTCTGCCCAGCCTTTAAAGTCATCGTAGTAAGTACGCAGTTTCCGAATTTCAGCCGCTTCGTTTAACCTTGCATTTTGGAGTTCCGCGTACTCTGCCTTAGCATCATCCAGTTCCTGTTGGTATCGGCGGATTTGCTTGGCAATCATGTCCTCGGTAAAATTGCTTGTTCCATCAAGGCATTTCAGTATCTCACCCTCAAAGCGTTCCAGGGCGTGCTGAGCGGCTTTTATCTTTTTCTCCGCTGCTGCACGTTTTGTCTTTTGCAGGTTCGACTCCTGTCGAATCCGATTCTCAGCCACTTGGGAATAGGGTGTGTCTCGGATTTGCTCGAATACTTCCTCTACAATTTTCAAGACGATGGCATCCACTCTCTCGGCAAGGTACAGTGCTTGCCCATCACAGTCTCTGCCGCCTTTGTTGCGTTGGCCGCGCTGAAAGCAGTTATACTTGGGCTGGACTTTTTCGCGGATACTACCATCCGCCAATTTGTAGCGGTCTGTGTGCATAAAGCCGGACATCTTCGCTCCGCAGTGGGCGCAGTAGACAATACCCGCCAGCAGCGTCGGGTTCTGGCTGGTATGGGCGATTCGCCTGTCTTGCGCTGTCTTTGCGCTGCGTCGGCTGATAATGTCATTGGCTTTCTCGAATGTATCTTGGTCGATGATCTGCAATTCCGGGATGTATTCCGAGCGAGCATTTTTCGTAATTATGTAGCCTGTATACCCCTCGTGGCGGATAATTCGGATTATGTTGCTCGACTGGAACTTTGCTCCGGCACGGGTACGCAATCCTCGGTTATTTAACATTTCAGCCAGAGCATATCCACTGGCACCTTCTTGGATAACCTTATAAAAGAGCTCCCGAACCCATGTAGCTTCTTCCTCATTGATGACCAGATCCATGACCGGCTTATCCCGCTTGTTCCGTCGGCCTTGGTCTACCAGTTGATAACCATAGCACACAAAACCACCTGTATAGTGACCACTGGACACGATTTGTCGGATTCTATCGCGGGTTCGGATGGATGTTTTCTCCGACTCCCCTGCCGCCTGCCAAAAGCGGATGTAGTTCATCAACTTATCGCCGTGTGTCTCGATTTTCTGCTGGCCTTCATGGGTACTCCACATTTGAATTCCATGCTGGACGAACCATTCTAGCACAAAGGGAGTTTCGCTTTCAATTCGTCCGAGGCGGTCAAACATATAGACCAGCAGAATGTCAAATTCTCCGTTGGCGGCTTCTTCCTTCAGTTGCTGGATGGCATCGCGCTTTGAAGCTGACACCTTAGAACCGGAGACGCCCTTTTCGGCCACCTCTTTTACCACCCGCCACCCTTGCTTTTGTGCGAACTTTCGGCAGTCAATTTTCTGCATTGGAATATCATCGTGGTCTACCTGCCCTTTTGTGGATACTCGATAAGCCAGTGCAACGCGCGGTGCATCCGCTTCAAGATGTATCTGCTTTCCCTTAAAATAGGCATCATCCAGCCACATCTGGTCCGCTACCGAAATTTCAATAGCTTGGCCATTCGAATCTACGCAAATCATTCTGTTCACCTCGCTGTTCATCTTGCGAAATGGTTGGTGCATTTTCGCAAGACAAACGATACTCTATCATAATAAGGAAAGCTATTCACCAAAACGGAGAAGAACCGCTGCCAAAGTGGAGCGCAATTCTACCTATTATCCTGTTCTTCCCGTTGCTTGCGCAAATCGTATGCGGACATGATTAGTTCTTTGATCGGAATCATAACGTCCGTTTCACAGTTTTCGCAAAAGGTCAGTTCTGCGGTGTACTCGCCGCAGCGAACAACGATGCTTTGTACACCGCTCTTTCCTCTTTTTGTCTCAAGGATTTCCATCTTTGCATTCCTCACATACCCATACAGGCTTTCTTTTCTTGGGGCGCCTCAGCAATCTGCTCTCCAGCCCAGTTAGGTACAATTCATATTGCAGGTTGGTTTTTGTGGTGATTAGCACCGTGCCGTGGTTCTGCAAAAAGCGCAGGATGCGGTACAAGATTGTAATGTCGTGGCTCAAACGGTCAAGGCTCTGCACCATCACGGCATTGACGCGCCCCTGCTGCACAGCGGTAAGCATGGCGAACAAAGCCGGTCGCCAGAATTCGGTACCGTATTTTTGCTCCATGCAGGAGTTGACGATGATGTAACCGCGCCTGTCGGCTTCGCGCATGACATCCGCCAGCTGATCCTCCAATGCGGGCAGGTTCGGTGCGGCACTGCGGGCAAACGCCCATACTTTGTATTCTTTCATGGGCGCACCTCAGAATTGATCCATCAACGGAAGCCGAACATCAAAGCGCGGCTTGCCAAAGGATGCCCGCGTGAAGCGGTCACCGACAAAGCGTTCCAGCCCGCTGTTGATGAGTTCGGCGTTCAAGTCACATTCAGTGGTAATAAGGTAGACATCATTCTGACGCAGAATTTCAATAACTCCCACCAATATGTAGTTGTTGCGGCTGATTTGCTCCAAATCGCGCACCATCACGGCTTCAATCCGACCGTTCTCTACTGCGTCCAACATAGAGCGCAGACCAATGCGGTCTTTCAAGGTGTTTCCGCTGCAATGGTCAAAAGATGTGCCGCGCACAAGAAAACCGTGTCCGGCGGCTTCGTCGATAAGGTCATACAGCCGGTCAAAGGCAATGCGCGGATCGCTGTTGGCGCAGCGCACATAAATCCAGACATCGTGGTTTCGCATAAGGTACATCTCAGGTTCCTCTTTTCACAAAAAGTAATCCGGGCGTTTCTGCTCCCGGATGAATTGCTGCACATCCTCGATTTTCTCGGTGACCGGGCAGGTCGGCAAAGCTGCCAGCGCGGCATCATGGTACTTGCCGCCGATGCCCGCGCGTTCATCCAGAATCGCTACCACGCAGGAATCCTGCTCGGTACGGATGGCACGGCCAAATCCCTGCCGCAGTTTCTTCTGCATTTCGGGGATGATTTCGGCGTTTATATAATCGCGCAGATTCGGGTACTGCCGGCGCTCATAGTCGCTGACCGGGTCGGGAATCGGAAACGGCAGCTTTGCGATAATCAGCAGAGACACCATATCGCCGGGAAAGTCGATGCCCTCCCAGCAGGAACCCGCCGCAAACAAGACACCGTTGCCGGACTCTTTGAACTTTTGGATGATTTTGCCGCCGTTGCGCCACGCCTGATAGGTCGGGTATTGCCACTGACCGTCCGTCAGTGCGCGGACTTCTGCCATCTGGCGGTACGCTGTGAACAGCACCAACGCATGACCGTGGCAGGCATCCACCAATCGGACGATTTCTTCTGCCATTTTGCGGTTGTCCATAGACAACATTAAGTCGCGGTCAAGGTCGCAGAGTTCCGACACAAAGCTGTCCTTGATGTAGCTGGCATAGTCCTGCAAATACAGCACCCTGCCATACCGTGCGTCCAGCTTGAAATGGTCGGCGGCAAATTCCATGCTGTCGGGACAGAACCAATCCTTGAAATGCTGGCCGCGTTTGGCGTGTTCGTGGATATTGAACTCCGCCGCAGCCTGTTCCCCGGCCTTGAAAAAGTCGCGGAAAATATGCAGACGCTCGGTCAGCGTCAGTTCGGTTGCCACCGAGGAAAGCTGCGCAAGGTGCGTCACCAGATCCGTGCCAACGCGGGCAAAGTAACTGCGGGCCTCGTCCGCATTGCGCTTTACCACGCTTACGGTCAGATAGCGCTCCCGCACGATGCTGTTGCTGGTGCCGGTCACTTGGGCGGTCAGCATCTGATTGAACTCGTGGCGGTACTCGTCCAAGCCGTCATCCTTGTCAGGCAGTAGGACGCTGCGCTCGAACTCGGCCTTATTGATGCGGCGGTTATAAATCGTGATTTTCGCAGATGCGCCAGAGTCGAGAGCATTCAGCAGTTCCGAATAGTCGAGAAACATGGATGTTTTGTCCTCTTTGCTGGCGATGGCGTAGTTGATGTCGGTAAAAGACCATGTTTTGGAATACTGGTTGCCGACTTGGAAAATCCCATCCGCAAAGATACGGCGGATGGGGATGGCGTCCTGTACACTGCGCGGAATACGGAACTTTTCGCGTT
>OHYF01000612.1_pt1 | contig 17219 bp, 15 predicted proteins | sample 1580111 | NCBI WGS metagenome assembly OHYF01 (sample SAMEA3882530, study PRJEB24775) | human gut metagenome | biome: human-associated habitat; feature: intestine environment; material: feces | place: Netherlands | collected 2009/2010
AAGGGCGACCGGAAAGCCCTTTGGTGGGGCGATGGGGCAAAGCCCCATATTCTATAATGCTTAGATATTTGTTCCTTGAAATGTTCGGGTTAAGCTTGACAGTCCCTTTGGAGGAAAGCCGGGGATGCAGGGGGTATCCGCCGGTTTAATTGTCGATTTCAAGCACCTTGTCGCGCAGTTCCTTTTCCAGACGGCCAAGCTCGATGGCGGCGGCGGCGCGCTTCTGAGCGCCCTCGCGCTGAATCTTCTGCACTTCGGTCAGGGTGTCGATGAGCGCGGTGTTCGCGGCGCGGATGGTTTCGATATCCACAACGCCGCGCTCGGCTTCCTTTGCCGTCTCGATGGTGCCCATCTTGAGGCGCTCCGCGTTGGCGCGCAGCAGCTCGTTGGTCATGTCGGTGACGGCCTTCTGCGCGTTGAGCGCGCTCTCGGCGTGCTGCATGCCCATGGCAATGACCATCTGGCTCTTCCAGAGCGGAATCGTGTTGGCGACGGTGGATTGGATGCGCTCGGCGAGCACATTGTCGTTGTTCTGCATCAGGCGGATCTGCGGACCCATCTGCACGGAAACCATGCGCGTGAGCTTGAGGTCGTGGATGCGCTTTTCAAACCGCGAAATGAGCTGGCTGAAATCGTTGGCGATCTGCGCGTCGGCCGGGTCGGCGGTCTGCTGCGCCTTGGCCAGAAGCGGCGGAAGCTCCTCCTCGCGCAGCCTCTGGAGCTTCAGTTCGCCCGCGATGATGTAGAGCGTCAATTCGTGGTAGTATTGCTCGTTTTGCGCGTATAGCTCGTCGAGCATCTTGCAATCGGAAATCAACTGCTTCTGGTGCCCCTGCAAGGTGGCGATGATCTGCGCGACGTTCTCCTCCACCTTGTCGTATTTCGCGCGAAGCTGGGCGATGTTACTGCCGGCTTTCTTGAACAGGCCGAACAGGCCGCCCTTCTTGCCCTCGTCCACGTCGAAGCCCTTCAGCTCGGCGACAAGCTGGGTCAGCATGTCGGAAATCGCGCCGGTGTCCTTGGTCTTGACGTCCTCGAGAATCTTGTCGGAGAACTGGGAAATCTTCGTCTGCGCGGCGTTGCCGTACTTGAGCACCGTTTCGCTGTTGTGGATGTCGATGCGATCCACGAACGCCAGCACGGCGGCCTGCTCCTCGGGCGACAGGTTGTCAAAATTCAGAGAATCGTCCTTCGCGTCCACAGGAGTCTGCGCATTCTGCTGGGCGGGCGCGGCAGGCGCTTCCTGCTGGGCAGGCGCTTCCTGCGCGGCGGGCGCTTCCTGAACGGCTGCGGCGGCCTGCTGAGGGGCTTCCTCACCGGGGAGAACCAAAGACGGAATGGTTTTATCGTCCATAACAAAATCTCCTTTTTATGTCTTCCTGTTTGATGTCTTCCTTATATTCAGATGCGGTTGAATAACGATATTCGCTTATCAAACATGATACACCAAAACAAAGAAGGTGTAAAGAGCTTTTCTTCCGCGCGGGTTTATGCTAAAATAGAGCCTGCCTGCATGCTTATGCAAAAATCGGGAATAAGGGTGTATGAACGGATGACAAAACGCGAGATTCTGGCCGACGGCCTGCTTTTATTGACGGCGCTGATTTGGGGCTGCGCGTTTTCTGTGGTGAAAAACGCGCTGGACAGCTTTCCGCCGGGGGCGATTATCGCCATGCGCTATCTGATTGCGGCGGCGATCACGGGCGCGCTGTTTCGTAAGTGCCTGAGAGGACTGACGCGCGGGGACGTGGCGCGCGGCGCGCTGGTCGGGCTGGCGCTCTTCGGGGCATATATCGTGCAGACCATCGGCCTGCAATATACGACGGCGGGCAAGAATGCGTTTCTGACGACGATCTATGTGCTGCTCGTGCCGTTTGGCTGCGCGCTGCTGTTTCACCAGAAGCTGCAAAAGGGCAACCTGATCGCGGCGGCGCTGATGCTCGTCGGCATCGGGCTTTTGTCGCTGGATGGGCAGGCCGGGGGGCTGAATGTCGGCGATCTGCTGACGCTGGCCTGCGGTTTCCTGTTCGCGGCGCACATCATCGCGGTGGAGCAATGCCAGAAGAAGACGAACCCCTATGCGCTGATCGTGCTGCAATTCGCGTTCTGCGGGCTGTATGCGGCAGTATACAGCCTGATCTTTGAGCGCGGCATGCCGATGACGTTCAGCCTCGGCTCCGTCGGCGGGCTGCTGTATATCGCGGTGTTTTCCACCACCATCGGCATGAGCCTGCAAAACATCGGCCAGAGCATGGCGCCCGCCTCGCATGCGGTGATTCTGCTGTCGCTGGAATCGGTGTTCGGCGTGCTGTTTTCCTGCCTGCTGCTGGGGGAAAAGGTTACGCCGCAAATGGGCGTGGGCTTTGCGGTGATCTTCGCGGCGCTGCTTTTCAGCGAGCTTGCGCCGAAGAAGGACGCATGATAAAAAGCGGAAAAGCAAAAACGATTGGGGCGGCTATGGTGTGCACCCCAATCGTTTTTTGTATGCTGTTTGTCTGTGTGCCGTGCGCCTTTTCAGCGGTCATTAATTGCTTCCGCTCGGGAAGAACGGGCTCAAACAGCTCGCCACGGCGGAAATCGGCATTGACTGCAAAATGATGTGCCCCGGCCCGTGCACGACGGTGTTGAACAGCCCTTCGCCGCCGAACAGCTTGTTCTTGACGCCCGGCACGCTGACGATCTCCATCGTGCAGGTGTCGTCCATCGCGGCGAGGTAGCCCGTGTCCACGATCATTGACTGGCCGCACTCCAGATCATATTCCACCGTCGAGCCGTCGATCTCCAGAAACGCCGTGCCGCTGCCGGAGAGCTTCTGCATGATGAAGCCCTCGCCGCCGAAAAAGCCCGTACCGAATTTCTTCTGGAAGAACACGGACAGCTCCACGCCCTCCGTGCAGGCGAGGAAGCCGCGCTTTTGCACGACGATGCTGCGGCCGGGCGCGATATCCACCGCGCGAATCTCGCCGGGGAAGCTGGAAGCGAAGGCGATCAGCCCCTCGTCCTTCTGCGCCGTGTAGCGGTTCTGGAAGATGGATTCGCCGGAGAACATGCGCCCGAAAGCGCCGCCGAGACCGCCCTTCGCGCCGGTCTCCATCTTCATGTTCGGGCTCATCCAGCTCATCGCGCCGCTTTCGGTCACCATGGTTTCGCCGGGTTGCAGTGTGCAGAGCACCACGGGCAGGTTTCCGCCTTTGATCTCGTACTTCATACTCAAAACCTCCTTTTTGATTTCCGTTTGAGTTGCGGCTTACAGGGGGAGCGACGGCAGGCATGCTTCCAGCGCTGCGCGCGTTCCCCTGACCATCATTTCAAGCTCCATGCCCGCAATCGGCGCGGCCAGCAGCTTTTCTTTAACTTCCTCATCCGCGGCGGCGGCCAGCATCCGCTCGCGGTGGCGGCAGGCGTAGGCCGTCTGGGTCGGCACGTGCATAAAGCCCGCGCGCAGGCCGGTTTCGCGGCTCAGCTTGGCAAGGCGATAGGTCATGTAGTTGCAAAGGTACATCCCCGTCGTGCTCTGCACGGTCAGCGGCGCGTCCGCCGGGGCGGGGGTCAGCGCGCCGAGCCGGGCGGGCACGCCTGCGGCGAGCATGGCGCGCACCATCTGCGCATAGGGGAGCGTGCCGCGCAGCCATTCCGCTTCCCCTGAGAAGATCGGGGAATTTTCCTCCGGGGTGTCGCCCGCGTCGCGCCCCCTGCGCCAGTTGACGCCGAAAGGCTCGGGGCGCAGCGCGCCGGCGCGCGCATCCGTGCCGAGCGCCAGCACGAGGTCGGGCTTCTGCGCGTCGATGGCCGCCTGAACCGGCTCGAACGCGCCGTGCCAGAGCACGGGCATGGTCATGCCGCGCACCGTCGCCCGCACATCGCCGCAGACGAGCGTTTCGCCGTCCAGTGCGCGGGCAATCAGCTCGGCGTTGTTGGTTTCGCCCTCCGGAATGCCGGCAAACCAGCCGTAGCCGCAGAGCAGAATGGAAAGAGAACGCATGAAAAGCCGCCTCCTTGGGATGAGATAACTCCCTCGGTCAGCGCCATCAAGGCGGGCGCCCTTTAGTATAAGCTGCGACTGCGTAAGCATAAAGCCTCCCTCCTTGAGGGAGGTGGCACGCCGCAGGCGTGACGGAAGGAGTTAAACTGTGTATTTCTTTGTTTTTGTGTCTACGAATAGCATAAAAGAAACGCGCCCGTCTGTCAATATCCGACGGGGAAAATCGGCGCGTAAAGTTTAGAAAAAGCAAGATTTCAGATTCACTTAACAGGAACACAAAAATCAGGGAATAACTGAAAAAACAGCGAAAACCGCGCGGGGAAAATCGCAAAAAACCGAACAAAACGAAGAATCGGGCGGAAAGTTTTTTCAAAACGCTTGACACAGGGAACGAAATATGTTTTAATCTGCATCGCGATATTAACCTGAAAGTCACGCATGACTAAACTGGGGGCATTTTTGTGGGCATCAACATCGGCGGTAAGCTGCGAAGCCTCCGCCAGAAAAACAACCTGACGCAAAAGGAGCTGGCCGATCGCTGCGAGCTGTCCAAGGGCTTTATCTCTCAACTGGAAAGCAACCAGACCTCGCCGTCGCTCTCCACGCTGGAGGATATTTTGACCACGCTGGGCAGCTCGTTTCACGAGTTCTTCTCCGACGAGCAGGGGGATGATCCCGTCTGCCGCAAGGAGGATGTGTTCGTCAAGGAAGACGACGGCGTGACCATCCACTGGCTGATTCCCAACGCGCAGAAGAAGGATATCGAGCCGATTCTGGTGACGATTCAGCCCGGCGCAGAGACCGAAACCGATCTGCCGCACATGGGCGAGGAATTTGGCTACGCTCTCCGGCGCGGTGACGCTGGAATTGGGCGGCAAGAGCTACCGGGTGCGCAAGGGCGACAGCTTTTCCTTTAAGCCGTCCCAGCAGCATCATTTGAAAAACACGGGCAAGACCCCGGCAACGGTGATTTGGGTCTGCACCCCGCCGAATTTTTGAGGAGGATATCATGGATAATCAGACGATTCTTTCCATTCGGGATCTTCGTGTGGTCTTTGAAGACGGCTTCACCGCGCTGGGCGGCGTGAGCATCGACATCGGCGAAAACGAGTTTGTGACGCTGCTCGGCCCCTCCGGCTGCGGCAAGACGACGCTGCTGCGCTGCATCGGCGGCTTTGAAAAGCCGACCGGCGGCGAAATCCTCTATAAAGGGCAGAACATCATCGGCCTGCCGCCGTATAAGCGCGCGATCAACACCGTGTTTCAGCGCTACGCGCTCTTCCCGCATCTGAACGTCGCGCAGAACGTCGCCTTCGGTCCGGATCTGCGTAAGGAGGATAAGAAAAAGACCGCCGAGGAGGTCAGCCGCATGCTGGCGCTGGTCGGTCTGGCGGGCTTTGAAAAGCGCCGCATTTCCAGCCTCTCCGGCGGCCAGCAGCAGCGTGTGGCGATTGCGCGCGCGCTGATTAACAAGCCGGATGTGCTGCTGCTGGATGAGCCGCTGGGCGCGCTGGATCTTAAGCTCCGCCGCGAGATGCAGCTGGAGCTCAAGCGCATCCAGCGCGAGAGCGGCATCACCTTCATCTTCGTCACCCACGATCAGGAGGAAGCGCTGACCATGAGCGACCGCGTGGCCGTGATGAGCGCGGGGCACATCCTGCAGCTCGGCACGCCGGAGGATATCTACAACGAGCCGCAATCTGCCTTCGTCGCGGATTTCATCGGCGACAGCGACATCATGGCTGGCACAATGGTGCGCGATAAGCTGGTGCGCTTCCTCGGGTGCGATTTCCCGTGCGTGGATACGGGCTTCGGTGAAAACGCGGACGTGGACGTTGTGCTGCGCCCGGAGGACGTGAAGCTCAAGCCCGCTGACGATCCGGTGCAGGGCGTGCCGCAGGGCGTTGTGGAATCCCTGCTGTTCAAGGGCGTGCATTACGAGATGAAGGTGCGTGTGGGCGACAGCGTGCTGCTGGTGCATTCCACCCACGCCCGTCCGGTCGGCACGCAGGTGAAGCTCACCGTCGCGCCGGAGGATATTCAGGTCATGCGCAAGAGTGATTATTCGCCGGACATTCTCAAGCGGCATGCCGCGCGCGTGTGAGGTGAGCGGCCATGAAGAAAAATAAGGCGCTTGCCGTGCCGTTTGTGCTCTGGGCGGTTCTCTTTATCGCCGTTCCGCTGGCGATGGTGGTCTGGTACGGCGTGACCGTGGAGGAAACCCCGGCGTATGTCGAGGTCGCGGGCGACAACGGACAGACGCTCTTTCAGCTGGAGGACGGCACGGTGACGGCCGAACGTCCGCAGAAGCGGACGGCCGTTTCCCTCGCCAATTTCAGGCGCATGCTCGAACCGACTTACCTCAAGCTGCTGCTGCGTTCGCTCAAGATCGCGCTGTTCACCACGATCATCTGCCTGCTGCTGGGCTATCCCGTCGCGCTGATCCTCAGCAGCAGGGATTTTAAGCGCCCCGGCCTGTGGCTGATGCTCATTATTTTGCCGATGTGGATGAACTTCCTGCTGCGCACCTATTCCTGGATGTCCATTCTGGAAAATTCGGGTATTCTCAACAGCTGGATCGCGTCGCTGCGCGATGCGATTCCGGCGTTTGACCGCTGGCTGACGAGCATGGGCGTGGGCAAGAAGATCATCTTCCTCTATAACGAGAAGGCGGTCGTGCTCGGCATGGTCTACAACTATCTCTCCTTTATGATTATGCCGATCTACACCGTCATCGAAAAAACGGATCACAGCCTGCTGGAGGCCGCCGCCGACCTCGGCGCAAGCCCGGTGCAGAGCTTCCTGCGCGTGACGCTGCCGTATTCCCTGCCCGGCGTGCTGGAGGGGATCACGATGGTGTTCGTTCCGGCGGTCACGACGTTCGTCATCAGCCAGCTCATGGGCGGCGGCAAGGTGCCGCTCATCGGCGACATCATCCAGAACCAGTTTGGCAAATCGAGCGACTGGCACTTCGGCTCGACGCTCTCGCTTCTGGTGATGGTGGTCGTTCTGGCGTTCATGGGCGGCCTTCAGCGCATTGACAAGGAAGAAGAGCCGCGGAAGGAGGTGCGCATCCTCTGATGAAAAAGCTCAGAAAAGCGTATATCGCGCTGATTATGGCGTTTCTGTATGCGCCGATCGTTCTGCTGATTCTCTATTCCTTCAACGACAGCAAATCCCGCGCGAACTGGGGCGGCTTTACGCTCAGGTGGTATAAGGAACTGTTTTCCGACGCGGCGATCATGTCCGCGCTGAGCACGACGCTCTCCATCGGCCTGCTGGCGGCCGTCTTTTCGACCCTCCTCGGCACGGTCGGCGCGATTGCGCTCTACCAGATGAAGCGCCTCCCGCGCAAGACGCTGCTGAGCATCGTCAATCTGCCGATGCTCAACTCCGAGGTTGTCACCGGCGTTTCGCTGATGCTGCTCTACGCGATGGCCAACATTCAGCTCGGCTATCTGACCCTGCTGCTGTCGCATATCGCGTTCTGCGTGCCCTACGTGGTGCTGAGCGTGATGCCCAAACTGCGCCAAATCGACCCGAATCTGGCCGAGGCGGCGCAGGATCTGGGCGCGACGCCGATGCAGGGCTTCTTCAAGGTGATTCTGCCGGACATCATGCCGGGCGTGTTTTCCGGCTTTGTGATGGCGCTGACCATGTCCATCGACGACTTCGTGGTGAGCTTCTTCACCACGGGCTCGGGCGTGAGCAACCTGTCCATCACCATCTACACGATGGCCAAGCGCGGCATTTCGCCGAAGATCAACGCGCTGTCCACGATCATCTTTGCCTGTGTGTTTGTTCTGCTCATCGGGCTGAATCTGCGCGACTTCCGCAAGGACGGCTGCAGCCAGAAGAAGCTCGACGGAGTGAAGATACCGTACTAAGGGACGACAGGGGACGCTGCCCCCTAAGCCCCCTGCCGGGAACCCGAGGTTCTTGGATTTCCCGCATATCGCTTCGCGTTTACAGCTCAATCTGAGCAAGCTAAAAAACGAAAAGGAGAAATCAAACATGAAGAAACTCACCATGCTGCTGCTTGCCGCCGCGCTGACGCTCTGCCCGCTCTTTGCGCTGGCGGCGCAGGAAACCATCAGCGTCTACAACTGGGGCGACTACATCGAGCCGGAAGTGCTCGACCTGTTCGAGCAGGAGACCGGCATCAAGGTCATCTATGAGACGTTTGAAACGAACGAGGACATGTACGCCAAAATCGCGATGGGCGGTTCGAGCTACGACGTGATTATCCCCAGCGACTACATGATCGAGCGCATGATTCAGGAGAATCTGCTCCAGAAGATCAACTGGGAAAACATTCCCAACGTCGCCAACATCGATCCGCGCTTTATGAACGAGGGCTACGACCCGCAGAGCGAATACGCCGTGCCGTACACCTGGGGTACGATGGGCATTCTCTACAACACGGAGATGGTGGATGAAGCGCCGACCAGCTGGAATACGCTGATGGATCCGACCTACACGATGGATATGCTGATGCTCAACTCCCCGCGCGACACGCTGGCGATTGCGCTGGTGATGACGGGGCACGACCTCAATTCCACCGACCCGGCCGATCTGGAGGACGCGAAGAACCTGCTCATCGAGCAGAAGCCGATGGTGCTGGCCTACGTCGTGGACGAGGTCAAGGACAAGATGATCGCGGGTGAGGCGGCCGTCGCGATGGTTTGGAGCGGCGACGCGACCTTCTGCATGAGCGAGAACGACGAGCTGGATTACGTCGTGCCGGAAGAAGGCAGCAACATCTTCTATGATTCCATCTGCATCCCGGCGAACGCGCGCAACGTCTCCGGCGCGGAAAAGTTCATCGACTTCCTCTGCCGCGGGGATATCGCCGCGATGAACTACGAATACGTCGGCTATGCGATTCCGAACACCGCCGCGATTGACATCATCGGCGCGGACGAATACAACGCTTCTCCGGTCAATAACCCGTCGCAGGAAGCACTGGATCATTGCGAGGTGTTCAAGTATCTGGGCGACGACACGAAGCTCTACGATCAGGTCTGGACGGAGATCATCTCCGAGTTCTAAGACACCTTCACAGCCTCCCCGCATCCGGGGAGGCTTTGCATTTTTGCTTCGTTCCGAGGGAAAGCGGAAAGATGCGCAAGTCAGTGCGGAAAATGGCTCGAACGCTTGTACGGAAACTGCGATGGTGGTAAAATAAATCACACAAAAGGCTCGAATTTTTCAGCGGGAGGTTTTATTGACCATGAAAAGACGCATTGGTATCCTCACCAGCGGCGGCGACTGCCCCGGCCTGAACGCCTGTATCCGCGGCGTGGCGCGCGCCAGCTATTCCATGTTTGACACGGAGATCGTCGGTATTCAGGATGGCTACGCGGGTCTGATCGCGGGCGATTACAAGGAGATGAAGCAGTCGGATTTCTCCGGCATCCTCACCCTCGGCGGCACCATTCTCGGCACCCGCCGCACGCCGTTCCGCAACATGCGCGTCGTCAGCGAAGACGGCGTGGACAAGGTGAAGGCGATGAAGGCGAATTACAAGAAGATGAAGCTGGATTGCCTCGTGACCCTCGGCGGAAACGGCACGCATAAGACCGCGAATCTGCTGGCTGAGGAGGGTATGAACGTCATCGGCCTGCCCAAGACCATCGACAACGATATTTGGGGAACGGACGTCACCTTCGGCTTCCATACCGCTGTGGACATCGCGACCGAGGTGATCGACCGCATCCATACGACCGCCGCGAGCCATGGCCGCTGCATGGTCATCGAGCTCATGGGCAACAAGGCGGGCTGGCTGACGCTGTATTCCGGCATCGCCGGCGGCGCGGACGTCATCCTCCTGCCGGAAATTCCGTATGATATCAACGTTGTGGCTGACGCTGTGCGCCGCCGCGCCGAAAACGGCAAGGCCTTCTCCATCGTCGCCGTGGCCGAGGGCGCGATGAGCGTGGAGGAAGCCGCCATGAAGAAGAAGGAGCGCGCCGTGTTCCGCGAGGAGACCGGCTTTACCGGCATCGCCAACCGCATCGCCAAGCAGCTGGAGGAGATGGTCGGCGTTGAGGCGCGCGCCGTTGTGCCGGGTCATGTGCAGCGCGGCGGTTCCCCGAGCGCCTACGACCGCATGCTTTCCACTGTCTTCGGCGTGCACGCCGCACAGTTGATCGCGGCGGAAAATTACGGTCAGGCCGTTGCGATGGTCGGCAATACCGTTTCCCACAATCCGCTTTCCGAGGTTGCGGGCAAGACGAAATTCGTCCCTGCCGACGCGCAGGCCGTCCGCGCCGCCAGAAGCATGGGCATTTCGCTGGGCGACTGATTTTGGCAAAATAAATTGACTTTTTCCCCGATTTCCACTATAATTAAAAACGAACGATTTTCCGTGGAAACGGGGAAAAGTCCTTTGCATCCATAGCTCAGTAGGATAGAGCGTTCGCCTCCTAAGAAAGAGCTCGACCGAATCCGTAGCGTGTTTTGCAAAGCGGGTCAAGGGTTCGACTTGCGTCGGACGCATCTCCTTCTGCCTATCACATTTCTGCTAATGAAATGTGAGCGCTGGTTTTTTGTCCCCACAGAATAGTTTGCAGTGCAAACATCCTGCTAACACGAGAGACCTAAAACAGGCCGATTCGTTAGCAGAAATGAAAATAAGATCATAACAATCAAATGCCGGAAAACCATTGAAAATACTGAGTTTTCCGGCACATGCACCCGTAGCTCAGTAGGATAGAGCGACCGCCTCCTAAGCGGTAGGCCGTGGGTTCGAATCCCGCCGGGTGCACCAAACGCATATAATCCGAACCAGATTTTCCAAATTGGAAATGGGTTCGGATTTTTTATTGATCTCCGATACAATTTCTTTCTGAACGGCAAAGAACAGAAGTCCACTTCCAAACCACGTATCAAACTCTAATGGCTTTTTTATCTGCACTCCTTTCCAACTTGCTCTAAAGTATCTTTTGCGGTAAAATACAGATATAACGTTATTGAATTATTCCAACAAATCAAAAAGAGAAAGGATGGTTTTCCTTGTTACCAGAAGTAATTTCAACTTTAAGTGATTACATAGCCACTTTAGGACTTGATGTGTTCAAAGAAAAATTCCAAAAACCACTTGATGAAAAGAAATTAAAAAAGGAAATCAAGACTTACATAGAAAGTCAGCGAAAATACAATGACATCTGTTCTCTCAATGAAGAAATCGACTTTCAAAGTCTTTTTGAATACGTTACAAACAACCTTTTTGACACCGTAATGATTCGCTTATTCGATCCGAACTCAAAAAAACGCGGGCAAGCTAGAACCGATATTATTTCCGCTGCCATCGCACAAGCTAACGCCACAACGCCAGAAGCTAAAAAAAGCATTTCTAAGTATATATCTTGTTGCTTAGATATTATACACAATTTCTATAAATCACAGCTTTCCTTAAAAGACTATGTTCTCGCATCTGAAATTACTGATTCCGTCACTGAAAATACTCAAGATTTACTAAACAATTCAATAAAACCTCTATATACAAAAATAGATGACATTCACAATGAAATTCAAAACAATGTTCCTTTTTTCTCTATCGACAAAATTGTTTCGCTAGCAGAAAAAGGAGATTATTCATCCATTGGACACGGCTTCAAGAAAAGTCTAGATCATATTTCTCTAACGCATCCTCTATATCCCGATTTTGGTTTTGGCTATACTGATGGCGGGTTGTATAGCAAACCACTTTCTGAAACAGCAAATTACCGTTTCCCTTCTAGAATGGTTGTTACTGGCTCCATTAGATTTGGAGACAAGCAATATAACAACAAAGATATAGATCCGTTTGAATATTCATATCATCACCAGAAACCGATTACAATAGACGTTACAAATGCTATCAAGTATTTAGGTCAACGATTAGATCCTATCCAAGATGCAGCTATGGGACTAATTGGAAATACAATAATTGCATTTCCTCCTAAATTTCCATCTGCTTTTCCTTGTTCAATAAAAGTTGGAAGCCAAATATTCTACGAATATGTTCTCTTACGTTTACAAGAAATTGAAGACGACGGAACATATATAATCAACAATAAAGAGCAGAATATATCTCTATTTATCGAAATTCGAAGTAATCCCATTCTTTCAAGTGAAACAAGATTTACAACATCTCTAAAAAATGCAAGCACTAAAGACTTGCTTACCTATGTTCGCTTTATTGATGCGCTATCAAAACAGCATGATCTTCATATTCATTTATTGTCTACGGGAAAAAGATTTTTTTATGCCAAAATAAACGGTGTAAATTATAAAACAGGATTCGATTCCATAGATAATGAGATAGATTTTCTTGAACGTCTATGCGATATTGAGGACTACTTTCATGTATTATTCTCACCTGATGGTGATATCAGTTATCATGAATATACTACTGTCAAAAACATTTCAGAACTTATCCGAAATGACACCGTAACAGGCACATGGGGGCAAACCGAATTTAAGGCAACACTAAGTCCACAATTTCGCAAAGAATTATCTTCCATGAATGAAGGACTTTTTATGATCTCGTATGTCGGTGTTATCCACATAACTTTGTTCAAGGCCGAATTTGACCTGAAATTTATGCGAACATATAAATGCGCTCATTTAGTAGATTATGAAAAACTAATGAAAAAAGTTGAAGTTCTTGATGATGGGGATGAAATAAAATTCACTTTCCAACACGGTGAAGATAACACCTCCATTGATTCGCTAAAAATTCCAGACAAAATTAAAGAACAATCCTAAAAAATTCCGCCAGAGTCTTATAACTGACTCTGACGGAATTTTTCTTATGCGGCCTTTAACTGATTTTCCTGTTCCATGTTCTCCTTGTCCTGCTGACGTTTCCATGCTTCAAACTCCTTTTGTCCTTCTTCGCTTTCAAAGAAAGCCACGATATCCGGCCAGAGACAACGCGCAACCGCGTCAATGGCATGCTGCGGATAAGGCGTGTTGTTGACGATTTTCTTTTTCCGTGCCATCCGCTCACCGTCCTCATCGCTCGCACCTCGACGCGGCGGCGCTGCGTTCTTGACGTTTGGCACGTTCAAGGATTTCAGGCGGAATCCGCTCTACAATTCTGCGAAGTTCCCGATAATCGCTCAAGAGTTGCGCGTCATCCAGTTTCTTTTGAACACTTCCGCGTTTGGCAGTATCCAGTTTGCTTTGGAGTTCCGCAACTTCCTTCTTCAAAGAAGCGTTTTCAGTAGTTGTATCCGTAAAAGCGACTTTGTACTGGTCAAGCTGGGTCTGCATCCGCTCCACGCTGGGGATAAATCGTTCCAGCAGGGCTTCAACCTCCTGCAACTTGCTCTTGGCATTAAACATGGTCGCATCATCCATAACCGCTTCGATTTTCCTGCTCTGCTTGGCAAGATGGGTCATTTCTTTGAACACACGCGGCGGAATGTGCTTGCGGTCGGTCTTATCGGCGCTTTCGCCGCGTTCAAGGTCAGGATACTTGCTGACCATGTGTTCCCAATAGGCACTCTGCCACTGGCTCAGTTTAGCTTTGTTGCCGATAATCTCTTTGGCACTCAAACGATTATCTTCCGTCAGAGGAACGAACGTGACGTGCATGTGCGGGGTTTTCTCGTCGAGATGAACGACGGCGGACACGAAAGTTTCAGCGCGCTGTTTCTGTTTCAGAAATTCAAGCGCATGTTCAAAGTATTCCCTGATTTGTTCCTGCGTTTTGTCCTTGAAGAAGCTGGGCGTACCGCCAATCAGGACTTCGACCAGCTTCACGCTGTCCGACCTCACACGGCATCCTGCTTCGGCAATCTGCCGCTGGGCTTCCTCCCGATAGGAATGTTCCGGCTGAATCAGGTGGAAATTCAATGCACTGCGGCTCGCGTCCACGTCGGGATTGCTGGCGTATTTCTCTTTGGTGCGTTCGTCGTGGGCTTCAATCCTGCCGATTTCAGGCCCTTTATATTTTGAAAATCTCATAATGGCGTATTGCACTTTCGCCATGTGTACCTCCTCAAAAAATATATAGTAGCGTTTTTCGCTTTTTTGCTATGTACGTACGTACGCGATGCGCAAACCGTTATTTAGGAAAATTGTGCTCATCTCAAAAATAAAGCAATATCTCGTTTTTTATGAATTTCAGCAAACTTTATCGTCTTTCATCCTTGCGGCGTACGTACGTACATAGTGTTTCGGCGTATTTCTCACTTATGCGATTTTGTTCTTTTCATCGAACGGTGTTTCCATCCATGTTTTCTGCCAGCCATCCGAAAGCTGTATTGCAGCCCCGATTCCCTTAAAGCCCCAAACACGACGACCTTGTAAATTCAAAATATTATTGGTATGTATGATGTCATACTGTTTGGAATGCGCCACAAGGTAATCACTGACTGTTCTCAATTTGAGGACGGGGAAGGCGTTTTCCTCGCACCAGAACGTATAAATCCTGTACAGCTCTTTAGAACTGATGGTTCTGTTTGGACTTCGTTCGATATATCCATCCGAATCCATAAAGAGGATGACGTTATTCGCATCCTGCTTGACCACATCGCGGTTGCCTTTGGCACGTTTGCTCTCCGAAAATCGAAACTGATTGCGGACAAGACGCTGCAAGCCCTCAAACGCCCAAAGGAAGATACCTTCCAGCTCACAGCACATCTTTTCGGCAATGTCGGGGTCGTCTTTGCGTGCAGCGGGCTTTTCCTTCGTTGTCAGGATGAGCTGACGGCGATAAAATCCGTCGCTTCGATCGTACAAGGATTGCAGATCGCCATTAGAAAACGCCAGCAGACGCGCATACATCCAGCCCTGATAGCTCTGTTTGCCCTTCTTTTCCAAATCCATCTTGTCCTGCGCGGTAACGATAGACTTGACATAGTTGGTCTGTTTCAACGCTTCCATGCGCATATCGTCGTCAATCATCAGGTGAATGTGTTCCAGATCGGCGCGGGCAAACCGATTCTCGGACACTTTTCCGACGCTTCCGTTCTTCACATTGCATCCGAACAAGTGCGAAAGCACCGTCCCAATCTGACTTTTTCCTTCTCCGCCGCTGCCCTTGATAAGCATCATCCGCTGTCCCTTGTTGCTTGGAATCAGACAGTATCCGATGTACTCCTGCAAGCAGGGGATATCCTCGGCATACAGCAGCTCGTCGAGGAAACGCAGCCAGACGGCAGGCGACGCGGCGTCAGGGGTATATCGAACGGGAAAGCGGCTTCTCACAATCTCGTTCTTTTCATGTGTAAACCGACCATCCAGAAAGAGCGTTCCGTTTGCAAGGTGAATCCGATCCGTCTGTGGGGCAAGCTCGTCCACGTGCGCCGTGATTTTAAGCAGTTCGATGATGCTGCTGATTTTCTTGGTGACGCTGGTGGAAGCGTAGTCTTCCAGCATCGCGTAAATATCGGCTTTGAGCGGCGCGTCGTCCATCATACAGCCTTCCGGCGTAAAGAAGGCATTTTCCGTGTAGATGATGGCGTGTGTTTTCAGAAAATGCTGGCAAAACAGGGCTTCATTGATGGATTTCCCGTCGAACCATGCAGGCCAGCCGTCAAGCGGCAGGACGGTTTTCTTCTTTTTCAAGTTCAAACTGTTCCTCCTCTGTGTAATGCTTCAGGTTGGTTTGGATGCGTTGAAGCGCACCCGTGTTGACGAGCGCTTTTGCCGTATCTTCGCGGAGTTTTGCATCCGCAGAATACAGCAGGTCGAGCACATGTCCGATGGCGGGCAATTCATGCAGTGCTTGCGCAAAACGTCCGTCCCACGGTGCGTTCATATCCGCAGGTGCGTATGCGGTTTTCCAGTGGTTCAAAAGCCGTTCATAGTCCGTCAGAGCTTTCGTACATTCCAGCACAAGTCTGCGCTGCTGCACCACGGGCGGCTGAGCGGGCACAACCGCAGCCGACTGCGGTGTGTTCGGGTCAAGCCCGAAATCGGCAGCGAGTTTTTGCGCCGCCTGAATCAGAGAAAGCCCGAAAAGTTTGCTTACAAAGTCGATTACGTCTCCTTTTACCTGACAGCCGAAGCAGTAGAATCGTGTATCGACCTTCAAAGACGGGGCATGGTCGTCGTGAAAGGGACAGAGCGTCATGCCGTTGCGCTGAACGTTTAAACCATAATGTTCAGCCGCCTGGCGGGTCGTAATTTGAGATTTGACGAATTGAAAGATGTTCAAGACATTCCTCCTAACAAATAAAAAGATGGTTAAAGGCGGTCAACCGATTGTTCCGCTCAGTTCCAGACAGGCGACCTTGTGTGGCGCGGTGTCGTTTTCTCCTTCCTTGGCAGGCTGCACGAATGTGGTCACGGCCTGCATCCCCGGAAAGGTAGCTGATTGGACGGTCATGGGGTTTTCAAAGGTCACGGCGACATTGTAACGGAAAACGTATAGACTGTCAGAAAATCACGCATAATTACAATTTTGGAGGTTTTCCGTTTCAAAATTGTGAATTTGCAATGTGGCTTCCAGTGATGTATAATCAAACCAAATCAGAAATCTGGAGGAATTCGCATTGGCAGAAAGAGAAACGCCGGGGCAGCGCATCAGGAATCTGCGCGAGGCCGCGTTTATCACGCAGAAGGACTTTGCCGAACGGATCGGCGTAGCCCCTTCCCAACTCAGCCGCATCGAAAGCGGTGAAACCAAAACCATCAGCAGCGATATTCTGATCGCCATCGCCACGGAATTTGACGTATCGACGGATTATCTGCTGGGGCTGTCCACATTTCAAAAGCCGCGCAACGTTGACGTGACGATGACGGGGCTTTCCGAAGTTGCGTTCAATCGGATGGTGAACGGCGAAATGGATATGGACGTTTTGAACCGATTGATTGAACACAAGCACTTCCCGCAACTGACCAAGATAATTCGCATCTATTTTGCCGATGAGCTGGAATACGGGATTCAGAGCCGAAACATGATGCTGGACGTGTTAAGCGACACCATCATGGAATTTCCAACGAGCAGCGAAGAGGCCGAAAAGGCCAAGCGTGAAGATGTGATGCTGTTCAGGTCGCAGAAATTCGCGCCGCATGAAGCGGATTTCGAGCGCATTAAAAATGTCTTTCTCTCTATCCTCAAGGATATCAAGAAAGACATGGACGAAAAAGAACCGACGTCGCCGCCGGTTCAGATGGAATTTTTGAAAAAGCTGATGGGCGCGATTCAGGAACTGTCTCTCCCTAAAAATCCGCCGTCGCCGGAGAAAGCGGTGGATTGGACGATTTCGCAGCTTGCCAAACAGATTACGATGAG
>OHYF01000628.1_pt1 | contig 16994 bp, 10 predicted proteins | sample 1580111 | NCBI WGS metagenome assembly OHYF01 (sample SAMEA3882530, study PRJEB24775) | human gut metagenome | biome: human-associated habitat; feature: intestine environment; material: feces | place: Netherlands | collected 2009/2010
CTTAGACGTCATGTGCATCAAAGGGCCTGGCGCGGCCCCCTCCGTCCTGCGGGAAGCCGGGGCCAAAGAGTAGCGTTGGAATAATTTCTACTCTATTATCATGAAAGACAAATCAACTAGGCAGTCGTGGTTCCGGAGTGCCAAGATCACTGTGTGGGTTCTGGCGTCTATGTTGCTGGTTCTGGTTGGGTTTTGTATGAAGTGCAAAACCGACGTCGATACATATCGGTGGATGCTGCAAGAGCAGCAAGACGGCCCACAAAATTTACCGACATTTGTAATGCCGGATGGTACTACTAATTATTCTTCCAACGCAGTGCCGGCCTAATAAAGGCCGGCACTGCGTTGATTTTTAGCTCTTGAGTGTCAGCATGAGCACTCGTAAAATATTGGCATGTCGTACTTTAGTAAGCTTGCGGCAGCTGTAACACCGTCTAATCCGAGCGGGACTTATATCGGTCGCACTCCGCAAATCGAGAATGATCCGAAGTTCGCCGGGTCTGTGACGAATGAGTGGCTTGGAATAACAGATTCCCCATGTCATCTCCCACAATTTCCGACAAAAAACACCCCTTCACCAATAAGCAAAGGGGCGATGGATTGAGATGAAATCACGAATTAACCTCTGGGTGGATAAGGATCGTTTCCATGACTGTCTCTCCATTGGATTTTGCCATCTTTTCCGTGACTGAAGAGCTCTCCTCCTTCACGTTTGGATAACCCTCTTCCTTTATCAATGGCTTCCTGTTTCGTCGAAGTTGTGAAAGAAGGACGAGTTGCTCCTTCTCTCTTGCCCTGCCATCCTCCACCTGGAGCAGGCACTACATGTATGTTCTTTCTATTCATTCTATTTGGAATAGACACCACTTCGCCTTGACAAAAGAAGCCCCTTGCCTCACAAGGTCATTAGCAACTATGCAAATGCCCTGATTGTCTCCCCTTGTGGTGTGTGATCGGGGTTGAAAGGATGGGAGTCTGATACACTCTCATCCTTTTTTGGCTAAGACGACTTTTACTGTTTACATCCGGAATGTAAAGAACTATTTTGTAAACATGTCCTCGACCATGGCCTTTATTCCCCAACGCCTGACCCAGGCACGTAAGATGTCAGGGCTCTCATTGAGGGCCTTGTCTGAAAAGTTGGATAATACTCCGTCACATACCATGCTCGCGAGATATGAAAAAGGAATTGCATCGCCCAATTCTGAAATGCTGGCTCGTCTGGCCCATATGTTGAAAGTATCTCCCGACTTTTTCTACAGCACCTCCTCCGTGCCTCTGGACGGCATTCATTTTCGCAAGCGCTCCAAGTTGTCCAAATCCGCTCGTGAAGCGATTGAAGAGCGAGCAAAGGACTATTTTGCCAGGTTCATGGAGATTGAAGACATTACGAATAATGCGATTTTCTTTGATACCCGGATACAGGCGTCAACTGTCGATGAAGCGGAACAGGCTGCATACACATTACGCGACATGTGGAACATGGGAGAAGATCCCGTGGTCAACCTTCTTCAACTTATGGAGAACAAGGGTATCAAAATCTTCATTTACAATACGGACAATGAAGCTTTTGACGGATTCTCTGCGGTCTACAACAAGATTGCCATGGTCGTCATCGCTTCATGGTTAGAAGGCAATTTGCCCAGAATGAGAATGACTCTTGCCCACGAATTGGCTCATCTGGTTTTAGACCTTCCGGAAGACATGTCGGAAAAGGAACATGAAGATTGCGCTAATGTCTTCGCGAGCGCGTTTCTGATGCCTGAAGTTCCGTTTTCTGAAATGTTTGGCGGTAAACGGGATAGGATCCTTGTTCGTAATCTGTTCCCGATTAAATCGTATTTTGGTGTCTCTTTGCCGGCAATTGTCATGAGGGCTCATTGCCTGCATTTGATAGGCAATAATCTCAAACAGCGCTTTTTCATTTATTATAATAAAATGGGGTACAAGAAGGATGAACCCGGAGATTATTGCGGAACGGAAAGCAGCGGACGTTTTGAGCAGTTAATTTCCACTGCCGTTATAGATGGTGAAATCAGCATGTCCAAGGGGGCGAGTTTATGGGGACATTCTCTTTCCGAACTGCGCAGACTTGTTGCAACTCTTATCTAACTGTTATCCGTGGATAGGATCTATATTCATGACGCCTGCGTGCTCCTGGACTTGATAGAAGGTGATCTCCTTGATTTATGGTTTCAGCTGGGGTTTGAGACCCGGACGACACACCTTGTCTATCAGGAGATTCTGGAAGAGGAACAGTTTTCTTTGCTTCAAACCTATGTGGGTGCTGACAAATTGATTTTGGAATCTATTGATGAATCAGATCTTCCTGCTCTTAATGCGCAAGCGAAAGAATGGAAAGTAAGCTTGCAGGATGTATCGGTAGTTCATCTGGCCAAAAAGCATGGTGGTATTTTGCTTTCCGGTGATAAAAGGCTACGGACAAAATCTGCTGAAGCCGGGATCGAAGTCAAAGGAATTTTATGGGTTCTGGATATCATTGTGGAGAGGAAGCTATTGATTCCACAACGTGCATTGAATGCCCTGGAAGCTATTCTTGAGGCCGGAGGTCGTATCCCCTCCGAAGAATGCGGTGAAAGAAGACAGCGCTGGGGAAAATAAGAACAGCCGGTTTCTCCCTATGAGAAACAGGCTGCTGTCTTAGCTCTTATATCATCCCTCCCCGTATTTATCCTGCCTGCCGGAATGTACACCGGAGGGGATGTAACCGGAATGTTGTTTGCAGAATTCCCGGAGAATGACCTCTTGGTGGAACCGGGTATGAGGAAGAATACAGATTGTCAACTGTCTGGATGAAGGGTTTCATTTCATCTAAATAGCTGTTGGTGAGGAGTTTGAGTCATTCTCATCTGAAATAACACCTCCCTCACCGTCATATATACCAGACACAGGAACTTACCTGCCTGTCATCCTTCGAAGAGCCGCCATGGTCCCTATCCCGGGGCATGGCGGTTTTTCTGTATTCACCCATCAATAAGAAAGAACCACCACCATGGCTATCAAACTCATCGCCAACTACAGCAAACGCCTCGGGCTGCCAGGGTATTCGTCCCACCAGTTCGAAGTCTCCATCGAAACGGAAATCACCCACACATCCGAACTGGCTGCGGAAACGGAACGGCTCTACGGCTCCCTTCAGTCCGCCGTCGATGCTCAAATCCAACAAGTCGGATTCGTCCCAGACGAACATTACGGCACACAGGCTACACAAAGGCCAGTTTCCGGGGCTTCCTGCTCGCAGACGACACCTGCATCATCTGTGAGACAAACGCCATCTGCAGGAGCTCCTGAGAGCTCTATCGCAACCGTTCCCGCATGGAAGTGCTCGGAAAAGCAACAGTCGCTCATCTTGGAACTGGCCGGGAAGACCGGGCTGGATGACACTGCCCTGAACGAACTGTCTGCCCGGAGATTCAACAAGGTCGTTGCCATGCTCAACCGCATGGAAGCCTCCGGGCTGATCGACGAACTGATGAATCGTTCAGGCTCTTCATCCAAACGTTCGGCATCAGGCAGGAACAACTACACCCGCCGTCCCGCTACGGCCTATGCCGGTAACTCCAACCCATACTGACCTATGATTGCTCCCGTAATCCGGCCAATACGTTCATCCTCCCTGCACCCGGCTATCGCATTGGTGAAGAAGTTCCCTTCGGAGGCTTCTTCTCCCCCTGCCATACGCCCGGACTACCTGTCTCCCTCGTCGGTCAAATCGTACCTGTTATGTTCCCTTCATTTCTTCTTCGAGAGGGTAGCGCAGATACGGAAGCCGACGACAGTCGCCCTGCATGTCGGCAAGACCATCCATGCAACACTCCAGTCCTTCAACCTCGCCCGGTGGCGGGGAGAGGACAGTAGTGAGACGGCCATGGAAGAAGCCTTCTCCACCCACTTTCTGGAGTTGGAGAAGACGGAAGGTCCGGTGGACTACGCCGACGAAGAAACGAGACAGAAGGTACGTTCCTGCGCATGGAACACGGTCAAGGCCTACATGGCCTCCGACGAGGTTGCTTCACAGATGCCTCTGGGAGTGGAAGTAGGGCTGTCGGCTACCATCCCCGGCCTGCCGGTTCCCGTGCGAGGCGTCATCGACCTCGTCCAGCACGACCTGACGGCAGTGGACTACAAGTCTGCTGCCGCCAAACCGGACACCGGGCATGCAGCCTTTGATTACGAACTTCAGCTGGTCACCTACCAGATGATGATCGAAGAAGCCACGGGAGACGCTCCTCCATCACTGGATTTGATCTACCTGGTCAAGACGAAGACTCCCCAAGTGATCCGGGTCAAGACTCCGCCAGCCAATGAACAGCGTAAGCACCGCGTCGCCGACCTGTACAAAATCGCGTACGAAGGCATCACCACCGAGCGTTTCTATCCCCAGCCCGGGATGCAGTGTTCCTGGTGCCAGTACAGGAAGGAATGCTCCGGATGGTGCAGGCAGTAAAGGAATGCAGTCTATTCAGAAGCCAACCATACGGTAGGCTTCTTTTTAACTTGGGGATGATGCAATTTATACTTTTTGCATACAAAGTTTCAAAATTACATGCAGAAAGTATTGCTAGATTACTGGAGTACAATTTATCAAGTATATCTCTCTGATAAGAGAAATGCCAAGACTCGATCTTTTGTCGATAGCTATTTTCAGCTACTCTTCGCTGTCAATTTCAATAGCACGTCGTCCAATCCATAGCGCACTACTTCGATTCGTTCGCTACGCTGGGCTATAAAATCACCAGTCATCACCGGGAGTTGGAAGGGAAAGAACGCCGGATTGTTTAGAAGAAACCCTAACACGCTTTTGGCCTCAGGTGTAGCCAAGAGCGCAGACTCGAACATTAAGATAGCTAAGTTTGGCTCTGTATTGCTCACTAACGTTGATTTCTCATAACACCCTTTGACTTCGGAATCCTGTAATACACCCCAGGTTACAAAGGAACGGATTACATACCTGGCATACCGACTCACTGTCTGCCGGTCACCATATTGTTCCTTGAGGCGGTTAATGATCTGCATCTGGGTTACCCGATCCTGTAAGGCCAGAAGACGCCCTGTTTGGCGTGCCACATTGAACCAGAAAGGATAAGTAGCTGCGATAAGTCCCCAATGAATTGCAATGGCCTTAGACGGATTTCTCCGTAAAAACTCAAGCGAGGCATCCCGGAATGGAATCAGTTCCGGATCTGGAGATACCCAGATCTTCATTAGATTGTTAACAACAAAAGTTCGAGTCTGGACGCTTTGCTCGTATTCTGGGTTACTGACCTTTCTGTCTGCCAGGAACTCATGTAATTCCTGCCGGATAGTTTTGGCATCAAGCCCTGCCAGTAACAAATTGGCTGCTTTTTGCATCCACTCGAAACGAATAGCCTGCTTGATTCCTATTGTTTCGTGCCTCTTACCCATTACGGTGTTCTCCTTTCAAATTTCACAAGAGGGACTATGACTTCTTCAATGGCTATACCGCCGTGTCCTACGATGGTAACTCCTTGATTCACGAATGCATCGTGACCACTAGCTACTAGGGGGAAATAATCAGCAGGCAATCCGATAGGCGACCATTCATGAGCAAACGGGAAAGATGCTGCTACCTGAGAACGGAGTTCAGACGAAGGATAGATACGAACTCTTTCTCCACGGGTTTCAGCAATCACCCCCTCTAATGGACGCCCTTTGCCGTTACATTGAATATTTCCATGATCGGCCGTCAGCCAGACATCGTAACCGTATGCCAACAGTTGAGCAACGAGCGAAGTTAAGAACCCTCCCTGGCACCACTGCTTAATCTGGTTGTGCATTCCGGCGGAGCCCAGTTGCATGCCGTGCATAATCTTGTCAATCTTGTCCACAACAAGCCCCACCGCCTTGGTTTTCCCTGGATGTATTACGGAATCGAGGATGTCGACCGCATCGCCATCACCCAAACCTCGCTGATAGGCAACATCCAGCCGAGACAGACCTTGGCCTTCCCAGAACTGTGTCCAGAGTTTCCCTTCACTGTTGGTAGAGTTAATTGATGATGGAAAATAGAGAGGCGGCTTGCCCGAAAAAATCGATTGCCGTGATACTGATGTCAGCGTAGGAATCCACGCGAAGGTCGCAGATTCTCGCATCATTAAATGGGCGTTCTGTTTTTGCAGAATCTGACGGACAGTCACCCACTGATCAAGGGAGAGACCATCAACTACGATCAATGCTACCAGTCCATTAGCTGAGTCTTCCCTATCTCGAACCAAACGGCGCGGTACATGGTGCAACATGGCCGGATTGGTTGGAGGCAAGTTCATCAGGCTGGAATAGTGATTCACCAGCCAGGCTGCAAATGCTACATTCAACGTATCACCCATTTCTATGAGACGAGTCTGATACACCGGGTGCTCTCCACAATAAACCAGAGAAGACAATTCGGCCCATTTCAAGGCAAAGGCAGTCCAGTCCGAGTGGCGGGCGTCCTGAGAGGGCAGTCCTTTCTTGATAAGATCAAACAAGCGGGAAATCCGTAACTCATCATCCCCGCCAGATGTGGCGATACCGCTTCGAATCCAAGAGTTGGCATCTACTTCAAAGTCTTGGACTTCGATAGGAGTGAGTTTCCCTTCCAGGAACAAGTTGTCAATGTAGACCTTGATGTCTTGATGGTCAAATGGCAGGCACTCCAAACCCGGATACTTGAGACCATATCCTGATGTTTCTTCCTGCACCAGATTCTCTTTGCCCTGTCTGGAAATAAAGAGCGGCCAGCGTTCCTGCAAGAAATAGAAAAAGGCTTCAGCGTCCGGAATAATCTCTGAGAGAGGCCAGTCTTTAAATCCCTGGTGGTCTTTAAGAACATGGATGAGTCGTTCAGACAGCATTAACGGAAGTTGAAGATTGCCATAGTGCAGACGGAGCAAGGTGCGAAGTAATTCTACATCGTTGACGATCAACTCAGCCGCAATACCAAACACATGGCGAAGAATGTAATCCTTGGTCGCATTGTTGCCCATTCGATCAGGCAACGATTTGCATTGGGCTTCAAAGAGAGAGTCCAGCAAGCTTCTGTCAAGCTGTTCAATGACCGGATAGCTCATGTTGGGAAAAAGATCTCCCATATTGAAAGAGAGTTTTCGGCCCGCGCCAAGCAGGTCATAAGGCAGAGAATCCAGTTCTGTATTCTGCAAACGAAGGATAACAACCAAATCGGTGTGTTCACCCTGGTCCCATATCAGGCGGTATTTGGATTCATAGGCATATCTGAATTCGATAGGATCATTGAACTCAATTAAATCAAATCCGCGTTCGCGAAGCTTCAAGGCCAACTTCTCCTCGGTCAGCAGGCAATCTGGATCGGCAACCAGTGTCAGCTTGCTGACGTTGGGCACAAAATCGTTTAATATGGTGTCTCGCCAACTGTTCATAGAATACATCCGTTCATCATTCGTAGTATGAGCAATGCCCTGATTTCCGGTACGATCTGCTTCGCGGCCTGCAATTCTTGCCACCATTCGCCTTCGTCTGCATTGCAACGGGATAGCCTGAACTGGCGAACTTCCGGCAAGCCCACGCGCTCAATAGCCTTACGGCGTGAGGCAAAGGAGGTGATCCCACGTTCCTCTTCGTGAGCTACGGAGGCGAGGTGAGCATGCTGTAAGGAGTTGAACAATTCCCGCCCTGCGTGTTCTGCCGCTTCATGCAAACATTGATAGGCTTTCATGGAATCATCCCTACCAAGTGTTGACTGTATTCTGACTTCTGCTGTCTGCAGCGCATCCCAGATATGCCGGGCTGTGGGGAGAAAAAGTTTACCTTCCTCGCTCACGAATACACTGACATAACCACGCCGCACCATGGGGATGCGCAGAAGCTGTGTTTTCTGGTGCATTCCGGCCTGGAGTCGAATTTCGAAGAGTCCCCAGAACCCGGAAATGCCAGTGGGCAGCCCGTTCACGGTGACGCAAGGCAGTGGTTGACTTGGTGCGATATGGGGCAGATTCAGTGCCAACCCTCGGATGCGGCTATTTTCAAGATTCAGAAGGGTAGTGCCGGCGAGACGATCCGCTTCCCGAGTGTTGAAGACAACTTTACGATGTTCCTGCCCGTCCGGCCAATTCAGATCCCACCAGGAACGTTTGCGTTTGGCTAAACCGCCGTGGGAGGTGAGATAACTTACCGTCATCCGCTCCACCCAGTGAGGCAGAGGATGGGAGCGCAGACGCTCTGCCATCTGTACATCAGGTTCTTCCGAGATACCATAGATAGCCGAGGATTCCCGCACACGCTGGATCTCCCCACGGATCTGGGCCGCTTTTTGCTCAACAGAGGTTTCGATGGCGTCAGGATCAAGGATAGCCGAGGCAAACATATCCTCGAATAACTCGCCTGCTTGGGAGGAATCGAGAACGTCGCTCGTCTTATCGATGCCGAACTCATCGAAGATCACCGAGAGTTTCTGTTCCAGCACTTGGCGGACACGAAACTCGACCGAATCCTCAAACACGAAATTGATCGCCCGCACCATTTTGGGCTGTCCTATCCGATCCACTCGGCCGATTCGCTGTTCCAGCCGCATCGGGTTCCAGGGGATGTCGTAGTTGATGATGACGTGAGCAAACTGCAAGTTCAATCCCTCGCCGCCGGCGTCAGTAGAGACGAGTACGCGATGCGTTTTTCGGAAAGCATCCTGAGCCTGCTTGCGTTCCTCCATATCCATGGAGCCATTCAAGGTAACGACAGAAATGCCCCGGACTTCCAAAAACTCTTTCAGCATCTGCTGGGTAGGAACGAATTCGGTGAAGATTAGTACTTTCAAATCCGGTTCGTTCTCCTCAGACTGTAGCTTATAGATCCACTCGATCAGGGCTTCGGCCTTGGCATCTGGACCAGCCTGTTCACAACGAATTGCCGCGTCTAGCAGAATTTCAACATGGCTGCTTTCGCTTTGCAAAGCCGACACATGGGATTTTAACAGCTCATCGAGCAACTCCTGTCCGTCCATGTCATAAGGTTCAAAACTTTCATCGTCAGTTCCTTCTGATTCCTCAACGTCATTTTGGCGTACCCCCAGGCGTTGTCTGATTTGTTGCTCGCCTTCCTTGAGCGCCGCGAGCCGTCGTTCCAACGTGCTTCTGATCGCCCGGGTGCTGGAGACAACCAGGCGCTGCATCAGGATCATCAAAAAGCCAATGTGACGCTTCTGTTCGCGCATGGCTTGGTTGTACCCCTCACACACATAGTCGGTCACCGTTTCGTAGAGAAGTTTCTGTAAATGGTGCCGGCTCTCCCAGGCAATCGGGGCCATCTGTGTGCGCCGGGGGTTAAAGAGCGGTTTTCCCTCGAAATCGATGGCCTTGCGCTTCTCCGTACGGATAACGTACGGAGCAACCCGCTCGCGAGAAACGCTGTCCATATCAGGGAAGGCGTCGTCATCCAGCAGGCTCATGAGGCGATGGAAGGCATCGGTCTTCCCCTGGTGGGGCGTAGCCGAGAGGAGTAGCACATAGGGGGCTGCCTCCGCCAGCCCTTTGCCAAGTTTGTAGCGGGCGACCTGATCGGAGCTTCCCCCCAGGCGGTGAGCTTCGTCCACTACCACCAGATCCCATCCGGCAGTAATCAAATCTTCGAACCGGCTGCGGTTGTATTCGGCGATGCGTTCGGCAGTCCAGCCCCGTCGTTTGTCCATGGGCTTGACTGAATCTAGAGACACAATGACTTGATCGAATAGAGACCATGCAGAACTTCTCTGATCGCCACCCGGAAACAGGCGCTGCAAAGTACCGAGATCATCGCCCAGGACGAGCTGAAACGGCTCGTTGAAGTGGGTCTGCATTTCCGCCACCCACTGGGTAGCGATGCCTTTGGGTGCGACGACCAGGATTCTCCGAACCAGTCCGCGCAGCTTCAACTCGCGCATGATCAGACCGGCCTCGATGGTCTTGCCAAGCCCTACCTCGTCGGCCAGCAGGTAGCGCACGCGGTCACCGGAGATGGCCCGGGACAAGGCTTGGATCTGGTGCGGTAGCGGAATAACATTGGACTCCATGGGGGCCAGTAATATATGACCATCGGTAGTACTGGTTGAACCTTCGAGCACCTCCGCCACCTTGGCTGCGGCGGCCACATAGGCTATGCGCCCGGCCTCTATCTCCGGCTTTAGGTCGGCACTCAGAGGTCGCAAGGCGGAGCGGGGCACACGTACCACCGCGTCCTGGTTCGGCAACCAGACACGGCACACCGTCTGCCCCCACAAGGTCTGTTCTTCGATGACCTTGCAAGCACTATTATGAACGGTGCTGTATTGCCATGGTGGTTCCATTACCTCAATTGAGTTTCCCCATTGATTCTTGTGTCAATCAACTGTTTTAAGCCAACAAAGTCGGCGGGTTGTACACTGAGGTCTTTCTGAAGTAGATCCTTCACGACTTCATTGATTTTTTCTCTCCCCGTAACAGCTGTACCATCAGTTGACTGTACTTGAAAGCAACCCGAATTGATAACCTGAGCTAGAACCTTCTTGCCCTGGATCATATGGAGCCAATTACCAACTCCGAATTCAAGTTGATCTTGTCCATTCGTCATGATTTCGAGGTATTCATGGAATCGACGTTCCACCTCATCAGCAGAAACTTTTTGATCAACATTCGAGCGATGCTGGTCGAACTCATTGGAGTTTTTCAGCCTCTGTAGGGCTATTTCCCTGCTTGAAAATTCCTCAGGGTTGGAGAATTTCTGAATCCAGTTTCGCTTGAGCTCTTCACGAATTGATGTCACTACATAGTTTGCCGCATCCAGAAATAATCGTTCATTGGCACATTGCAGAACCTTCTGTTCCAACCTGTCCTGACTGACACGACAAAACTTCGATTGAGACAGGTACTCCGGTTCTAAGAAGTAGTTCTCAATCTCACGACGCCGCCAAACCAAGAGATTATGGGTTTCCTGGTCAGGAAAGTTTTTCCAGCAACGATCTATGAACTCATTATCGTGATGATCTCGGTCGATCAAAAAATAATAGGTGGGGTGATAACTAAATAAGGCTTGTGCAACACTTTTTATTGAAAATGAGGCACCAAGAGGCTCAATTCTTATCTTCTGTCCAAACAACACTTCCAAAACATGAGGATCGATTGAATCCTTGTCATTGCCTTCCACAAAAAGAACATGCTGGCTTTGAAGGCGGACTTCTTCAGCACGGATCCCTTTTTTTGCACTAATCATTTATTACCCTCCTGATCGTCTAGCAAAAGTACGCGACAATCTTCGCAGACCGAATCCATGATGTCTTCGGAATGAGTGGCCATGATATATTGGTTCTGCGGCGCTAAGCTCACAAGCTTTTCAACGAAACTTCGATGCCACTGTGCATTGAGGTGTAACTCAGGCTCATCGATAAATACCACGGATGGATTATTTTTAGTGTGATACCAAATAAGGAAAAGTGTAGAGATAATTTCCTTCTGACCTGAACTTAACCCATCGAAAGTAAAAGAACCTTCCCCGTTGATAGGCTTTATACGAAAATCAACCGTGTTGTCAGAAGATGGCCGAAGTTTGCTAATAGTGCCGCCTGCATAAAATCCCAAAAGCTCATTGAGCTTTTCGATGACTTCGCTTGGTTCCTGATCCTCCACAAACTCAAACAGGTTGGCCCTGCCCATTAAGGAACGCAACATTTGTAATTTGAAGGCACTCATTGGGAACTCATAGCGCTGAAACGGATTTCGCCTAGGTGAACGTCCCCGTTCAACCATCATTCCAAGTTCCGGATTACCCTCTTGAACTTTTCGATAGCTGTGGAACAACAAGAATGTATTTTCTACAACGGGATTTGGTGTAAATCCACAAATAGCCTTGATTAAATCGTCTGTGTCACTTTCGGAGAGGAGCAACTCATTTTCGAACATCTTTTCACGTAAAGATTCTCCGGATATTTTCACGACTCCGTGACGATCTATTCGAATTTCTAAGGTGATGGCATTTTCTCCGAGGACGATATCTCCTTCAATTTCAGCAAAATGGAAACCAGTTCTAATGAGTAGATCGGGCACATCAACAATTGAATAACGATCCCGTAGCTTAAAGCTATCTTCCCGCAACCTCAAAGCTAACAGTAGTAAGGAACAGCATTCAATAATCGACGTCTTACCCAAGCCGTTTCTGCTTCCCATGACTAGAATGTCCGGATCATCTGGCATTCTGGGCATCGGGAGAGTCATTTCAAATTCGTCGATACCCTTATAATTGCGTATAGCTATCCTTCTAATTTTAATCGGTATTTTTCGGTGTAGAGTCATATCATACCTCCTTTGTTTCCATCTCCCATTCTTGTTACGGCCTGGTCGTACCACATGAGTAGTTTGGGGTCTTCTTCCAGGACGTTGCTGGGGATTTTGTCGGCCACAGCGATGATGACGGCGTAGTCGCGTTCCTGCCAGGCTTTCTTGAACCCGGCGCGAACTGCTTCCAGGCGGAAGACCTTGAGCTTCTTTTTGACCTCTTTGTATTCCTCGAACTCCTTAAGTAGCGCCTTCTCGCGTAGTTTCTCCAGGTCTCCCGCCTTGTTAGGATCGGGTACGTACCAGCGGTCGCGGGCTTTGGCTACTAGAGTTGGATCATCCTTAGGTAAGTTGCGCAGCTCTTTCCAGTTGGTGGACAAATAAGAGTGGATCTGCTCGGGCACAGGGCCTTTGCCTTCGTAACAGAGGAAGTTCTGGTACAGCAGTTCGCGCAAGTCGAGCTGGGCCTCGTTCTTGCTCCAGCCGCCAAGCTGCTGCATGAACTGCGGGTTGATGTCGGAAAAGGTCTGGGGCTTTTCCTTGATGAGCTGACGAAGCCATTGAATGGCAGATGCCTCGTCGGAGACAAACATAGACATCTGCTTGAGTTCACCCGAGGTCATCTTCTTGCGGTCGTATTCTGCCACCTGATCCGGCAGGAAATACATGCCGTCACGCTCAATGAAGCGTTGCGATAGTCCGTTCTGAAATTCCTGGCTGGAGATCGGCACGGGGTAGCCCTTACGCACGTAGTAGGCCACCATCTGGTCGAACAGGATGCGCGGATCACGCTCCGGGACGAACTGCAGCAAGGCTCCTTGTTGTTTGGTAACTGGCAGATACTTCAAATGCGTGCGGACAAAATCCCACACGCCTTCTTCGGTTTGCGCCTCCTTCTGGAAACGATCTTCAAAACCTCCATTGGGTTTGTAGGCTGAGATGACGAGATCTTGTTTAACGGCGGTTGGGGTGGTTACCGCCTTGAAACTGCCTTGTTTCTTATCGAGCGCTGATACATTAGCTACGATGAAGCCCGCCTCAGTGAGCGCTGTTTGAATACTGTTCCAGACGGATGCTTTAGTATTAGAGAATTCTATCGTCATCCAATGACCAGGCTTCAATACTCGGTATGCTTCGGAAAAGCATCTGGCCATCAAATGGCGATATTCATCTGCCCCTTTTTGTTGATAACAATTTTCGACAGCTTCTTCTCTATTATTTGTCCATACCCTAAGCCACGATTCCCAAATGAAATTCAACTCAGAATAATTTATGTTTGCTCCAAAAGGAGGGTCGATAAAGAGGTAGTCCATCGAATCGTCGGCCATCTCAGAAAAACCGGTCAACGAACCTGTGCCTATTGTTGCAACATTCTTAGTTATGCCTGCATGAGCTTTTGGAGATCTTTCAATATGCTGCTGTAACACTTTTAGGACTGGAATTTCTTTTATCAAGGAAGGAACGTAAAGTGTTCCATTCATTGGTCCACCACCTGCTCCCAGATTTCCTCCTTGAGATCTAAATCGATAGAGTTTGCTTAGAACAAGAAGTGAAGAAGTTAGGTGAACAAGGAGCCTGTTATCTGTTATCTTAGATGCATAGCTTGCCAATACTGCTAACGCGCGATTCGTAAAAAACTCATGCACGCGAAAGATCCCATGAGATTTTTGAGGCTGAGTGGTGTTATAACCTGTTGGCAACTTATCAGTAGGATACCAGTGACCAACTATGAACTGATTAGTTCTTTCAAAAAGAGAAATGTCTTCTTGATCTGGCTTTTTGGTAAATGCAGATTTTCCTATCTTGTAGTGTATGAGAGCGGGTGCTTGCTTTGCTTTTTGAACAACTTCCTTAGTCACTGAGTCAACAGAAGATTCCCATTTTCTTTCGATCGCCCGTTTTGAAAGCAACGCACTACAATGTGGGCATTTGAATGAATCCAAGACTTGCCATGAATTCTTATCAACCGCCACATCCCAGAACAACAAATCACCAACACACTCGGGACACAAAAAAACATCGGACCAAATTGTATAATTGATTTTCCCGATTCTTCCGTCTGTATGCTTGGTTTCATACATCCAAGAACACTCTTTCGTGACCTCCTTTAGAACTCGCTTTGCTGTTTGCTCTAATGCAAGCCCGTCCACAGGGGTATTGTAGTTATACGAAATAAATGTAGCCGCAGACGACAAATCATTAAGAATCGCTCTGCGGATACCTAGCTTTGAAAACGGCTTCCAAATCTTTTTGCCATCTTCATCCATCTCTTCCTGCAAAATGGTTCCGTCCGGCTTCACCTGATAGCCAAGAGACATAACCACTTCGCGGTCACCACACATCTGCGCAGCCACACCCGTCATGCCAGTCCCGCAAAAGCCGTCAAACACAATATCTCCCGGCTGGGTATAATGAAGAATGTAACGCATAATGGCCTTGTGAGGCACCTTGGTGTGGTAGGAATGCGCATTGTAAATCGGGTCGTTTTTTCCCTCGCTTACGTCAGCCGCAAAGGGCTCACGGTGATAGTGATATCCTTCGGGTTGTGCAGGCTTCATTGACTCCCATTCGGCGATGAAATCAGCGATCCACGGATTCGGACAAGCGGTGTAGTAGGGAGGGTCGCTTAGATTCAGAATATCTTCATCGTTGCCGATTGGAAACCCTTCGATCTTGCGAAATTCCGGATCCTGCAGCTTCTTGCGCAGTTCCTCTGTGAAGTGGACACGGCGGGCTTCATCGTTTTCAAATGTCAATCCCAGACAAGTAACAGGCTCTTGTGGAGGAAATATACTTGACTCATCATCGAAGTCCATTGTGGCTTGCTCTTTCATTTTCTATTAACTTCTCCCACTATCATTCTATCACAATCCTTACCTTGGCCTGATCTGTGCCTTTGGTCAGTTTGTCGATGTAGTCATTGACTGCTTGTTTGATTTCATTTGGAGTAGATGGCCCAAGGATTGAAATGATTTTCAAAAATTCTTCTTTTTTGATTGGCATCTTCTGCAGACCGGAAAGAACAGTCTTTAATGTCTGCACAAAATGACCATCAACAGGGTCGGGCAGTTCTTTCGAATCTATGAATGATTGAATGATCAGCCTGTCGCCCTCGTGCAACAGTTCCTTCACATTAGCCTGGGTCATCGGATCATCGAGGTTGTTGAGCAGAGTCTTGGTCCACTGTTCCACAAGATGATCCAACTGCTCATCCATCAAGTCAATCTGTTGTGAAGCAGAGGCCACAATTTTCTCCATAGGACGAAATCGGCAATGCGGACAAATGGGGGAAACTTCGAGATTTTGTTCGGTCAGCTCAAAGCAGCTCTTCAAGTCTGCCAAGTGATTTTGGTAATCGGTGAGCTGCTGCCGGGGCATCAGGTCGATGACTGCCAGTTTGAGCAGAATTTGCAGGCGCCGGTCGTTAAGCAGAGATGCTTTGCGTCTATCATCGTTCACTCCCAACCGGGCCTTGGTGTGCAGCCCCATGTAGGCAATGATATAATCTTTCTTCAGCTTTTGCAGATTGGCGCCGATTGACTGGGACAGGCCCGCCAACTTCGTCAGGTCCGCCTGCCTGAGGGTATCCAACACATCCTGCCGGGTGGCTTTTATACGGTTTACCCAATCATGCTCCTCAGGCAATGCTGCTTCAGCAGAGGAGAACCAGGATGCTGCGGGGCCATGATCCATGATGAACTCACATAGAGCGTCCAGCTCATCCAAGGCTTTTACGGCCTTTTCGTGGGCCAACACTTCGGAAGCGCTGTAACGGAAGTTTTTCAATTTACCAGGAGAAGAGTAGGCCTGAAGCGATTCAAAGAAGTCTTTGGCTTTGTCCCATCCGTCAGCGTGGCTTGTCAAGTCGGTAGTCGCAAGTAGATCCAGCCCCCAGAAGGAAAGCCCCTCGCGCAAGGCTTGCTGAGCCATGACGATGCGCTTAACGATTTTATCCACCGCCTGCAACAGACTTTGCACTGGCTCGTCCTTACCTTGGGTAACAAGTTGGGCCATGCCCGGCGTCATGCCGAGTAACTCGAACAGAGCCATGAGCGCAGGCAGGTTCCATTCTTTGGGCTGCTCCAGGTGCTTGAAGCGAACCAATTCATCCATGTCGGTCGCGGCGAGCTGTTGTAGCCCGGTGGCGTCGAATTTTTTGCCCGGAATGGAAATCACGATGTCGCCGGAATAAACCAGAGAAGCCATCAGAACGCTCACCCATTCAGGTTCCAGACGCGAACCTCCCGGATTCATGTATTCCACTCCGTGGTCGTCCTGAATGATCTCGCTACGGTTGACCACTTGGCCGTGCCCCTTGCCTTTAAACGCATCAAGGATGAATTTGGTGTACCTCGATTTGGAGGGAGCAATTTTCTCCCCATCAAGCAACTCCAAAGCGTCCAGTACTGCCGTGGCCTGCTTGGTGCGATTCTGCCCGGCGATGGCTCGCAGAGCGTCCTGCGCGGCCTGTGCGCGGTTGTTGCCGGTGATCAGGACTGAGAAGAACGGATAGTCCGGAGCCTGGTCCGCGAAGTTCGGCGCCAGGCAAAGTCCGGCAATGGTGTTAACCAAGTCGCGGAAGTTGATGGTCTCCTGTGGTGATAAACCAGACAGATCGCGGATAGATTTTCCCTTGGCCCATTCGACCATGGACTTGGATCTGCCTTGATAGGTCACCTCGAAAGCCTCGCTCATGTGCGTCTGCAACCATTGAACCAGTTT
>OHYF01000635.1_pt1 | contig 16927 bp, 13 predicted proteins | sample 1580111 | NCBI WGS metagenome assembly OHYF01 (sample SAMEA3882530, study PRJEB24775) | human gut metagenome | biome: human-associated habitat; feature: intestine environment; material: feces | place: Netherlands | collected 2009/2010
CAAAGTAAAAAGGGGCTGTGAAGAAATGAGGATTCATTTCTTCACAGCTCCTTTTCTGTAGGGGGATTTCCTCGTGCCTTTGTGCCGAAGCGTACTGTCAACACGCCTGAACTGTGGTACAATAGTCCTCATCGAGGTGAAAATTATGATCAAAAATAAAAAATTCATTCATCAGCTGCTGTGGCTTCTGGCGGGGATCCTTCCTTGGGGAATCGGTGGATTCCTCGTACACACCGCGCAGTCCATGGCGGTGGGGACTCTTGCTTACTGGGGGATGGGGCTCTTGGTGCCATTCCTGTTCTTCCTTTTTCAGCAGAAAGGATATGGCAGTGAATGGGGTGGGCTCCGTGCGGCGGTGCATCTGCCACTCTGGATCTCCTTCATCATCCTGCAGATGGTCATTTTTTGGAGCTACTTGCCGATGGCAGACAAGGCCTTCAAGGAGAGCCCGATCCCGATCTCGATCGTCTTCGTTGTCGTGATCACGCTCTTTTCCGTGGCGGCGATTGTCTTGGACTATGTCTTATCGGCGCTCTATGAAAAAGTCGCAGCGGAAGGCGAGTACCGCAAAAGTTTACTGGGCGCGGCTTATTTCAGCGGGCTTATTCCCGGTTTTGCTATTCTCTCCTTCCTGGGGCTCTACTATGCGAATGGTATGCGCCTTGATCCTTTCACGGCGAGCTTCTTCCTGCTGGAGGTTTTCAGCTTTGTCTTCTATGGGAAAATCGTCCTCGGCATGATGACATGCGGGATCTATCTCTTTCTGGCGCTTTCCGGGACGAAGGGGCGGCGCATCACGGTGTGTGCTTTTAGCGGGATATTCTGGCTGATGCTCCTTTATATCCCAATGGTGATCTCCCTCCATCTTCCGCAGGCAAGCTGGCAGGTCTATATGGATCCGTCCTACCTTCCCATGATCCCCTTCATTTCAGACCTTTGGCTGACAGGGATCGCGATCTGGGGCGGGAAAAAGGTCACGGAGTGGATATTTAGATAATGGGGTTAGCCCATGGGGCGGGCTGCTCCCCTGATTGTTTGCGAAAGAGGGGGAGCGGGTTCTATAGGTGGAGCGGGTTCAGCGGGGGCGATGCCCGAAGGTGGCATGTAATCACCTTTCGGGCACCGCCCCCTTTTTTTTGAACCTATAGAACCTGCTGAACCTATTTCATCCGCAATCAAAGGGCAAAACGTCTCAGGGGCTCGTTCTGCACCTTCACCGTGAAATTCTAATTTTTCTCCATTGGACAGGTATGATAAAATGTAACTGTATTAGTGGCTTTTTTCATTTCCGACTGGAGCCTGCGCTTTTGCGCCGGCGAGTAACGAGGAAGGAGTGTTGAACTTGTCTGATATCAGACGTTTGTATGTACGAAAGAAGGCTGGTTTCCGTCAGGGCGAAGAGAGCCTGACGGCTGAGCTGAAAGAGGTGCTGGGAGACCGCATCGAAGGCTGTGGGATCTATCATCGCTACGATGTCGACGGACTTTCCGGAGAAGACTATGAGAAAGCGGTCTCGACCGTATTCTCTGAACCGCCGGTCGACAGTGTAGAGACAGAACTGCCAAAGGGCGATCTCGTCATCGGCGTCGAATTCCTGCCGGGGCAGTATGACCAGAGAGCGGACTCGGCAGAGCAGTGCCTGGCCATTGTCACCGGAAAAGATGGCGCGCGTGTGCGTTGTGCGCTGGTCTACACCTTTGATGGACATTTCGCAGAAGGCGACCGCGAGAAGATCCTGAAATTCCTTGTGAATCCGGTGGAGTCCCGTGAAGCAAGTCTCGCTCCTGCGGAAACGCTGGATCTTCCCATCGAAGACCCGAAGGCAGTACCCGTTGTCAAGGGCGTCTGCGAGCTGGATGATGCAGGGATCGATGCCCTGATCGCCGACATGGGCCTTGCCATGAGCCATGATGACATGGCGATGATCCGTGACTATTTCCGTGATGAAGAGAAGAGAGATCCGACCGTGACAGAGATCCGTGTGCTCGATACCTACTGGTCCGACCACTGCCGTCACACCACTTTCTCCACCAAGCTCTCCTCTGTCGAAGTCGAAGACGGCACTTTTACCGCTCCGATCTCCAAGGCGCTCAAAGACTACGAAGAGACGCGTATCCATATCTATGGCAAGGATACGAAGCGCCCTGTGACGCTGATGGATATGGCAACAGCGGCTGTCAAGGCTCTCCGCAAGGAAGGAAAACTGGAAAATCTGGATCAGTCGGAAGAGATCAATGCCTGCACCATCAAGGTGAAGATCGATACCATCGACGGCGAGGAAGACTGGCTGCTCCTTTTCAAGAATGAAACACACAACCATCCGACCGAGATCGAGCCATTCGGCGGGGCAGCGACCTGCCTGGGCGGATGTATCCGAGACCCTCTCTCCGGACGCTCCTATGTGTATCAGGCGATGCGCGTGACGGGCGCCGCAGACCCGCGCATGCCGCTTTCCGAAACGCTTGCAGGCAAGCTCCCGCAGAGAAAGATCGTCGTCGAAGCGGCCAAGGGCTACTCCTCCTATGGCAATCAGATCGGTCTTGCCACCGGTGAGGTCAAGGAATATTATCATCCGGGATTCATGGCGAAGCGCATGGAGATCGGTGCCGTCGTCGCAGCGGCTCCGGAAGACCATGTTATCCGTCTTTCTCCGACACCCGGCGACGTCGTCATCCTGGTCGGCGGGCGCACGGGCCGTGACGGCATGGGCGGTGCGACAGGCTCTTCGAAGGAACTGAATACTGAGTCCATCGAGACTTGCGGCGCAGAAGTCCAGAAGGGCAATCCGATCACGGAAAGAAAGATCCAGTGCCTCTTCCGTCGCGGAGAAGTCACACGCCTCATCAAACGCTGCAATGACTTCGGCGCAGGCGGTGTCTCTGTCGCTGTCGGTGAACTGACAGACGGCCTTGACATCGATCTTGATCAGGTACCGAAGAAATACGAAGGCCTTGATGGGACCGAGCTGGCGATTTCCGAATCGCAGGAGCGTATGGCGGTCGTCGTCAGAAAAGAAGATGCAGACCAGTTCATCCGCTATGCCGCAGAAGAAAACCTCGAAGCCACCATCGTGGCCGATGTGACCGATACCCGCCGCCTCGTCATGAAGTGGAGAGGGGATACCATCGTCGATATTTCGAGAGATTTCCTCGACATGAATGGGGCGCAGCAGGTGAAGGAAGCCTACATCGCAAAGCCGGATGAAGCTGGCTATTTCCATAAAGAAGAGATCCATGACATCAAAAAGACCTGGCTTTCTGCCATGGCAGATCTCAATAACTGCTCGGAGCAGGGACTCTCTGAACGCTTCGACTCCACCATCGGTGCCGGTACCGTACTCATGCCATTCGGCGGCAAGTACCAGAAGACCCCGACCGATGGGATGGTAGCGAAATTCCCGGTCCGCAAAGGCGAGACTGACAGCGCCAGCTTCATGGCACATGGCTTCGATCCCTATCTGGCATCCTGGAGCCCGTTCCATGGCGCAGCCTATGCCGTACTCCTCTCCGTGGCCCGCCTCGTAGCGATGGGGGCTGACTGGAGAAAAGCCTACCTGACACTGCAGGAATACTTCGAAAAGCTCACTGACAAGACCAGCTGGGGCAAACCGGCGGCCGCACTCCTCGGTGCGTTCCATATGCAGGAAAACCTCGGCCTTGGCGCGATCGGCGGCAAGGACTCCATGAGCGGTACTTTCAATGACATCCATGTCCCGCCGACACTCGTTTCCTTCGCAATCGCTCCGGGGAAAGCTTCCGAAGCTGTCAGCCAAGAACTCAAGAAGGAAGGCGATGTCCTCGTCCTCTTCGGCCAGCCGAAGGATGAAGCCGGCATGCCGCTCCTTGACGTATTCAAAGCACATGCGGATTTCCTCTATCAGGAAGTGAAGGCCGGACACATCGCAGCGATGAAAGCGGTCGAACACGGCGGCGTCGCAGTGACCGCAGCCAAGATGGCTTTCAGCAACAAGCTCGGCATCACTTTTGGTGAAAATCTGCCGCTCTTCAAATACTTCAGCAATTTCTATGGCGCGATCCTTGTAGAAACTACGCTAGAACTGGCACAGGAATTTGCCAAACAGCCGCACACGAAGATCCTCGGCACCGTCGGCGGGGACAGCATGAAGCTCTACGGGGAAGAAATCGCCGTCGAAGAGCTCCTGCGCTCCTATGAAGGTACGCTTGATCCGATCTTCCCGCGCCGCGCAGCAGACATCCAGAAAGAAGCCCCCGTTCTGCCGGAAACGAAAGCCATCCCGCAGTTCTATGTCCATACGAATCTTCCGCGTCCGCGCGTCTTCATCCCGACCATGCCGGGCAACAACTGTGAAGTCGACTGCGCGAGAGCCTTTGAACGTGCCGGTGCGGTCAGCGATATCTTCATCTTCAGAAATCGCGATGCAGCCGAACTCAAGGACTCCGTCGATGAAATGGCAGAACGCATCCGCCATGCGCAGATCGTCATGTTCCCGGGCGGCTTCTCTGCGGGCGATGAACCGGACGGCAGCGGTAAATTTATCGCCGCTGTATTCCGGAATCAGAAGCTCATGGAGGCCATGGACCAGCTCCTTCATGTCAGAGACGGTCTTGCCATGGGCATCTGCAACGGTTTCCAGGCTCTGATCAAGCTCGGCCTCGTACCGTATGGCGAATTCAAGCCGCTCACCGATGACGCACCGACGCTCACCTTCAATACGCTCGGCCGTCATATCTCCCGCTTCGTCACGACCAAGGTCGTATCGACCAAGTCCCCGTGGCTTGCCCTCTGCCAGCCCGGTGACCTCCACTCCATCGCCATCAGCCACGGCGAAGGACGCTTCATCGCTTCCGATGAACAGATCCGCTCGCTCGCAGCCAATGGCCAGATCGCGACACAGTACGTGGGGCCCGATGGCCAGCCGACCTATGACAGCCGCTACAATCCGAACGGATCCTCTTGGGCCGTCGAAGGCATCACCAGTCCTGACGGACGCGTCCTCGGCAAGATGGGCCATACCGAACGCCGCGGCCTAAATGTCGCAAAGAACATCGCCGGTGATACCTACCAGCCGCTCTTCGAAGCCGGCGTGAAGTACTTCAAGGGCTAATGGTCCATGCATAGAAAAAACGCTCTCGTGAATGCGGGAGCGTTTTTGATTAGGGTTCAAGGTTCAAGGTTTAGGGCTGAGGGTTCAAGGTTCAGGGTTCAAGGTTCAGGGTTAGACCGTGGGGCGTCCCTTGATTGTGGATGAAAGCTCTCCTCGCTAGTGAGAAGTGAGAAGTGTTGGTGCGGCGCATAAAAATCAGAAACGCCGCCAAGTATAAATAATGGCGATGCCATGAGCTGGCATGCCAGTCACTAGTCACTTGAGACTCCTAATCCCTAGCCACTAATCCCTAGCTACTCATCCCTGCTTTCAAACTTCAAAGGGGAAGGTACGGCGCCTCATCGTATAGAAACATTGCGAGATGCCAAATAAAAAATAACTGATACTATGAGTATACGGTGTTATACTATAAAACGAAAACTGTTATTTAACGTACTTACTACAGGGAAATAGCTGTAATGCGCTGTAGAGCTTCTCACAGATGCAGGAGGCCGAGGTTTGCCTGCCCCCTTCTAAATAGAGGGGCGAGAGGAGAAAATCGGAAACCTCAGCGTTTCCCTGATTGGAGTGAAATCTTCAAACGCAATTCATGCGTAAGCAGTTCCACGATTCATCCCCCGGAGGCCTCTTATGAATTTTCAATCCATGACCTATTTTCTGACGCTCGTCGAAGAGCGGAATTTTACGCGGGCCGCAGAGCGGCTGCATGTGACGCAGCAGACGCTTTCGGGGCATATCGCGATGGTAGAGAGGGAGGTGGGGATGAAGCTCTTCATCCGTCATGTGCCACTCGAGCTGACGGATGGGGGCGAGGTATTTTATCGCTACGCGCGTATATTCCAGCGCAATGAACTGGCATTTCGCCGTGCGCTTTCGGATGTGTCGGGAAGTGAGAGCGGAGTGCTTCGCATCGGTGTCGCGCCCGCCCGCGGCGAGGTCCTGCTGCCGCCCTTGCTCGAAGTCTTTCACCGTCGGTATCCACGCGTGCGCATCGTTCTTTGCGAGATGGCGAATGCAATGATCTGGAAAGCACTGGAACGGGAGGAGATCGATCTGGCGTTGGCGCGGTGGGAAGAGGAGCTGCCCGGTGTCTCGCTCTATCCCTATCAGGAGGAGGAGATCGTGCTTCTTCTTTCCGCCGATCTGTATCAGCGCCTGCCGGGGACGGAGGAAGAGAAATCGCGCGTTCTCTCTGCGCCGCAAAAGGAGCTGCCTGTTTTTTTGGAGCCGTGTGATTTTCTTCTGAACAGCGAGGGGGATATCGCCGGACGTCTGGCGAGGAAGCTTTTCCGTGAGGCCAGCTTCGCTCCGCGCGTGGCGGCGGAGTCTGAGCATATGGCGACGATGCTCCGGCTCTGCCTGCGGGGACTGGGGGCGTATTTCTGCCCGAAAAACCTGGCCGAGGCCATGCTTGCCCCGTCGGATATGCAAAAACTCCACCAGATCGCTTTCACGGAAGGGAAATATATGATTTCCTTTGCGTGTCATGAAAGCTCGCATCGGTGGAGTATGATAGAGAATTTTTTGAAAATAGCAGGGGTAGGGAAGTCGGACTAAGGGATCAGTTTGTTGATTCCGTTGAAATGTTTTGTTCGAATGAGGAATGAGGAATGGTGGAGCGGCGCATAAAAACAAGAAGCGCCGCGAGTGTTTTTATGAATTACCAATATTTCGGTATTGACAGCCTTCCCCATCGGGGAAGGTGCCCGAAGGGCGGATAGGGTGCTTTGGTATGAAAGCAGGATGAGGGAATGGGAAAGGTGTCACATACGTGGATAGCGGCAGTACCCTATCCACCGCTGGCGCGGTCCCCCTTCCCCGATGGGGAAGGCTAAGAGGAAGAAGTTTTTATATTGGGCGATGCCCTAATCCCTAATCCCCAGTCACTCACTTCAGCCACAGCTCTGCTGCAGCCGAGGCGGCCTGTGTCGGCGTGATGATGCCCTGCTCGGCCATGAGGGCGAGGACGACGGTCATGCGCTTCGCGCCTTCCTTCGGGTGTGAGATGGGGTCATAGGCAGACGGTGCCTGCGGGAGACCGGCGAGCATCGCGCACTGGGCGAGGTCGAGCTCCTTGGGCGCTTTGCCAAAGTAGGTGCGGCTGGCTTCCTTGAGGCCGTAGGCGCCGTGACCGTAGTAAATGGTATTCAGATAGAGCTCGAGGATCTCTTCCTTGCTGTAATTCCGCTCCAACTGGACGGCGAGCGCCAGCTCTTCGATCTTGCGGGTCATGGTACGGTCATTCGAGAGGAAGATGTTTTTCACGGTCTGCTGGGTGATGGTGCTGCCGCCCTGGAGCGTTTCTCCGGCGAGATAGTTCGTGAAAGCAGCGCGCGCGACACCGATGAGGTCCATCGCGCCGTGCTCATAGAAGCGGCGGTCTTCGGTCGCGACGATCCCCTTCTTGAGGTAGTCCGGGATCTCGGCAAAGGGGACGAATTCTTCTCGATGCACACGCGCCTCCAGTGCTTCCCTGAAGTGGAGCACATTGTCCATTTTTTCCTTGGCGGTGAGGAGTTTCTCCGCCCCGTCGACGGGGCTTTTTGCGTCCGGCTTCGGCGGCCGTGCTTCGATGCTGCCCTCTTGGGTCTCTGCGGAGGAAAGACCGGAGATCAGTGTCTTGACGGTATCTGAGATCTCCGTCAGGATGCCTTTCTCTTCGGAGGGCGGTGTGTCCTTCGGCAGGCTCTTTTGGACGGCATGTGGTCTGACAGGTTCATGTACGACATTCTTCGTGAGCTCGTTGCCCGAGGAGAAGCCCCAGTACATCGCGCCGCCTAAGATCAATAAAAGGAAAAGAAATTTTTTCATGAATGGCTCCTTGTGGCAGTACATTTTCTTTTATTGTAGCACAAGTTGGCAGGGCATGGGGGTAGAAGTGACTGGTGACTAGTGACTAGTGACTATACCACCTTCAGGCACCACCCCCGCCCTACCTATAGAACCCGCTGAACCCTGAACCCTTATTCCTCATTCACGAAAGAAGGTCTTTCCTTTGGAAAAAGGACATATGCATGATATGATCAGTGCCGCTTTATTTGCGGGCATTATGGCGATCCTGTCACAGTTTACATTCCCCATCGGTGCTGTGCCGATCACGCTGCAGAGCTTCGTCTGTGCACTGGCCGGCGGTGTGCTGGGACGGAAGTGGGGCGCGATCTCCATCGGACTATGGCTTATCCTTGGGATGCTTGGCATCCCGATCCTTACCATGGGGAAGGCTGGCATCGGCATCTTCCTTTCTCCTGTCGGCGGCTACTATCTGGGCTTCGTCGTCATGGCCTGGCTCTCGGGCTTCCGCCTGGCACAGAAGGGACACTTCGTGCGCCAGATCGCCTGCGCACTGGCCGGTCTTGTCTGCTGCTATGCTCTGGGGACGGTATGGTTCATGGGCTATTTCCAGTACGGCCTTGACAAAGACATGCCGCTGTGGACGGCGCTCACCATGACTGTCTTCCCCTTCATCGCATTTGATCTCATCAAAGTCATTTTGGGTGTCCTTGCCGGTACCCGCATCCGTCAGGCGCTGCATCAGGCAGGATTCTATCCGTCCTTGGAGCATTGAGCGTGTAAAGACGTATTGATCTCACCTGAGAAGCAGTGCGGCCTTAAAAACGTTTCATCTCATTTTGAGGTGAGACGTTTTATTTTGGCTTCGGTATCAGACCTTCTTGCTGCCAGCCAAGCATCCCTTCGTATCTCTCATCCCGCCTTTTTTATTCATAACTCTTTCTGCATGGGATTTTTCATTCATATCAGAATAATCATTTTTCTCTTGACAGAATGGAAACTTTGTTGCATTATACACATGGTAACAAGGGGGATGATTTCAGAAGGACAAGAATACCCCTTGAAATTATTGGCTATGCGCCATTCACTTGGAGGAGATGCACATGCTTCTTGCTTTTGATGTAGGAAATACGAATATCGTCTGTGGTGTATATAAGGATAGAAAATTGATCCGTCACTGGAGGGTAGCAACTGATACCCTGCAGACCGCGGATGGATACGCTGCACTGCTGGGCAATCTTTTCCAACTGACTGGTCTCAGCTTCAAAGAGGTAGAAGATATCATTATTTCTACTGTCGTCCCTCCGATCATTCCTATTCTGGAAACGATGTCTCAGCGCTACTTCCATACCAAGCCGATCCTTGTGGGGCCTGGCATCAAGACAGGGCTGAATATCCTCTATGATAACCCGAAGGAGCTTGGGGCTGACCGTATCGTGAATGCCGTAGCTGCTGTGGATGAGTACAAATGCCCTCTGATCATCATCGACATGGGTACTGCGACCACGTTCTGCGTCTTAGACACCAAGGGCAACTATCTGGGTGGTGCTGTCGCACCGGGCATCGGGATCTCCATGGAAGCCCTCTTCCAGAGAGCCTCGAAGCTTCCGCGCATCGAGCTGGTCAAGACGCCGAGCATCATTTGCCGCAATACCGTTTCCGCGATGCAGGCAGGGATCTATTACGGTTTCGTCGGACAGATCGATGAGATCGTGAACCGCATCAAAGAGGAACTGAATGAGAAAAATGTCAAGGTCATTGCGACCGGCGGTCTTGCCACTCTCATCGCGAAGTCTTCGAAGACCATCGACATCGTAGATCCGATGCTGACACTGAAGGGGCTTCTTGTCCTGTATGAAAAAAATAAAGCGGATAAGAAGAGAGAAGCATAAGAGGATGCCGGATTTACAGGTCCTGCGCTGCTTCCCGTAGAATCCTTTCGTTATGAATCCATGAGGTCTCCGGGGGAATACGGATCCAATCATTATGATGGGATATCGCGTTTCCCCGGAGGCAGATATTTCTGCATTTTTTCTTTTTTCCCTCTTGCAATTTCTACCCGTGTCGTGTATAATTACTTGCACATGGCCGGTTAGTCAAACGGTTAAGACGCTGCGTTCTCAGCGCAGAGAGTATGGGTTCGAATCCCATACCGGTCACCAAAGTGAAAGCGCCTCGATTCGAAAGGATCGAGGCGCTTTTTGCATGACATGGGGGGCTAAAGAGACCCCAAGGTACATGGGGCGATGCCCATGAGGGAGTCTCAGCCTCCTTCATGGAAACACATACTGCACAAGTCCCATGTAAAGGATCGTGCCGGCAGCCATGGAGAGCATCATTTGCCGTTTCCAGAGGTGGAGCAGCGTGGTCACAAGGAGGGCGATGGCTTCCGGGATACCATGATTTCCTGACAGCAAAGAAACATCCTTCAGGCAGTACACGACGAGGAGTGCGAAGACAGCAGATGGAAGCGCTTTCCCCAGATAACGGATGTAGGAGGGAAGAGATGCCCCTGGCTTAAAAAGGAGAAAAGGAAGGGAGCGAGAAAGCATGGAGGCGAGAGAGCAGAGTGCGATGATGACGCACTGTTGCCAGAAGGGAAGCGGGCTCATCAGAAGCCTCCTTTCTTTTCCAATGGCTTACGATACAGTGTCATGATGAGAAGCATGAGGCCCATGGCGGGCAAGATGAAATTCTCTTTTCCGAAAAGAAGAAGGCTGCCGATGGAGGAAGAGAGTCCGATGAGGGCAGTGTAGTGCTTCTTCTCTTTCATCCACTGCTCAAGGAAGATGACGAGGAACATGGTCGTCATGACGAAAGAAAGACCTTTCGTATCAAAGGAAATAAGGCCGCCTAAGAGACCGCCGATCGCTGCACCCGAGCACCAGTACAGGAAATTTAAGAGAGAGACCCAGAAGTAGAACCAGCCTTTGTCGATCGAGTAGGGGATGGTGGCAGAGTAGTTCAGCGCGAATGTCTCATCACACATCATATAAATGAGGAAGGGCTTCTTCCAGCCGGTGCCGGCGTATTTTTCCAGCATCGGGATCCCGTAGAAGAGGTGACGTGCCTGTACGGTGAAGGCGATGACGAATGTCTCGATCGGGGCAAAGGAAGAAAACAGCATGGAGATCGTGACGAATTCCAAAGAGCCGCCGAAAATGATCGCGGCCATTGCCATGGGATAGACCCAAGAGAAGCCGTGTGTATTCATATAGAAACCGTAGGCAAAGGCGAGAAACCAGAATCCCGCGAAAATGGGGAGTGTCAGTGGAAAGGCCTCTGCCAAAGCCGCCATGGCGGCGCCATTTTTCCTCATCATAAGAGTCCTCCTAAAAACTGTTACGATGGATGAGAGTTGAATACCATCATAGACTATTTGGGGGAGAATGACAAGGGAAAAGGGGTCAGGGGTAGCCAGTGGGACGCTGCGGCCCTTGATTACGGATGAAAGCGCTGCTTCGAGTGAGGAATTAGGAATTAGGAATGAAGGTGGCGGCTTCGCCGCGATCGATGACGAGGTCGCAGCTGTTCTGGTATTCGTTATCTCACATACGACGTTTCTCGCCGCTCAGGATGACGAAACGGGGCGATGCCCGAAGGTAGTATTCAAGTCACTGGTCGCTCGGCGCTCCTCATCCCCAATCCCTAATCCCTAGGATCCTAAAATTGTGGTACAATGAAAAAAAGACTATACCAGCGATCAAGAGTAAAGGAGAATACCTATGGAACCCAGCGTTGTCACGAAGGTCGTCACAGACGAGCTCAGCATCACCACCCGCTTCATCAATGGACTGAAGGAATTCGCCATGACGCGCGGGATCGATTTTCTGGAAGCACTCATCATTTTCATCATCGGCTATATCATCTGCCGCTACATCCGCCGCGCGGTCGCGCACATTCTGGAGAAGAGCGACGTGGATCCGTCAGCAAAGACCTTTATTGAAGAGATCATTTTCTTCTTCTGTCTGGCCGGCGTCGGTACAGGGACTCTCGCGGCTGCTTTCGGCGGCGTGGGTCTGGCGATCGGTCTTGGGCTCAAGGATAATATCGGCAATGTAGCCTCCGGCATTTTCATTCTCATCTTCCGCCCCTTCCGTGTGGGTGACTACATCCAGGTCGCCTCGAATCAGGGCACAGTGACGGAGATCAGCATCATGTACACCATGCTTTCGACGCTGGGAAATCAGCGCATCGTCATCCCGAATTCCTCTCTGACGAGCAGCGTCATCAAGAATTTTTCTGCCTATGATACCAGAAATCTGGAGATGACCTTCGATGTCGGCTATGACACGGATCTGAAATCCTGTGTGGAGCTCCTCAAAAAGATATTCACAGAGGATGCGTATGTGGTCGATAAGGAAAAGCTCACCATCTATGTGAGCGGCATGGCTGACTCCTCCATCCGCATCTATGTCCGCGCTGCCGTAGAACGTGCGAAATACTTCGATGCGCAGAATGACCTTTACATCCGCGTGAAGGAGGCCTTCGATGCAGCGGGGATCGATATCCCCTTCCCGCAGCTTGTCGTGCATCAGGCAGAAAAGGGATGAGGGTTCAATGGGTTCTGTAGGTTCAGAAGGTTCAACGGGGTTGGCGCGGCGCATAAAAATAGAGAAGCGTCGCGGAGTATATAGTGGCGATGCCATGAGCTGGCATTGTAGTCATGAGTAACTAGTGGCTAGGGATTAGGAACCTCGAGTGACTTGTGCCTTGAATACCACTCTCTGGCATCGCCTCATATACTTGCGGCGAAGCCGCCACCACAACCCTGAACCATGAACCATGAACCTTTCCTTCATTTGCCAAATCTTCTTGTTTACGCTATAATCTATATAACGATAAATTTCGATATAGAGAAAGAGGAGGATACCTATGACAGATGTGATCATTATCGGAGCAGGCCCGGCGGGCCTGAATGCAGCGCTCTATGCTGCGCGCAAGGAGCTTTCTGTACAGGTCGTATCGACGGACATCGGCGGGCAGATGCTTCTCACGGGAGAAATCGAGAACTATCTGGGGCTGCCGCATATTTCCGGCTTTGAGCTGGCAGACAAGATGGAAGCCCATGCGAAAGAGTATCCGGTAGACTTTGTCTTTGCCGGCGTTCTATCCACAGAAAAGGACAGCGAGGGACATTTTCTGGTGCATCTTGATGATGGCAAGGTGCTTACGGGAAGAACTCTGATCGTGACGGCAGGAAAACGCAGCCGCACACTCGATATTCCTGGCGAAATGGAATATACCGGCCGTGGCGTCAGCTACTGTGCGACCTGCGACGGTCCTTTCTATCGGAAGAAAGACACGGCAGTCGTCGGCGGGGGAGACAGTGCGGTGCAGGCTGCGATCGAGCTGTCACGTCTGGCGAACAAGGTCTACCTCGTGGTCCGAAGCCGCATCCGTGCTTCGGAGATCATTGCACGTCGCCTTGAGGGGCTTTCCAATGTAGAGATCCTTCTGGGGTATACACCGGAAGAAGTGAAAGGCGAGAAGAAAGTCACGGGGCTGGTCGTGAAGGATCGCGCTGACGGTGTGACAAGAGAGCTCTCGGTGCAGGGGGTCTTCGTCGAGGCGGGAGGTTTGCCGAATAACCAGTGCGTTCCTGCGGATGTCAGAAAAAATGCGGCTGGTGAGATCGTGACAGACAAGGGTGGATGTACGAATGTAGCAGGCCTCTTTGCAGCAGGGGACGTGACTGATTCTCCCTACAAGCAGGTCATCATCGCTGCCGGGGAAGGCGCAGCGGCGGCACTCTCGGCCCATGAATACTTGCTGAGGCAGTAGGTTTCGGGCAGTGCTTTTTGGGGAAACGCGGATCCGATCTGATCATGATGGGATCCGCGTTTCCTAAACAAGATGAAACCATGGATCAAATTTCCGTGACCGGCCATTCTTGTCCCATTCCCGGTCAATGATGAAAGAAAGTGAACAGATGCGAGTTACGAAAAAGATCAAAGAAGAGCAGCTGAAGCGTCTCTCTGAGGTATACCATGACGATGGTACGATGCTTCATTTTACCAGCCCTTTTACGCTGCTGGTGGCGGTGATCCTGTCAGCGCAGTGTACGGATAAGCGGGTGAATGTCATCACCGGCCGCATTTTCCCGCGGCTTGCAAGTCCAGAGAAGATGGGAGCGCTCCGTCAGGAGGAGCTGGAAAATGAGATCCGGGACTGCGGCCTCTATAAGGCGAAAGCGAAGAACCTGCTCGGCATGTGTCACATGCTGATCGAAAACTACGGCAGCGTGAAGCTGCCCGGTGTCGGACGAAAGACGGCGAATGTCGTCCGCTCTGTCGCGTGGGGATATCCTGCCATTGCGGTCGATACGCATGTCTTTCGCGTGGCGAACCGGCTGAAGCTGGCTGTAGGTACGACGCCCATAGAGGTGGAGAAGGGGCTCATGAAGGCCATTCCGAAGAAGGACTGGTCCGCTGCACACCACTGGCTCATCTGGCATGGTCGCCGCGTGTGTACGGCGAGGAAGCCTGCCTGTGAGACTTGCTTCCTGCAGGATATCTGTCCCTCGTGCACGGTGGGGAAGAAATAGAGAAGGGCGAAATGATCTTCGGGTCATTTCGCTTTTTTATGAATGAGGCTCAGTATGGGGAGAGGATCGATGGAGCGTCCTATCCCCTTTTAGGTAAAACCTCGCGGTGATTCGCCCTTTTTAGGTGACGGGCTCTATTTCTCATTTCTGATTTGAGCAGCACTTTCATTCAGGATTCGTGGGGAAAGGCACAAGAGATGCGCGGGGTCCCTTCTCCCCTTTCCCTGCCAGCGCAAATATTGTATAATTTCATAGATACATTCTACGCATTAGCAAAAGAGGAGACGTCATGAAGAGACTGTTTTTAGCGATTACCAAAGGGGAAGAGATCCGTTTCCTGGGACATCTGGACTACCTGCGTACCATGGAGCGCGTGGTGGTTCGTTCAGGGATCCCGATCGCCTTCTCGGAAGGCTTCAATCCACATATGAAAATTTCCCTTGACTCGGCGCTGGCCGTGGGGGTCACAGCGGATCCGCTCTATATGGAGATCAAACTCGAAAAGGATATGCCCATCGAAGAAGTGAAGGAGCGTATGCAGCGCGAGATGCCAAAGGGCATGACCATTTACCACATCGAAGAAGCGGCACAGGAATGGCCGAAATTCGTAGCTTTTTTCAATGAAGACGCTTATGAAATGGAAGGTCCTGTGACGGAGGGGGCTGATGTCGAAGTGGCAAAAGAGGCGATAGCCCATTTCAATGCACTTCCATCCTTCATCTACCAGCGTGTCACGCCGAAAAAGGTCCGTGAGATGGATGTAAAGCCGATGATCATGGAGCCGATGAAGGTCCGTATCGAGGGGAAAAGAGCGTATCTCACCTTCTCTCTCATCCGCAGCAATACAGGTACGGTGCAGCCTAAGGATGTATGGAAGATGCTTGCCGAGTCCTTCGGCCTTCCATGGACGCCGGATGCCTTCATCTGCTCGCGTACCGGGACGTATCGGAAGGAAGAGGGGGAGAGAAAGACGCCCTTTGATCCCGGTGTCTTTGATGCGTGGGTCAAAAAGAAATGAAACAGATACTGCTCCATGTGACAGAAGAGGAAAAGGTGCTTGCTGTCCTGGATGAGGGCGTACTTTCGGATATTTCTGTCGAAAAAGCAGAGGAAACGGATCTGGTGGGGCGTGTGTACAAGGGCGTCATCCGGAATGTCGTGCCTTCGATCAATGGGATGTTCATCGATATCGGTATCGGTAAGAACGGATTCCTCCGCACGAAAGATATCCTGTCAAAAGAGCCGCATACCGAGGGGGCCTCTGTCCTTGTGCAGGTGGAGAAGGACAGCACAGAGACGAAAGGTCCGCTCCTGACGGAGAAGATCTCCTTTGCTGGAAAATATGCGGTGGCTCTCCTTGCAACGAACTATATCGGGATCTCCAAGAAGATCCGAAGCGAAGAGAAACGCGCATCGCTCAGAGCTATGGCGCGCGACATATGTCCTTCCGGTATGGGAGCCATCGTGCGCACCGCGGCAGAAAAGGCGGAGACGGAAGAGCTTCGGCGCGATCTGTCTGCGCTTTCTGCCGTCGGAGAGATCGTCAGCCGTCGCTTCAAGGTGGAGAAGGCACCTAAGCTCCTCTACCGTGACGGCGACCTCGCGGTGAAAAGTCTGCGTGACTACATGACGCCGGACGTCGAAAGCCTGATCACGGATGACAGGCCGACCTTTCAGCGTTTGAGGCAGATTGCGGAAGGAGAAGGATTCCCTGCAGAAAAGATCCGCTGCTATGAAGGAAAGGAGCCGCTCTTCCAAGCCTCTCATGTCGATGAGCAGATGAAAGCACTCTTCGATCGCGAAGTACCGCTCCCTTCCGGCGGCTCGCTCGTCATCGACTACACGGAAGCACTGACTGCGATCGATGTGAATTCCGGCTCCTTTCAGGGGAATATGCCTCATGGGGAGTTGGCTTTTCTTCTGAATCAGTCCGCTGTGAAAGAGATCGCCCGCCAGATCCGCCTGCGTGGGATCGGCGGCATCATTCTCATTGATTTCATCGATATGGAAAGAAAATCGCAGGAAGCCCGTCTGGTCGAGCTTTTGAAAGAAGAAGTGCGGAAAGACCGTGTGAAGACCGTCGTCTGCGGCATGACCTCGCTCGGCCTTGTCGAGATGACGAGAAAACGTACTGTCCATCGTCTTTGGCAGAATTACTATGAGACATGCCCTCTTTGTCACGGACAGGGCCGTATCCTTTCGGCAGAATCAGTGGCCCAGCAGATCATAGAGGACCTGGAGCGGCAGAAAAGCCGTGCGCCTTTCCGAAGCGGTATCCTCATCCGCTGTGAAAAAGAAGTGGCGCATCGCCTCCATGCGCCGGATATGCAGGCGCGCCTTGAGTCCCTCGTTCATCATGATGTCATCATCGAAGACAATGGAAGCATGATGAGAGAAGGATACAGCATACTGGGAGCTGGAGACTAGGGGCTGGTGGTTTGTGGATGGGATCAGCGTTTCCAGGGGATCGACCATCCTATAAAAGAAAGGAAGAATCGGTATGA
>OHYF01000647.1_pt1 | contig 16656 bp, 12 predicted proteins | sample 1580111 | NCBI WGS metagenome assembly OHYF01 (sample SAMEA3882530, study PRJEB24775) | human gut metagenome | biome: human-associated habitat; feature: intestine environment; material: feces | place: Netherlands | collected 2009/2010
TTTCAACCGTCAAATCCATATATTTCACTTTTCCGCCGCTGATAATGGAAAACCTTGCCCGATCGGTCAATCCTTTGTCATGGGCATATTTTGCCACGCAGCGGATGCCGTTTCCGCACATTTCCGCTCTTGTTCCGTCTGCGTTATACATCTCCATCTCAAAATCTGCTTCGTCAGAAGGATTGATAAAAATAACGCCATCGCCGCCGACCCCGAAATGACGGTCGCTGGCAAAGCGGACAAATTCCGGCTTCTTTTCCTGCGGTATATGCTCCGTAAATCCATTGACATAAACGTAATCATTCCCACAGCCCTGCATTTTTGTAAATCTGATCTTCATAAATCCTCCATACAGACATAATCTGAAAAAAACCTGCGTACACTGGAATAACAAAGTATCCGGGGGTATCGCAATGCGTTCCAAAACCAAAATTATCGTACTTCATTTAAAAGAACTGATCTATACCGGAATCCTGCTCGTTTTAGGCGTTGGACTGCTTTTTTTGCTGCTGCAGACCTTTCTGCCCAAAAAGGCAGTTCCAAAACCGGACTATGACGCAGAAACCTCCCTGTACCTGCCCGGAAAATACACCTCCACGGTTCAGCTCGGAAACGACCACGCGGATGTAGAGGTCGTCGTGGACAGCTCCGATATTCTTTCCATCCGTCTCGTCAATTTAAGTCAGACTGTCACAGCCATGTATCCGCTGGTCGAACCCTGCATGGATACACTGGCGAAACAGATCTGTGAAAAACAATCCCTCGAAGGCATCACCTACCCGGACGAAAACCGCTACACGTCACAGCTTCTGCTGGAAGCGATCGACGCTGCGCTGCAAAAGGCGACATATCCCCAAACCTGACCAGCCCGGCGCATTCGCAAAGGAAGGCTTATCCCGGCAGCTGATCCAGTTCCTTCTGCCATGCCATGCGGCTCGCATCCGAAGGCATCCGAAGGTCTCCCCTCGGCGATACCGCGACACTTCCGACTTTCGGTCCGTCCGGCAGGCACGAACGCTTAAACTGCTGTGCAAAGAAGCGGCGGCAAAAGGTCTTTAGCCACTTGCCGATCGTTTCTTTGCTGTAAATGCCTTCAAATGCCCTGCAGGCAAGCCGGTAGATCTTCGCCGGGCCAAAGCCACAGCGCAGCAGCTGATATAAAAAGAAATCATGGAGCTCGTAGGGGCCGACCAGATCCTCTGTTTTCTGGCTGATCTTTCCGTCCTCCGGCGGCAAAAGCTCGGGGCTTACCGGCGTGTCGAGGACATCCAGCAGCACCTCCTGCAGCACTTTTTCGCTTTCGCTGCAGGTATTCGCACAATATGCCACCAAATGGCGCACCAGCGTCTTGGGCACGCCGACGTTTACGCCATACATCGACATATGATCGCCGTTATAGGTTGCCCAGCCCAGTGCAAGCTCCGACATATCCCCGGTTCCGATGACGAGTCCGTTGCTCTGGTTGGCGAGATCCATCAATACCTGAGTGCGTTCTCGCGCCTGCCCGTTTTCATAGGTTACATCGTGCTTGTCCATATCCTGACCGATATCCCGAAAATGCACCTGCACCGCCTCTCGGATGTTCACCTCGATTAACTTCGCGCCAAGGGTCTGCGCCAGCCTGCAGGCATTTTCATAGGTGCGGTTCGTCGTACCAAAACACGGCATCGTCACCGCTAAAATATCGTTTCTGTCTTTCCCGAGCAAATCAAATGCCCGCGCCGTCACCAAAAGGGCAAGGGTCGAATCCAGACCGCCGGAAACGCCGATCACCGCCGTTTTCGCCCCCGTATGCTCGTAACGTTTTTTCAGTCCCTGCGCCTGAATCGATAGAATCTGCTCACAGCGCTCCTTTTTCAAGGTTTCATCCGACGGGACAAACGGCATCTGGGCAAACGTGCGCGTCAGCTTTGTTTCTTCTTTTTCCAAGGTAAAACCAATCCGTACACAGGTTTCTGTGTTTTCGGGCACAAATGTGCTCATTCTGCGCCGCTCGTGGCAGATTTTATGAATATCCAGCTCCGAAAAAATCGTCTCGTTTTCAAAGCGTGCAGCCTCCGCCAGCACGCTTCCGTTCTCTGCAATCATATGATGCCCGGAAAAAACGAGATCCTGAGTGGATTCTCCATCCCCCGCGCTCGCGTAGACATAGCCACACAGAAGCCGCGCGCTCGTGGCAGCGATCAGGCTCTTACGGTAGGTGTCCTTTCCGACCGTCTCGTTGGAGGCGGACAGGATCACCGTCGCGCCCGCCTTTGCCAGCGCCGTCGAGGGCGGGTCCATCACCCAGACGTCCTCGCACAGCTCACAGCCCACGACAAGCCCTTTCAGATTCCTGCAGGAAAACAACAGATTTCCGCCAAAGGGTACGGTCTGTCCCAGCACATCCACCTCGGACACTTCCCTGCTGCCTGCCGCAAAATGCCGCACCTCATAAAATTCCCCATAGTTTGGAATGTTCTGCTTCGGGACAAGCCCCAGGATCCTTCCATCCTGCACTGCTGCTGCCACATTGTAAAGCTTTCCGTCTTTTTCAAAGGGAAGCCCCACAAAGGTCAGCGCATCGTGCCCTTTCGTATGCTCCAGCACCGTCTGCAGCCCTTCCAGGCTTTCTTCCAGCAAGCGTTCCTGCAAAAACAGATCCTGACAGGTATATCCGGTCAGACACAGCTCCGGCAAAACGATCAGCTTTGCACGCTGCGCATAACAGGAGTCCAGCGCCTTACAGATTTCCAGTGCGTTCCAGGCAGGGTCTGCAACACGGATTTTCGGTGCAGCCGCCGCAGCTTTTAAAAAACCGTCTTTCATCGGGATTTTTTCTCCATTTTTTTCAACTCATCCACGTCAAACCTATAGGTTTTGCCGCAGAAATGACAGTTTACCTCGATCGGCTTGTCCTCGTCGATCATCTCCTGCAATTCTTTTTTGCCGATAGAAATCAGCGCTTTTTCCACCCGTTCCTTGCTGCAGTTGCAGGTAAAGCTGCAGGGCATCCGGTCGGTAATCTCCACATCAAAGCCGTCCAGCACCCGCTCTAACAGCTGCTCCGGTGTCATTCCCTGGTCGAGCAGTGCCGTCACAGAATTGATCAGCGACAGGTTATGCTCCAGCTTCGAAATCGTCTCTTCCTCTGCAAAGGGCATCAGCTGAATGATAAAGCCGCCTGCACAGCGCACGGTATTCGTCTTTTCCATCAAAACGCCCAGACCCACCGAAGAAGGCGTCTGCTCGGAGGTTGCAAAATACGAGGTCAGGTCATCCCCGATCTCTCCGGTCACCAGGGCTGTCTGTCCCACATAGGGTTCCTTTAAGCCGAGGTCACGGATGACAGAGAGCGTTCCCCTGCCGACCGCCCCTCCGACGTCGAGCTTGCCCTTCGCATTCGCAGGCAGGATGACGTCCGGCACCGTCGCATAGCCCTTGACCTCGCCCTTGGCGTTTGCCGTCACGGTCAGACCGCGAACCGGACCATCGCCGCGAATCTGCAGGGTTAAAAGATCGTCGTCGCCCTTTAACATGCTGCCCATCATCACGCCGGCTGTCAGCAGACGTCCCAACGCCGCCGTTACTACCGGGCTGGTGTTGTGTGCCTGTCTCGCTGTCTCCACAAGCTCCTTTGTTGTCACTGCAAACGCGCGCACCTGTGCATTCGCCGCCGTCGCGCGTACCATATAATCTCCCATAGCTCCTCCATTCCTCAGGCTTACTTTACGGCAAGCCCCTGCCATTTCCACGCTGCGCTTTTCACCGCATAGCTTTTCTGCGTTGCGCAAATATTTTCATTTCTTATCCCAGATTCTTCCCGTGCTCGCGCGCGATCACATAGATCCGCTCGCTCGTCTCCGTTACGCTTCCATGCGTGTCTGCATCCAGTGCCTCGACAAAAATCAGCCCGGACTGTTCCACGAGCCGTTTCATCGTTTCCAGCGTATAGCCGCGCTGCAGATGGGTCTCCGTAAATTTGCGGAACAGGTCTTTTTGCTGTTTCACAAAAATCGTCAGATCGTATTCGTTGATCTGATCCTCCGCCGTATAATAATTTTCCCAGATAAAGCTGCAGTCCTCCCGGTTTTCCGCAATCGTGCTGTCACCGATGACTGTTTCGTATTTATAGACCGTATTAAAATCGAAGATAAAAAGCCCATTCGGGTCAAGATAGTTGTTTACCAGTTTAAAAGTTGTCAGTAAGTCGTCTTCTTCCAGTAGATAATTTAACGAGTCGCACAGACAGATCACCGCCCGGACCGTTCCGTAAAGCTCAAACTCCCGCATATCCTGCTGCAAATACAAAATATTATGGCCGGACTGCGCACGCTTCTCCATTGCAATGTCCAGCATGCTGTCTGACAGATCAACACCGATCATGTCGTAGCCCTGCTTTGCCAGAAGCTCCGTCATGGAGCCCGTGCCACAGCCGAGATCCAGCAGGATTCCGTCCGTGATCTGATCCTGTTTCAGGCGTCCGACTACAAACTGACACCATTCTTCATAGGGCGTTTCATCCATGAACCGATCATAAACTAACGCAAAATCCTCATACATTTCCATTCGTTATCCACGCTCCTTCTGCCGTGCAGCGGCGTTTTTCTGCATCTGTCCGCGTGCGTTCCTATGTCTGCATGCGAACGTATTTTCCGCTGCTGCCCGCGCGTTTTCGAACATGCCGCGCCCTATTTCACCAGCTCTACCAGCACTTCGACCAGCCGCTCCATCTCCGCCTGCGTGCCGACTGTAATCCGCAGATAGTTGTCGATTCTGGGCTTTTTGAAATATCGCACATAAATTCCGGCTGTTTTCAGGTTTTCGAATAACTCCTGCGCCGGGACGGTTTTGTGCGTTGCAAAAATAAAGTTCGCCTTCGAATCCGGGAACGTAAAGCCAAGCTCTGTCAGCTTCTGCTTCGTCCATTCCCGCGTCGCCACGATTTTCCCCGTAATCTCCTGAAAATACGCACGGTCCTCTACGCATGCCTTTCCACAGGCAATCGTCAGGCGGTTCATTGTATAGGAGTTGAAGGAAAATTTGACATCATTTAAATAGGAAATCAGCTTCTTTTGGCCGATTGCAAAGCCGATTCTCATACCCGCAAGTGCGCGCGATTTCGAAAACGTCTGCACGACGAGCAGATTTTCATACTTATCCACAAGAGGCAGGGCACTCACACCCCCGAAATCCACATAGGCCTCGTCTACAATCACAACGGAATCGGGATTTTTTGCCACGATCTCCTCGATCGTATCCAGATTCTCCATCAGACCGGTCGGTGCATTGGGGTTCGGGAAAATAATGCCGCCGTTTTCGGTCAGGTAGTCCTCTTTTTTCAGGCGGAACTTTTCATCCAGCTCAGGCGTCCGATAGGGGATGCCATACAGATCCGCCCAGACGTCGTAAAAGGAATAGGTGATGTCCGGGAACAGAATCGGCTTTTTGCTGTTAAAAAAGGTCAGAAATGCCAGCGCCAGCACATCGTCGGAGCCGACGCCCACAAACACCTGGTCTGCCGCTACCGGATGTTCCGGAACAGAAACCGCCGCTGCAATCGCTTCCCGCAGTTCAAGCGCCGCCGGGTCGGGATACAGCCGCAGCTTGTCCGCTTCAAACTCCTGCAGCGCTTTTGCCACACCTGGTGCAGGCGGATACGGGCATTCATTGGTGTTTAACTTGATGATGTCATTCCGTTTGGGCTGCTCTCCCGGTGTGTAGGGGACAACCCTGCGTACATTTGCTTCCCAGTCTGCCATGACAGTTCCTCTCTTTCTGATGTAGTATCGCTACTCCATCTCCGCTTCTTTTAACGCTTCCTGCTCCTGCTGCGCCTTTGCAAGCTCTACAAACTCTTCCAGGCACAGGTTATTTTCCTTCATAAACTTCGCCGCCTCTTCCCCAACGTAACGGAAATGCCAGGATTCATAGGAAATCCCGGTGATCGCCACCTTGTCCTGCGGGAAACGGAGAATAAAACCATACTCCGCAGCGTGCTCGTTTAACCAGATCGCCTCTTTGGTCGAAGCCTGCGATTTATCCAGTCCCTGATGATTTTTTCCTACGATATCCACGGCGAGACCGGTGTGATGCTCGCTCGCACCGGTGAGGGCGATTTCTTCCTTCGTCTTGAAAAAAGCGTCCTTATAGCTCATGCCGCCCCTTACGAATTTTGCGATGGAGTTGTCCATCAGCTGATCCTGCTTTTGATAATCGCGGTAAGCGGAACAAACCATCAGGGGCAGCCCTTCTTTTTTGCCGTCCGCCAGCATCATCTCAAGGGCTTTCTGAATCCGCCTGTCCACATACTTCCCATTGTCCGTCTTGGCCAGATCTACCTCAAAATCCTGCCGCAGCGGATTTTTTTCATTGACCAGCACATAGTTCCAGTCCTCCAGGTCCACAGAAAATGGAATTTCCGGCAGATCCTCTTTCTCGCCGTCCTGCAGCATGACGGTCACATAGCCTTCCCGCGTTTCTTCCACTGCATTGCTGCTTTCTTCCAGCTCCTTTGTCAGATCCTCCACCTGACTCTGTGCGTTTAACAGCTCGCCGCTGGTCTGCGCCAGTTCTCCTTTTACCTTTTCATAAGACACATAAAACGAACTGGTCAGCACTCCTGCAATGACTACAAAGCCGCCTGCCAGTCCAATGAACCATTTTTTATAATTATCGTTATTCAATTTATTCGCAGTCCTTTTATCGTTTTATCTTTTTTGTCAATTCAGTATATTAGTATATTCCCAATCCGAAACGGTTACAAGCCCTAATTTTATTCCCAGTTCCCTTGCCCCTTACTGCCGCAGCTTCGAAAAAGGCTTGACACGCTCCCTCAACCTGACTATCATAAGCTGTGAACTGTAACCAAAATTTTATAACATTGCCAGGGGAGCGATTGCTGAGACTGAATATCCGCCCGGATTTCTGACCCTCATCACCTGAACCGGATAATACCGGCGTAGGGAGGCACATGTGACAGATTTTTATCTGTCCTGTTTTTCGTCCCCTCCTGTGCACACAAGGAGGTTTTTTTATGTCCAATTTTTTTGCAATCCCCATCACGGATGAATGGGGAACGACTTATCAGCTGACCACTGCCGGTTATACCGCACTGGTTGTCCTCATGCTGGCGCTTTTGCTGCTGGCCTGCTTTATCGGCAATTCTGTGAAGCAGCCTAAATTTTCCGCACGTCAGCTGGCATTTTCCGCAATGGCGATAGCTGCTGCCTTTGTCACTTCCGAAATCAAGCTGTTCCATCTGCCCTTCGGCGGCTCCATCACTTTATTTTCCATGCTGTTCTTAGTCCTGATCGGCTATTGGTACGGTCTGCGTGCCGGACTGATGACTGCCATCGCCTACGGCTTTTTACAGCTGGTCAGCGATCCGTATATCATCAGCATACCGCAGATGCTCGTTGATTACATCTTCGCATTCGGTGCGCTCGGCTTATCCGGCCTGTTTTCCAAATCGAAAAACGGTCTGGTGAAGGGCTATATCGCAGGTGTACTCGGTCGTTATTTCTTCGCATTTTTATCCGGTATGATCTTCTTCGGCGCTTACGCTGCAGACTACGGCATGTCCGCACCGGTCTATTCCCTGGTTTACAACGGCATCTATCTGTCCGTGGAAGCGGTGCTGACGCTGATCATCCTCTACCTGCCTCCGGTCAAAAAGGTCATGGGACAGTTAAAAACCATGGCGACACAGAGATAAAACGCACGCTCTGCGAGCATTTCAGATTTATAAAAAAAGAATCCGGCGCACAGTCCTATCGCTGTCTGACGCCGGATTCTTTTTTATCGTATGGAAAACTTCGTTTCCATACGATAAGAAACACTCCGCGAGGATGCGCACTCGGCGCAAGAATGTGCCAAGGCACATTCCTTTTCACAGTTCTGCAAAATTCAGAAAATCTCAATACTCCAGGTATTTTCATACCGCTTGCCTGCAGGCAGATGAACCAGGTTGGGCTGCTCGGAAAGGTCTTCGATCCTGCCCTTGCGGGAAGGAAGCGCAGACCAGGGCTCGATGCAGACATAGGGCGCATCGGTAAACGGCATATGCCAGATCCCCAGGAAATTCATCTGCGGATAGGATACGCGCACGCTTCTTGTTCCTTTTTCACTGCACAGGGTCACTGCCTTCGCCATATCAGTCAGCACGATCGCATCCTGATCGAACAGGTTGTGTGCAAGGGGCAGCTTACCGCCGTCAGATAAAATAAACTCGCTGTCCTCGCCATTTACGAAACAGTCCTCAGAAAAGCCAACGCGGATCGGATTCCCGGGAGCTTCAAACTGTAAGCAGTAATCCTCAAATGCAAGACCTTTTTCCAGCGGAACGGCAAAGCCCGGATGACCGCCGACGCCGAAATACATCACCTTTTTGTCGTTATTTTCTACCGCAAAAGTAACATTTAATTTGTTGCCGACAAGCTCATAGGTCAGCCAGTAAACAAACGCAAAGGGATACATTTCTCTCGTATTCTCGCTGTCTGTCAGCTTCAGCACCAGTCTCTGTGCCGTATGCTCTTCCGCTTCCAGATCGGAAGAATTGACAAAGCCGTGGATCGGCATTTCGTAGGTCTTGCCATCCAGCATATATTTGCCCTCCGTCAGACGTGCGATATACGGAAACAGATTCAATGCGCGGTCTTTCCAGTAAGTCTCATCGCCCTGCCAGAGATATTCTACCCCATCCTTTGTCTGAATCGACCACAGCTCGCCGCCGTGGGAGTTTACCTGAACCTTCAGGCTATCATTTTCCAGTGTGTAAATCATACATTCCCCTTTCCGCAGCCGATGAAAAAATCCGCTGCATCCCCTGATTCCATTTTCCCGGAGCGCAGCATCCAATTTGCCCGCGCCCCGGATTTTTTTTTAAAACGCGATACCCGTGTCCCACAGCTCCGCGTTTTTTTACTGGAATGGATTCCAGAAACGGCTGCCATCCGCAAATGTAATCGTCAGAGCAACCGCCATAAATACTACCGCAAATCCAATCGTCAGATAGTCATTTCGTACCAGCTTCTTTCCCATGTACCAGGTACGTTTTTTATTTTTACCAAAGCCCCTAAGCTCCATGGCATTGCTGACCACATCGATACGATCCATGCTGGAAAACAGCAGCGGGAAAATAATCGTGCTCATCCGCTTGATTCTCGTCCAGAGGGATGTCTTGCTGCTCATCTCGATGCCCCGCGCCTCCTGCGCATGCTTGATCTTGGTAAAATCAGACTGTACGTCCGGGATGTAGCGCAGCGCGATGGCAATGGCGTAGCCCACGTTGTAGCTGACACCCATGCGATTTAAGCTTGCCGCAAACTCGCTCGGGTTGGTCGTCACGATAAACATCAATACCACCGGCGTTACTGTCAGATACTTCAGCATAATATTAAACTGGTAAAACAGCTGTTCCTTTGTGATATTATGATTGCCAAACAGGTGTAAAAGCTCTGTTTTTGTGCCGTAGATCACAGTTCCCTGATTCGGGGAAAACAGCCACACCGCAAGCATGTTAATACACAAAAACAGCAAAATAAACTGAAATACCGTCCCGACCTGTTTCCATTCCGTATGGGAAACCTTAAAGATCACCAGACTGCAGACCAGCATGACCAGCAGCACTCTCGTGTCATAGGTCAGCATACCGGTCAGCGACCAGAGCAGGAAAAAGATCATTTTTGAAACACCGGAAAGCCGATGGATCCAGGTATCTTTTTCACTGTACGTCAGAATTCTGCCCGCCATCCGCTCTCACCTGCCTTTCATAATAAATAAACCGCTCTGCAAAGCCGGACGCATCCCCGATGCCGCAGCGCACCGCCAGATCGTACAGCGACGTCTTTTTCAGATAAGCACGGTCTGCAACCGCTTCATCCGTCAGCACCTTTGCCGGCTTGTCGTCCGCAATCAGCTCGCCGTCCGCGATAACGATCGCACGGTCGGTATATTCCAGCATCAGATGCATATCATGTGTGATCATGATGATCGTAATGCCAAGGGTCTCATTTAAGTGCTTTAAAAATTCCATAATTTCCGTATAATGACGGTAATCCTGTCCTGCCGTCGGCTCATCCAGAATCAGGATCTCCGGATTCATGACGAGGATCGAAGCGATGGTCACACGCTTTTTCTGACCAAAGCTCAGAGCAGAAACCGGCCAGTTCCGGAAGGGATACAGACCGCAGATCTTTAACTTATCGTAAACCCGTTCCTTTACCTCTTCCTCCGGCACGCCACGGACCCGCAGTCCCAGCGCCACTTCATCAAAAATCATCGGCTTGGAAATCATCTGATTCGGGTTCTGCATGACAAGCCCGATGGCCTCGCCACGCTCCTTGATGGATTTATCCGCAATATCACTGCCATTTAACAGGATCTTACCGTGATCCGGATGGATAAAGCCGCAGATCAGATTTGACAACGTACTCTTTCCCGCGCCGTTTTTGCCGACAATTGCGAGCATTTCCCCTTTGTTAATACGGAAATGAATATCCGACAGGATCGGTTTGCCTGTAATATAGGAAAAGTCCAGATCCAACACTTCGAGGGCCGGCTTTTCCTCTCCTTGAATCTCCGGCAGGGAAACCTTCTCGAACCAGGCCCTTACCTTTTCCTGATAAGGCTCCAGATTCATCGTCTCGATATGCTGAGGATGATCCTTTGCCGCGACCTGACATCCCGCATGTTTGAGTGCCGTCACATACAGCGGCTCACGGATGCCCTCCTGAATCAGAATATCGGAGGCAAGCAGCTCGTCCGGCGTCATATCCGCTACAACCCTTCCGTCCCCGATCACCACAATTCTGTCTACATCCCGGTAAAGGGCATCCTCTAACCGGTGTTCGATAATGATAACCGTCTTGTCGCGCTCCCGGCAGATCCGGTCGATCAGGTCGATAGCCCGCTTGCCGGTCGCCGGGTCAAGGTTTGCCAGCGGCTCATCAAACAGCAGGATATCCACATCATCTACCAGCACGCCCGCCATGGAAACTCTCTGCTTCTGTCCGCCGGAAAGCTCCGTCGGTGCATTGCCGAGAAGGGCTTTGATATCCACAACCTCTGCCACTTCATCTACTGCACGGAACATCTCTTTTTGCTCTACGCAGTCGTTTTCCAGTGCAAAAGCAACATCTTCTGCAACCGTCAGGCCGATAAACTGGCCGTCTGTATCCTGCAGCACCGTACCGACGATTTTGGACATTCCAAAAATACCGGTTTTCGCAGGATCTTTACCGCCCACAGTCAAAGTTCCGCTGCTTTCGCCAGGGTATGAAAAAGGAACCATCCCGTTGATGCAGTGCACCAGAGTCGATTTTCCCGACCCGGACGGTCCCACGATTAAAACCTTCTCTCCGGGATTGACCGTCAGGTCAATCTCCCGGAGTGTAGGCTCTGACTGTGATCGATATTTAAAAGTATAGTTTTTAAACTCGATGATCGGAGTCATGTATCAGTCCTCTTTGGAAAGGCTTCCGGACTTTGCGCCGACCTTGGAGTAGGCAACTAACAGCAGAGTTCCCAGAATGCCGATGATAATTACATTTGCAACAAAAGCGGTCACGCCCTGTGTGAATACCTTTTTTACAGGCTCTGCATAAATTACGATGTCCAAAACCGGAGCAACCAGAATCCATGCCAGTGCGTTTGCAACAACCTGTACGATATTGAACAGGCCGATTTCCTTGCCGCCGAAGCTGCCTTCTTTTACTTTATACTTCGCAGCAAACAGGCCAACGATGATGCCGAATACAGCGTCCGGGAATACCCAGCTCCACCATACGCTTCCGTAGAATACTGCATCACCCAGTGCATGACCGATCAGACCGATGGCGCCGCCAACAACGGGACCAAAAATAGCGGAGAAAAATGCAAGTACCGCTGCGCGGGTCTGCAGAGCTGTGTTCGGGATGAAACCAACCGGGATCTGCACGTTGGTTAAAACAACGAACAGTGCGGTTCCGATACCCATCGCTACGACATGCTTGATGCCAAACTTCTTATCCATGAGTAAATCCTCCTCATAAGTATTTATTTGTGGAAAACCACGTTCTTACTATAACGAATCACTCCGGATTTTTCAATCCCTTTTCTGTCTTTTCTCCCTCGTTTGCGTCTTCCAGTACAATTTCCGACGCAAGAGTGTCGATATCGGAATACCACACCCGAAATACCGCCTGCGCTGCATTCGCGTAAATATGGGGCAGTTTCGATTTCTCTTTTCCGGCGTCTTCCAGCACATTCAGGATTTCCCTCAGCACGTCCCTCGTCAGATACGAACCGCTCCAGTGAAACGTCAGGACTTTTCCTTTTTTTACCGCCTGCTGCGCGCGCTTTTTGACCTCCTCCATTTTCGTAAAGGAAAGCTTCTTTTCCTTATAATAAAAATGTCCATTGTCCGTGCACGCCGGCGCCGGCGCGATCAGCGGCTCATGGTCGCGGAACATCGCCTTATCGTCGAGGTTAAAATAATCGTAACGGCACTCGGCATCCTCCCGCGCCCCTCTGGTCAGACTATTGTCAAATGTCGCATCCAGATGATAATACTGCCCGCCGATGCGCACGATATTCCAGGTGTGTCGGTATTTGATGCCTTTTTCCGGATTGTTGCCGCAAATCGCAATCATACACCATAGCCCGAGCGCGTCGCAGAGCACCTTGACCGCCTTTGCAATTCCCTCGCAGACGCCTACGCCCTGCCCCAGCGGTCCGATGATTTCATGAGAATACGGCTTCTTTAACTTGTCATACCGTACATTTTCACATATAAAATCGTGTACATATTTTTCTTTTTCCCACTCCGAAAGTCCCTGCGCCTGCCGTGCAAGCTTTTCCACCCGCGATGTCAGCGCTATCTGATGCTCTTTGATTTTTCCTTTTTCAAACAGATATTCCGGCACGAAAATCAGGTTCGGGGAGTCGGGGTAATATTTCCATGAAAACCCGACCACCCAGAATATTTCCGGGTGATCCAGCCGCATCTGGAAAAAAATGTCATACAGCTCTTTTCCATCCACACGCGGCAGCTGAATCTGATCCGCCAGCTGCCGGACGCCCTGCAGCATGCCGTGATACACGGCCTGCTTCTGCCTGTCCATTTTCTGATAATAAAATTCTTCCATCTTACAGTGTAATCTCCTGTTCCAGCCCGAAGGAATAGATCAGCTTTTCCTTCACGCATTTTCCGGTCAGCCGCACAAGTGCTTCCTCATAATAGTCCAGCTGAACCCGGTAGCGCAAAATCAGCTCCTTCGGGTCTTTTACCAGATCGGTCTTATAATCTGCCAGCACGATGCCGTCCTCTTCCTCCAGATAAACATCGATAATTCCCTGGATCAGCACGGTTTCATCCTCCGGAAAGTCTGTATTTAAACGGTTTGCCGAAAGCCCCAGCACAAAGGGCTGCTCCCGGTGCAGTCTGTTGCTTCGGGCAGCCTTTGCCATGCGCGCTGCAAGAGGCGTCTGTAAAAATGCCCGGATCTTGTATACATTGATCGCAGCAGCATATTCCTCCGACAGCCTTCGGTCTGCTTTGCATTCTTCAATGACCGTACGGATTTTCGCCGCCGTCCAGGTTTCCTGCCGTTCAAAGGGGAAAATCTCCAGCAGTCTGTGGTACGCACTTCCCCGTGTCGTCCCGCTCACGGTTTCTTCCTGTTCCCTGACAAACTGCGGCAGATACGGCACGACCTCTTCCTCCGGGAACAGCGTAAGCCCTTCCGCAGCTTCCTCCTGCATGCCTTCTTTTTTCAGCTCGGAAACGGTTGTTTTGACAAAAAGTCCCGCCAGGTTTTCATGTGCATAGGGCTTCTGCAGGCGCTCGCACAGCGCAAGCTCTGCCGCCTCCGGCTCTTTTCCGGCTTCCTCAAAAAGCTTCTGTCTGCTGTTGTATCCCAGGGACGCACGCACAAGCTCTGCCTGCAGCAGTTCTTCCTGCGTACAGATCTGAAGCCGACGTCCGACGGACTGCCATGTCGGAAGCACCAGATCATAATAGGAAGACGCTTCCTGCAGCCGCAGCGCCGAATAGCCATACGCACCCTGTGCAGCATCCTCCCGGGGCAGCTTGTCTTCTTTACAGGTTCCGGTCAGAATCAGCTTTTCCTCCGCACGCGTCAGTGCAACATATAGAACTCTCAGTTCTTCTCCCATACTGTCGGCATTTAATTTGCGCGCCAGCACATTTTTTTTCAGCGTCGTATGTCGAATCCGTGCCGTCGGATCCACCCAGTCGATCGCCAGCCCCAGATCCATATCCATCAGCACCGGAGCTGCGCTGTCCTGCCGGTTAAAGCGTTTCGACAGTCCCGACACAAAGCATACTGGGAATTCCAACCCCTTGCTCTTGTGAATGCTCATGATCCGCACGACATCCGCGTTTTCGTCCGACGCACCCGTTTCGCCGTAATCAATGTCATATTTTTCCAGCTGTTCCATGTACCGGATAAAATGAAATAAACCGGAATAACTCGTCTTTTCAAAGCTTTCTGCCCGCGTCAGCAGCATTTCCACGTTGATTCTGCGCTGCACACCTCCCGGCAGCGCGCTGACCGTATACAGATAGCCCGTTTCCTCCAAAAACTGCTCCATCAGCTTGTGAATCGGCAGATAGACCGCGTACTCGCGGTAGCGGTTTAAAAAGGAAAGAAAGCTGCAGCATTTTTCGCGAAGGGAGGCATCGGCACCATTGCTTCCGCTGCCATATCCTACGCTGCCTTCACCACTTTCTCCTTCTCCCGCCGCCAGCTTCACGCAATCGTACAGGCAGCGTTTTCCCGTCTCATCCAGTGCGCGCAGCGTCGCCAGCTGCGCATCGCTGAATCCAAACAGCACCGATTTGAGTACGCCGAACAGTGGAATTTCCTGCAGCGGATTGTTCAGCACACGCAGGAAATTCAAAACCGTCTGCACCTCCGTCGCCGCAAAATACCCCGTCTTGGACGTCACAAAGACCGGAATGGCGTTTTCTTCCAGTATCTTTTTAAACGTCTCGTCCCAGCCGGATGTCGTCCGCAGCAAAATCACGATATCCTGATATCGCGCCGGGCGCAGCTGTCCGCTTTCGCTGTCCCGTACCGGGAGCTTTCCAACGATTTCGCGAATTTTCCCGGCGATCATTTTCGCTTCCAGCTCCTTCGGGTCTTCGCCCTTTTCGCCGGATATTGCAGCAATGCAAAGCTCCGGCTCGTAAGGGGAGTGGGCGCTCGGGGCTTCGCAATCCGCACCCCCCGGCGCAGCACTGCCCTGCTTTTCTTCGCTGCCGAGGGCTACGCCTTTCTCCAGCGCGTCCGCTGCTGCGCCATCCGCCTCCGGGAACTGTGCCGCCGGGTACAGCGCCGCATCCGCGTCGTACTCCACTCCGCCAAGCTCCCGGTGCATCAGCTGTAAAAACAGGTCGTTGACGCAGTCCGTCACCTCATGTCGGCTTCGAAAGTTCTGCTTTAAGTCCACCCGGACACAGCTTCCGTCTTCTTTTTGATAGGTCGCAAATTTTTCTAAAAACAGCTCCGGCCGTGCAAGGCGGAATTTGTAAATGCTCTGCTTGACGTCACCTACCATAAACCGGTTAAATCGCCCGTCGTCCTCGCCGGAAATGCTCTGTAAGAGAAATTCCTGCACGAGGTTGCTGTCCTGATACTCGTCGATCAGAATCTCTGCGAACTGTTCCCGGTATTCCAGCGCCGTATCTGATGGAACCATCTGCCCGTTTTCGTCTTCTTTTAACAGAATCTGCAGTGCCAGATGCTCCATGTCCTCAAAGTCCAGCAGGTTCTTTTCCCGCTTTTTCTCCGTCAGTCTTTCTCCGAACAAAAGCGCCAGATCCACCAGCTCGCACAGCGCTGCGTCCGCCTGTCTGCATTCTGCAAGCCACTGCTTCGGACCGGATACGAAATATTTTTCGGAAAGCGTCCCCAAAAGGCTTTTCACACGCTCCCGCATCGCCTTGACCTGCTCCCGCTTTTCTGCCGACACGCTGTCATCCTTTTTCGATGCCATGCGGACGTAGGAAATGCCCTGCACCCGCGCTGCAAGGGCTTCGAAAGCATCTTTCGCAACGGACGAGTCCATTTCTGCAGATGCCACAGACTGCTCTGGTTCTGATGCTGTCTGCACCACCCTCGACAGCTCCTGTTCCAGCCCTGCGATCAGCTCCTGATCCTGTTCCAGCGCTACAGCGTAAAAATACGGCCCATCCGGCTCCTCGCACACCTTCAGCGCAGCTTTTTCCTGCTCTTTGCATTCCTGAAGCAGGGCCGAAATTTCCTGCATCATGCCTGCAAACCACTCTGTTTTTACAAGCTCCTCAAACGTCTCCACATGATAATCCATGCGGTGCTGCCGCAGCCATTTTTCCGGAAAAGGATAGCTTCCGGAAAAGGTATATAACCGTTCGATCAGCTCTTCCAGCCGTTTTTCCCGACCATCGTAGGCAAAATATTCCACGCAGTCGGTAAATTCCTGCCGTCCCAGCGCGAACTGCTCTTCCAGGAGCTCTGACAAAACCTCCTGCTTCAACAGGCGTATTTCGCCCTCGTCCGCCGTCCGAAAATCCGGGTCAAGACCGATATCGTTAAAATGATTTTTAATCAGATACAGACAAAAGCTGTGGATTGTCGTGATCTTCGCGTTGTGGATCAGCATCAGCTGCTTTTTCAAATGCTCATTTTCCGG
>OHYF01000661.1_pt1 | contig 16448 bp, 9 predicted proteins | sample 1580111 | NCBI WGS metagenome assembly OHYF01 (sample SAMEA3882530, study PRJEB24775) | human gut metagenome | biome: human-associated habitat; feature: intestine environment; material: feces | place: Netherlands | collected 2009/2010
CCGTTTCTTCATATTCCACCATGACCTCCGGCCAGTGTACCATCGGTGCCATCACAAAATGCAGCTTATGTGTTCCGAGCTCTAATGTATCGCCCTCTTTTACCACAAGGCAGCGCTCTTCTAAATGTGCGATATCAAAAAACTGTGGCAGCATCGCTTTTGCCTTTGCGCTCAGTACAAGCTGTGCCTGTGGGAATTTGTCTGCCGCACGTTTGATATTTGCCGCATGATCCGGCTCTAAATGGGAAATGACAAGATAGTCTACCGTTCTTCCGTTTAACACATTCTCAAGATTTGCAAACCACTCGTCTGTTTTCCGCTCATCAATGGTATCCATAACCGCAACTTTTTCATCCAGGATCACATAGGAATTATAAGAAACTCCGTTCGGGATCTGATACTGGCTCTCGAATAAATCTAATGTGGTATCGTCTGCTCCGATATACTTTACTGCTTCTGAAATATAGGTATCTTTCATAATGGCCTCCATATGTTTTTATCATCTAATAATAGGAATTATTACTGACATCAAGATAATACTTTGTGATGAAAATGTCAATGTTTTTCCTTTTCATTATGCTTATTTTTATACTACAAAATCTTCGTTGTCCACTTCGAGCAGTCCCACACTTCATTGACAATATCCTGATAGAATTCCGGTTCATGACAGATCAGAAGGATACTGCCGCGGTATTCCTGCAACGCGCGCTTTAATTCATCCTTCGCGTCGACATCCAGATGGTTGGTCGGCTCGTCTAAGAGCAGAACATTCGTCGATTTATTGATCAATTTGCAGAGTCTTACTTTTGCCTGCTCTCCACCGCTTAACACGCGGACGAGGCTTTCGATATGTTTGGTCGTAAGTCCGCATTTTGCAAGGGCAGAACGCACTTCGTACTGGCTGAAAGACGGGAATTCTTCCCAGATCTCATCGATACAGGTGTTCCTGTTCTCGCCTTTGATCTCCTGCTCAAAATATCCGATCTCTAAATTCTCGCCGAGTTCCACAGAACCGCCAAGCGATGGGATCAATCCTAAAATACTCTTTAACAGTGTCGTCTTACCGATTCCATTTGCGCCGACAAGTGCGATTTTATGTCCACGCTCCATGGAGATATTTAACGGTTTTGACAGCGGTTCGTCATATCCGATCACAAGATCTTTTGTCTCGAAAATATAGCGTCCCGGTGTTCTTCCGAGTTTAAAATTAAATTCCGGCTTCGGGCGCTCCGCAGCAAGCTCGATGACATCCATTTTGTCTAACTTCTTCTGGCGGGACATTGCCATATTTCTTGTGGCAACGCGCGCTTTGTTCCGGGCGACAAAATCCTTTAATTCACTGATCTCCTGCTGCTGTTTGCGGTAAGCTGCCTCTAACTGGGATTTTTTCACCTCGTAAACTTCCTGAAACTTATCGTAATCCCCGACATACCGGTCAAGGCGCTGGTTTTCCATATGGTAAATAATATTCACAACGTCATTTAAAAACGGGATATCGTGGGAGATTAAGATAAATGCATTCTCATACTCCTGCAGATAGCGTTTCAGCCATGCGATATGCTCTGCGTCGAGATAGTTCGTCGGCTCATCCAAAAGGAGGATATCCGGTTTTTCCAGTAAAAGCTTTGCCAGAAGAACTTTCATACGCTGTCCGCCGCTTAAATCCGTGACATCATGGGACAGTCCGAGATCAAGCAGACCGAGCGCTCTCGCCACTTCCTCCACCTTCGCATCAATGATGTAAAAATCATGCATGGTGAGTGTATCCTGAATGACTCCGAGTTCCTCCATCATCGCATCCATCTCGTCCGGTTCTGCCTCGCCAAGCCTGTCACAGATTTGGTTCATGTTTTCTTCGAGTTCAAACAGCCATGCGAACGCCGATTTTAACACACTCTCGATTGTCATGCCTTTGGTCAGTGTGGAGTGCTGGTCGAGATAACCGACACGGACGTTTTTCGCCCATTCCACTTTTCCCTCGTCCGGCATAAGCTTTCCGGTCACGATATTCATAAATGTGGATTTTCCCTCGCCGTTGGCGCCGACTAATCCGATGTGTTCTCCCTTCAAAAGCCGGAAAGACACGTCATTAAAAATTGCCCTGTCACCAAATCCGTGTGTCAGGTGTTCCACGTTTAAAATACTCATACTCAATCCTTTCGTTTTTAATTACATTGTTCAAATTTTCACAATTCGCTCTACTCTGGTGGGAAGTTTCGCAGTTATTTTTTACTTGTACAACATCTTCTTCGTCTTTTTCAGGACATGGAAATATGCCGGGAATAAAAATGCATCCGCAAAGATCCATGCCACCGGGCTTGCAAAGCACGCTGCCACGTAGCCGAAAACAGGCACAAATGCAAATCCGACTAACGTTCTTGCAACCATCTCAAACACTCCTGCCAGAATAGCAAATTTGCTGTAGCCCATTCCCTGGATCAGGAAGCGCACGATGTTGACAAATGCCAATGGGATATAGAATGCACTGTTGATCAGCAAAAACAGTCCTGCATTGGAAACGACTTCCGGCTCTGCCTCTCCGACAAAGAAGCCTGCCAGCGCCCCACGGAAAAAGAACATAATGACAAATGCCAGCACCGCATATGCACATCCGAGAATGGACGCCGCCTTTAAGCCTCCGGAGACACGGTCCAGTTTTTTTGCCCCGACATTCTGACCGCCATAGGTTGCCATCGTAGAACCCAACGCATCAAACGGGCAGCAGAAAAACATTCCGATCTTGCTTCCGGCTGTCATTGCGGCAACCGCATGAGAGCCAAGGGAGTTGACCGCACTCTGTAAGATAACGCTTCCGATCGCCGTGATGGAATACTGCAGTCCCATCGGAACGCCCATTCCACACAATGTCATCATGTACGTTTTATTTACCTGCATTTCCTCTTTTTCCGGATGCAGTATCTCAAAATGTCTGATACTGTAAATAAGGCATCCCACACCGGAGATCAGCTGTGAGATCACCGTTGCCCATGCTGCACCTTCCACTCCGGTTCCGAGCACTACGATAAAAAACAGATCCAGTCCGATATTAATGACCGCAGCGATCACCAGAAACACAACCGGTGTCCTGCTGTCCCCCATGGAACGGATAATTCCCGAAACCAGATTGTACAGATAGGTGACCGGAATCCCCCAGAAAATGATCACAATGTAACGGTATGCACCGTCAATGATATTTTCCGGTGTGCGCATCAGCTCCAGGATCGGCATACAGAAAATGACCGTCACGATCGTCATGACCACTGCAAAAATAGCAGAGAGGTAAATGGCGTTCATCATAAAGCCACGCATGCCCTTATAGTCTCCTGCGCCGAATTTGTGTGCCAGAGGAATCGCAAATCCGTTGCACACTCCCATACAGAATCCGATGATAAGAAAGTTGACGGAGCCTGTGGAACCTACCGCTGCAAGGTCATCTACTCCGAGGAAACGTCCTACGATCAACGTATCCATCAGATTGTAAAACTGCTGAAATAAAAATCCAAACAAAAGTGGTACGGAAAATCCAAGAATCAGCTTCATTGGCGATCCGTTTGTCATATCCTTCGTCATATCTTTTTCCCTCGAAAAAATTGTGGTGATATCACATATCACCACAATAAGTATTAAAAACTTCAAAAAACGTATCCGTCTTCATCCCGGAACCTGTCTCAAGTTCCAGATTCTCCCAGAGTTCTTCGTTGATATTCGAACTCAGGGAAGAAACAAATCCATTGTATTCATCATCAAAAGCTTCCTTTTCTCTTTTGTCTACAATATTGGCTTTGTTCGCCTCTGTCAGCTCCTGATTGTATTTGTTCAGGCATTTAATGAAATAAAAGCCTCCATCCACTGTGATCTTACCGGAAACCTCATCATTTTCCATCTGAAATGCGATCTCTTCTACTGCAGCCGGGAGATCATCCCTTGAAATATTTACCTGAATGCTGCCAAGCTCATTATAATTATTGGCGAGTGTTGCAAAATCTTCTCCCTGGGCTAATCTGGATGCGATTTCATTTGCCCTGCTCTCATCCGAAACAAAAATCTGCATGATCTCCATCACCCGTGCCTCATCATCGCTGACCTCCTCATTCACCGCTTTTGTGAGTGAGTGGTACACTTTCTGTGCCAGCGCATAATGCTCATAGTACTCTTTGATGTCACTCTCCGAAACGCCCATATAGGCAGTCTCCTCCTCCGTGAGCGAGGCAAAGTACTCCTCTGCCGCCTGAGCGGTCTTTTCCTTTTCTTCTTCGGAAAGTTCCATCTCTTTTTCCTTTGCAAGCTGGTCTAAGCAGACCACCTGTGCCAGCTCCCGCATTGTGATATTTTTCACATAGTTTTCCAGGGAACTGTCTCCAAAATCATGCTGCCAGAGATCGAGTCCATAGGCTGTTCCGTAAATATTCTGGTAGTTCACCAGATATACCTTCGCCTCTTTCAGCCCGCAGGACACATTTCCAATGCGGAATACCTGACGGTTGTTCAATGTGTTTGAGACGATCACTTCCTTATTTCCTATCTTGCATCCTGTGAGCAGAAAGGAAAAGCAGAGCAGACATATCAGTGTCATTTTTTTTCTGTTTTTTTTCATGCTGTTCATTTAAGCTTCCATAGCTTTTAAAATGCTTCTCGCAACAGAGATTCCGTTTGCGGATGCCTGCTGCAGACCACGGGTTACCGATGCTCCGTCACCGATGGCACGAAGACCTTTTACGCTTGTCTCAAAGTCTTTGTTTACCACAACCTTGTTCGAGTAGAATTTTACTTCGACACCATATAATAAAGTCTCATCACTTGCAATACCCGGCGTTACCTTATCAAGTGCAAGGATCATCTCCTCAATGTCCACCATAATACGATGTGGGAATACAAGGGAAAGATCTCCCGGTACTGCATCCTTTAACGTAGGGATCAGGTTATTTCTGCAGAGACGCTCCTCTGTCGTTCTTCTTCCTCTTCTGAAATCACCGAAGGTCTGTACCAGAATTTTTCCATCGCAGAGCATGTTGGAAAGCTGTGCGATCTGCTTGCCGTATTCGATCGGTGTTTTGAATGGCTTTGTAAAATTCTTGGATACAAGGATTGCAAAGTTGGTATTGTTTGTCTTTAAATCTTTGGATTTGTAAGCGTGTCCGTTTACAACTGCAAGTCCGTTGTCGTAGTACTCTGTCGCAACTTCACCGGATGGATTCGTACAGAAGGTACGTACTTTATCGTCAAATGTCGGTGTATGGTAAACTAATTTTGCCTCGTAAAGGTTATCATTTAAGAATTCCATAACCTCGTCACGCACTTCCACACGGACACCGATATCTACCGTACCGACCTGCGTCTCGATCCCATGACCGTTACAGATGTGTGAGAACCAGTCTGCTCCCTCACGTCCGACTGCAGATACGACCTCTTTTGCATGGTATGTTTCATCTTTGTCTGTCACAAGTCCTTTTACCTGGCCATCTTCAATGATGATATCTTTGACCATGGTATTGAACTCCATCTCAACACCCTGCTCTAACAGATGCTCCTGCAATCTGGAATAAATCTTATATCCTTCCTCTGTTCCAAGGTGACGGATCGGACATTCGATGAGTTTTAAGTTTGCTGTGATCGCTTTTCTACGGATCTCGCGGATTTCTTTTTCTTTATCCACACCGTAAACTTTTGTATCTGCTCCGAATTTTAAATAAATATCATCGGATTCTTTTAATAATGTAACAGTCTCATCATATCCTAAAATCTCCGGAAGATTTCCACCTACGTCCGGGGATAAAGATAATTTTCCATCGGAGAATGCTCCTGCTCCGGCAAATCCGGTCGTGATGGAACATGGCTGACAGCCTACACATACTTTTGTCTTTCTCTTCGGACACTGTCTGTTCTCGATACGGCGTCCTTTTTCAATCATTAAAATCTTCAGGTCTTTGTTGGCATGGATCAGTTCATATGCACAGAAAATACCGGAAGGACCTGCCCCAATAATAATCACATCATAATTTTTCATGTAGTTTTCTCCTTGTTATAAAATGCTTTTTTACAGTTTTTTGCACTGTAAAATGGCTTACTCGTTCTGTTTGCTTTGCAAACTTTTTGAGTATAATAAACTATTTTTCGTTTGTCAATCCTATTTTCAAAAATTGTTGAAGTAATAAATTGTTGAAATAAGTAACCATTCAGCCCCCATTCGTAAGTTTATGAAAGCTGCCTTGGTTTGAATCGTTACAAACCTAAGCTTCCACGATCAGATATCTGCCATCCGGGAGGGCAAAAACTTCGCTTGCCTCCTCCAGATCCCTGAGTGACATTCCCTCGATATCAGCCCCCTGATCTTCGAAATAAGCTTTTACCTCTTTCAGATTCATACAGACGACCGCCATGCAGTCCTCTAAAAATTCCTCTGCCTCTTCCATTGTCTCTGCCACTGGCTCCGGCAGAAGCTGTTCCTGATGTGCCAGAAAATATTCTAAACATGTCTCATCATATTGCATTTTATTTGCTCCTCTCCTCATATGTGTTGTTGATAATTTCTAAATTTTAATTTAGGATCTACGAGAATTTAGAAATCATCCAATCTACTATTTCATGCAGTTTACCATAGATAGGGATCGATTCCAAGCTTTTGCAGCTCCTTATAAATGCGTGCAACCGGAAGTCCGACCACATTATTGTAATCACCTTCAATCCCTTCAATATAAATGGCACATTTTCCCTGGATCCCATAGGCACCGGCTTTATCCATCGGCTCTCCGGTCGCCACATAACGGTCGATCTCAGGTTCCGACAACGGCTTCATGGTAACTTCTGTTTTCTCGTAAAAGGTATGTGCGCCCGCTCGTCCGTTTTTATCCAGAAACACAAACGTAACGCCTGTATACACGGCATGTTTTCTTCCCGACAGAAGTGTGAGCATCCGCTTTGCATCGGCTTCATCTTTCGGCTTTCCAAGGATGGTATCATCACATGCAACGACGGTGTCTGCCCCGATCACTAAGATATCCTGCGGTGTCATCAGTTCCCCATGTCCGCTCTCATATGTTTTTACCATTGCTGCGACCTCTGTCGCTTTCTGCTCGGAAAGCTCCATCACAACCTCCTCCGGCGCGCTTTTCGAGATAACTTCCTCCCCTTTCGCCGGGCAGATTTCAAATTCCAGTCCGATCTGTTCTAACAATTCTTTTCTTCTCGGCGATGCCGAGGCAAGTATGATCTGTCCCATAAATTTCCTCACTTAACCGTTTACTTTATCTTGACAAGACACCGTTTTTTGAAAAATGAAATGCCATAGCATAGAATCTGATCATAATCATCTTCATACTCCTTTGCATACAGACGTTCATCTATCTGTTGCAACGCAGTATTACATGTACTTTCCAGTTTTTCCTGATTTTTCGTGTATTTTGCTTCAAAAATCGCAACACGTCCATTAACCGGATCATATACGACCACATCACTACGCCCTTCGCCATGCTCCTTATTCGAATCCACCATATATCCGGCACCTGTAAAGATTCCTGCAAGAAACGCATGATAAAAATCCTCTTTATAATCGTGATAACTGATTGTGCGTCGTAAAAGAATATTCATTTCTTTTGTCAGATTCACACTGTCACCATTCCACACTGCATCAAACAATAAAGTCCGATTCCATTTTCTGGTACTGTCATCAAACCACTGTATAACCGTCGTTTCAAATATATCCCTGATTTCTTCATTCGGTATCATAAGTGCAATCGCACCGTCAGGCAGCACCTCATCCGTTTGTTCATTCCGCGCTTTTGTGAGGTATCCTGTCAGATACAGCATACTCCACAGGTTATCCTCCGAAGAATGTAAATAATCGTAAGTCAGATTTTCATCCACACGCTGAACAATTGTTTCTCCAGCCATTAAATTTTCCAGCTTCTTCGTGATGCTGCTTCCTGAATGATCGATAAAAGAACGGATAATTGCATTATCGCTGGTATTTTTCCAATAACTGACCGGCTTAGCCTGTGGATTGTGCTGCAGCTCCAGCAGATAATTCATCACATCCCACGGACAATAAACATCAAAGTCACCAAAGTGATATCCGTCATACCATTTTCGGATATTTTCCGCCTGATCTTCTGTCTCTGCATCTGCTAAAATCTGATCCACCTCGCTCTGGACAAAGCCAAAGTATTCATTTAGGCGTGAATCTGTGATAGTGTCAGACACAAAATTATTGGTTCCTGTAAAAATACTTTCTTTAGCAATTTTCAGACATCCTGTGACAACCGCAAAACAAAGTGCCTGATTATCTTTCAAAGCCTGCAATAGTCCTTTCATGACATCTAACATCTCGTTGTAGTAACCATGCGCATTTGCCTTTGCAACCGGAACATCATACTCATCTATCAAAAGTACTACTGCCTTACCATAATGCTGCTGCATCATAGTCGTCAAAAGAACAAGACTGCTTTTCACTTCTTTTTCCGAACCACATCCATGCGCAATATTTGTAAACGTTTTCTTTTGAAACTCCGTTACATGACTGTCTTCAAGCAGATAAAGATGTTTGTTATATAGATCGGCAAACACCATTGTCAGCATATCGTATGCACTTGTAAAGTTCAGACCATCCACCTGCCGGAATGATACGGAAACCGTCGGACATTGATTCATCCACTTGCTGCATAATTCACTCTGGCGTGCAATCTCAAGACCTTCAAATAGTTTCCGACTGTTTTTTCGAATATCAAAAAAGCTTTCTAGCATACTCATTCCGAGTGTTTTTCCAAATCGACGTGGTCGGGTGATCAACGTCACTTCTGCTTCTGTTTTGAGAAGTTCCTCGATCAGACCAGTTTTATCAACATAATAAAATCCATTATTGCGGATTTTTTCAAAATTAGAAATACCAACCGGGATGTTTAAGGCTTTCATTTTTGCGACTCCTTCCTCCGTTCTCATGATTTCTATGATACCATGAATCACTTATGCACACAAGAAAATATCGTCTGATTGCTCTATATGATCGCTCTATACGAAAATCACCGGAATCATTAAGACTCCAGTGATCTTCGTGCATACATTTATTCAATTGAAATCAGCTTTTCTAACCGGAACGAGTAGATCAGAATCTCCTTCACCTTCAGTTTCCGGGTGGCAAAAACCCGCTCCAACGCATCCGCATAAAGCTTTAACTGTGTCGCATAACGGTCAATCAGCTCCTGCGCAGTATCCACACGATCTGTCTTATAATCCAAGACTGTGATTCCGTCATCCTCAATCCAGAAAACATCAATGATTCCCTGAATTAAAGTTAAATCTTCCTCATGCATATGATTTTCCTGCGACACATTTTCTGACATGATTTCCTGTTGTGCATTTTCAGTCTGCGCTTCATTTTCTATCATCTGCGCACCTGCCCCAAAGCCATATCTTTCCAGTTCCTCTTCCGTAAATCCCATGACAAATGGTTTCTCACGGTAAAGTGCTCCCCCGCGCTGTGCGAGAGCCATCCGCTTTCCTGTTTCCGAGGAAACAAAATCTGCCACGGTCTGCTCTCTCACAAGTGCACGCATATCCGCAGTGATTTTCTCCTCTTTTTCCATAGCTTCCATCTGTTCATATACACTTTTTTCTGAGGCAAAATCGTAGCACTCCATGACGCGGTGCACTGCGGTTCCTCTCAACGCACCACGGTTTGCTGTTTCCTGTTCCACACTCTCCTCTCTCTGGATAAAAAGAGGAATCGTTGGTGTCACAGGTTCTTCCAAAAATGCCGGAATGGTCTCCTCCTGCTCCGCCTCAAATTTCTCACGCATTGCACGGTGCTTTAATTCGGATACGGAATATTTGTTTTTCCGCAAAATGTCTGTCTGATAGGGATAACGCTGCGAAAACCGCTGTTTTAACTGTCCAACCAGCTGTGTGTCCGCCGCTTCAATCTCTTCGATCCGCTCTGTCAGATCTTCATTTTGCTCTAACTGGTTTTCCACTTCGTCTAAGACAAGCTCTGCCGCTTCCACGATCCGGACCGGGTATTTGTCCCCATAGGAAAGCACTGCCGGAAGTATCCAGTCCAGATAACCGGAAGCCCCTTCTCTTGTAAGGTAGGAAAGCGGTCTGTCTGCTGCTTTCGAAAGATTCGCCTGCTGCCTGAAAAATTCTAGTTTTTCCGGGGCATCCTTTAATGTCCCGGTGAGAATGAGCTTTTCTTTTGCACGGGTTAAGGCAACGTATAGCACACGAAGTTCCTCTCCGAGATTTTCCAGATCGATCTGCTTTGCAATCGCCTTCTTTGCGATAGTCGGTGATTTGATACGCTTTTTTCCGTCCATGTAGTCAAGACCAATACCAAGTTCCGGGTGAAGCACCATTTTGCTCCGTGTGTCCTGTTTATTGAAATTTTTGCCCATACCGCTCACGATCACAATTGGGAACTCAAGACCTTTGCTCTTATGGATACTCATAATTCGGACAACGTCCTCGTTTTCCCCGACCATGTCTGCCTCACCGAAATCCACATCATATTTCTGCAGTTCATCAATGTAACGCACAAAGTGAAATAGTCCCTTGTAACTCGTTTTCTCGTAGGCTGCGGCTTTTTCCAAAAGCATGTTTAAATTCGCCGTTCTTCTGTTTCCTGCCGGCATTGCCGCCACATAATGACCGTATCCGGTCTCGCGCAGGATGATCTCGATCAGCTCATGGATCGGAGTGTCCGGGACGAGCTGCCGTAATTGCTTGTATTTTTTATAAAATTTGAGTAATTTCCAGTGAGCGGTTATCTCTATATGATTTTCTGTTTTCTCATCCGCGTTTCTTCCCTGCTTCTGATCTTCCTCTGAATTTGAAATTTCTATTTGCCCGCCCTCTTCATAAAGTCCTTCTGCCAGTTCGAGCACCGCTTCATGAAAAGGCACACTGCCATCTTCAAGCCTTAACACTGCAAGTTCCTCATCGGTAAGCCCAGCCATCGGAGAGCGGAGCACTGCCGCCATCGGAATATCCTGTCTTGGGTTATCCAAAAGCCTCAGCATGGACAGTACCGTCTGCACTTCCACCGTGGAAAAATATCCGGTCGAAGAAACCGTGTGCGCCGGGATTCCATTCTCGTTCAACACTTCCACAAGGGAATCCGCCCAGCCGGACAGACTGCGGAGCAAAATTACAATATCGGAGTAATGCGCCGCCCGAAGTGTTCCGGCTGCCTTGTCCGTGACCGGCTGCGTTTTCATCAGATGCTTGATTTCTTCTGCCACAATTTTCGCTTCCAGTGTCTTTTTATCCGTAAGTTCGGTGTCCTCCAATAATTCGTCGTTGCTGTCTGCAAGCAGGATCTCCGGGATGAAGTCCGCGCTGACAGGATAGCTTGCCCCCGGATACAGTGCAGCCTCCGCGTCATACTCCACATTTCCAAGACTCCGCGCCATAATTTTATAAAAAATATCGTTTGTGCAGGTCAAGACTTCCTCTCTGCTTCGGAAGTTTTTGTGCAGGTCGATACGCTGCGTGGTGCTCTCTTCCAGCGAATAGGAATCGTATTTTTTCATGAAAAGTTCCGGTCTTGCGAGACGGAACCGGTAAATACTCTGCTTTACATCCCCGACCATGAAAATATTATTTTCCCCACGCTCCTCTCTGGAAATGGAGCGAAGCAGTGTCTCCTGCACTTCGTTGCTGTCCTGATACTCGTCGATCATGATCTCCTCAAAGGTATCCCGGAACTCTTCCGCAGTCTTTTTCGCCTTCTCCGTCTCCTCATCCACAAGAATCTGCAATGCAAAATGTTCCACATCATGAAAATCCACCAGATTTTTCCGGCGTTTTGCGGCTGCAAACTCATCTGCAAACTGCTTTGTGAGACGGACAACCTCCTCTAACATCGGCTCCGTGCGCTCTAACTGCTCGATCATCATCTCCGGCGAACAGAAAAAATATTGTCTGCAGATCTTTTTCACCACATCCTTCGCCTGTTCCCTGAGGCTTTTCACCAGTTCTAATTTATCGGGATCTCCCTCAAAACCTCTGCTACTCGCAAGTCTGTCGTATTTGATATCGGAAAGCGCCCCGTACAGTTCACAGAAAGAGGTTAGTTTTGACAAACTTTCGTATTTTTCCAGATCACTCTGCACTGCTTTCTCGTACATATCCGGTCCGTCATCCTGCTGTGTGACCGCAAGCGCCTGCTTTAAGAGCTGTTCACAGTCTTTTAAGACAAAACAGATATTTTCCGTGAGCGGAGCAAGCCATTCTGCGCGGTCTAACTCCTCCCTGGTTTCGATGCGGTAGGCTCCCACAAACGAATCCAGCCATTTTTCCGGCCACGGATAACTTCTGGAAAACTCATATAACTGAAGGATCATCTCATTTAATGCAGCATCGGTTCTTCCCGAAGCATAGCCCTCCACAAAATCGGAAAATGCTTCCGAAGGCTCCTCATAATTTTGTTCCAAAACTCTGTCAAGAACATCCTCGCGCAGTAATTTTAACTCACCCTCATCCCCGATACGGAAATTCGGTTCCAGATCGATCTCATGAAAATGATTGCGCACCACATACAGACAGAAGCTGTCGATGGTCGTGATCTGTGCATTGTGAATCAAGGTCAGCTGCCTTAACAGATGCTCATTCCCCGGCTGTTCGTCTAACACTTTCTCAATCGCATTTCCGATTCGCTCCCGCATCTCTGCCGCTGCCGCATTGGTAAACGTCACGATCAGCAGATGGTCAATGTCGACCGAATGATTTTTGTCTGTTATGATTTTCACGATCCGCTCTACTAAAACAGCGGTCTTTCCAGAACCTGCTGCCGCAGATACCAATATATTTCGATTTCTTAAGTCAATGACCTGCTGCTGCTCTGTGGTCCATGAAACTCCCATATTTCTCACTCCTGTTATTTACTGTTCCTGCTTTTCGTTTTCCATACGCTTTAATATCTCGTCCGCGCTGTCAAATTTTTCCAGTTTATGATAGGAATAACCCGGCATCCGGGTGTCAAAACCGCAGACGGTATGGTATGGACAGTAATCACAGCCACTTTTTCCGTCTAGCGAGTATGGATGAATCGAAATATCTCCGGCAAAGATTTTTTTCCCGGTCTCTTTGATTTTCTCCTGTACATAATCAGACATCACAGAAAAATCGTAAGTACTGGCAACCTTGGAAGTTGCTTTTAAGCTTCCGTCCGTTTTTTTTCCGATTGGGATGACCGAAGAATTTCCGGCAAAATCTGAATCCATCGCCTCATAGATTTCCGGATTATCGTTCACCAGACCATTTAATTTTAACTGCTCCAAAACGCTGTTTCGTATTTCTGCCTCTGTCTCATTTCCAAGTCCGTCTACTATCGGATTTTGAATGTGATAGTAGAAGATACCCGCCGGTTCCGCTTTTTTGCCCGGATGGCGTTTTTCCTCTAATTCCAATGCCGCATTCATATAGACCACAAGCTGTAATTGCAGTCCGTGATACAGATTGACGAGTGAAAAACTCGTGTTTCCCGATTTATAATCAATAATCTTCACATAAACTTTATCCGACGTCTCGTAAGTGTCCACACGGTCGATCCTGCCGAGCAGGTTCATTTTTTCCTCATCACTCAGCTGAAAACGGATGGCGTCCAATTTATCTGCCCGCGAAAAGGACACCTCAAAATCACTCGGCACAAATTTTCCCTTCTGGATCTGGGTGGTAAGTGCCCACACCGTGCGCTTGATGGTCTGGCGCATCCGGCCGGTCAGATAACGGTTTCTCACGTTCTCAAACGCTCCGGCATTTTTGCACCCGGCAATCGCATCATCCATGCTCTCCTCTATAAATGTCTCCTGCACATCCTCCGGGATGTTAAACCAGGTGTACTCTGATTTTTCCACACGTCTGGAAAAATGTTCAAGCGCATCATGGTAAATATTTCCCATGTCCACGCTTGCAAACTCTAAAAGCTGACGCTCCTTTAGGCGTAAACCGTAATTCAGATAATGCGCGTAGGCACACGCCGCAAAACGCTCCAGTCTTGTGACGCTGTTCTCCAACACAGTCCCGTAAAGTGCCTGCGTCACTGCGTGGCTGATTGGCTCATCGCTGTGCACTTCGTAGGCAGTTTTTAAAAGTTTTTCCGTTTCCGGCTTCCACTCGGAATCTGTGAGGTAGAATTTTGAGAGAGCATTCCATAATTTTCTTTTTTCTATCTGTGAAGGCTCAGAAGCTCTGTTATCATCCTGCAGTCCCTCCAGGAAAAATGCCATGCTGCTCTTCGGCGTCATGATGCAGTCCGCAGAAGTTGTCTCCTCGATTTCCTCCACCGTTTTCTCCGGGAACATTTTCAAGAGCGTTCCAACAAAATACGACCTTCTAAGTGCTTTTCCGTCCGCATTCACTTTTGAAAAAGTCACATATAAAAAATCAGATGGCTTTGTCACATTCAGATATAGATAAAAGCGTTGGATGAACACTTTTTCACGCGCACCCGGTGCAAGTTCCAGATGACATGCCACCATTTTCTCACGTTCAAACTGCGAGATGATACCTCCGGCATTGCCCGCTTTCGGCACAACACCGTCATTGACACCGATGAAAAATAAGATTTTGATATGGTTCAATCTGGTTCGCTCGATGTCACCGATCGTCACTTTATCATTTCCCGGCGGGATCACGCCGACTCTTGCAGCCTCAAATCCGGCGTCTAAAATATCCGCATACTCTTTGACCGGAAGCACTTCGTCTCCCAGGAAGTCCACAACCTTATCAAACAGATCCATGACAATTTTGTAAATCTGGGCGTACTCTTTCGCCTTGACCTGATTGCCCTGCCGTTCAAATTCCAGTTCTTTTTGTTTTAATTTTTGTTCTATTTCTAATTTTTCAATTAATTCATACAACACAGTGGTCTCGTCACGCACAGTCTTTCCCTGTGTGAACGCTTCCGATAACGGTGCAAAGAAGCCATAAATCTTTTCCCGCACCTCATTCATTTCTGTGAGGTTCTCTTTTTCCGTGTCGTCGAACACAAATGTCCACTGTTTTTCCCATTTTTTTCTGCCACGTATCCCCTTGGCAAGCACGTAGTTTTCCAGCAGATCGATCTGCTGCTCTGTGATATCGGTCAGACCGCAGCGCAGAAAACGGAACACGCTCTCATAAGAGAAATCAAGTTCCACCACTTCAAGCACCGCACGGATAAACTCGATAAACGGATGAAATAAAATGGTTCTCGTCTGGTCGAGAAAGTACGGAATATCATACGCTGCAAAAATCTCATCCACATAGTTGTCGTAAAGACTGACGTCCCCGGTCACCACTGCGATATCCTTATAACAGTACTGTTTCTCACGCACAAATTTCGTGATCTCACGCGCCACAAAGTGAAGCTCTTCCCTCGGATTTTTAAGGCTCACGATCCGCAGTTCATCCTCCTTCTGCCGCCATTTATGATAATACGGTCGAAACAGATTCTGCTCCATGAAGTACAGGGATGGAGCATTTTTATATCTGTGATTTTTTCCATCGGATAACACAACAGGCTCCTCCACCGTGACATGAAGTTCCTCTGCCATTTTCATCAGAACCGAAACCGTCTTTTTACTCATGGAAAAAAGTTCCTGCTCGCCCCTGCAATGGTAAAAATCCTCGCCTGCATCCATCGTCACGGAGACAATGATACGCTCTGATAACACTAAAAGTTTTCTAAGAAGCTGATTCTGTATCGGTGTAAAACCGGTAAATTCGTCAAACACAATCACGCTGTCTTTTATAATATTCGAATCCTCTGCGGCATCGCACAATAGCGATAACACTTCCTCAGAGGTGATATACTGCCCTTGCAGATATTCAGAAAAACTGTGATACATGACCGAGATATCCTGCATTTTCAGGCGCAATGTCTCCCCGACATCCTCCGTCTCCAAAAATGTATCCAATTTTTCTGGTGACACGTTATACTGCGTCAGCTCGGAAATGAGGGATTTCACCTCACTGATGTACCCCATCCGGTTTAAGTTACCGCCCAGCACACTTAAGTTTTTCTTCTGCTCCCCTGCAAGCTTGCGGAGCACCAGATTCTTTCCGGTCTCCTCCAACACGCGCAGGTTCTGTTTCCCAAGCTCGTCAAACACACGGTATGCAAGGCGCGCAAAACTTAACACATCCACGTTCATGATAGCATGTGACTTTTCAAGCCGCACAAGCTCGCGCTGTGTCTGCATGGTGAACTGCTCCGGCACAAGCACCAGATAATTTTTCTCCGGATGCTCTGCCGCCTCTTTTAGTATGTTCCTATATAAATAGGATGATTTTCCACTTCCTGAATTTCCGAAAATAAATTGCAGCGACATGTTTTTCCCTAACTTTTTTCAAATTCTAATTTTCGTTTTCTGTTCCTTTTCATAGTACATCATTCTATCTTTTTTGACTAGAATAAAGTTCCCGGCTTATGATGTTTTCCATCAGAAAATTTCTCCAAAAGAATGGAACAAAAAAGC
>OHYF01000670.1_pt1 | contig 16336 bp, 8 predicted proteins | sample 1580111 | NCBI WGS metagenome assembly OHYF01 (sample SAMEA3882530, study PRJEB24775) | human gut metagenome | biome: human-associated habitat; feature: intestine environment; material: feces | place: Netherlands | collected 2009/2010
AGCCGCCGAAGCGGTGCTTAAGCCGCTAGGCGGGAATTGTGCGGTGTTGCCCTAAAACAAAAAACAGCACGCACCACATTTCCATTCGCCACCGCAAGAAATAGCATCACCGGGAAATCTGTTTCACAATAGGTAAAATGCGAATCATCGCTTAACTTCCTGCAGCCGCCAAATTTACGGTCATCATAGACTTTCAGGCTCTCAGCAATAAGGGTCACAAGGACAGTCTGAGCGTTCTCTTTATGCTGATTTTAAATCATGTCATCGGCTGATCCGGCATTGTATTGGCAATGCCGATTGCTTTTGCCACATATACCAAAGAAGCAGGAACCACGAACGGTTCCTGCTTCTTTTCTTTTTATTTCCTTACGGGTCCGGAATATTATCTGACTCTGAATCATAATTTTTCAGACCCGTATTGTTTGCCGCCGACAGAGCAGCAGCAATTTTACTGATATTTCGTTAAGCCTCTTCAATTCGGATCAAAAATTGCAATGTGCAATCTTCTTTCAAATGATACTTAAACTCCGGCATCACCCCGGGGCCGCAGGCGCCGGTGCCAATGCCTTGCTGGAAGGCCTGGATTGTTACATAGGTCCCCGTACGGACCTCGTCCCTGCGGTGCTTCATGGAGAGCAGTGCGCGGTCGGTGTATGGCTTGATGCCCAGTTCAAACGGGCGGCCAACAGCCTCAAAGACCATGCAGGTCTTTCCATCGGAGACAGAAGCCACGGTACAGTCCATGCGGTTGCCGCTCTCCTGCGGGCGCAGATTCGGCTCGGTCATATCGGCCACGGTACAATCCACCGCACGGATGGGGAACTGATCCTTCATGTCGCAATAGCTTTCTCCGCTGCGGCCAATATAATGCACTGCATCAAAAACCTCGTCCAGGCGGAACGTCTTGCCAAAACGTGGAATTTCCTGACTGCCGGAAACGCGATGCAGCACGCTGGTGACCAGCACGCCGCTGTCCGTTCCCTTGTAGGTATCGGTAACCATATAACGGCCGCGTTTGTTGGTGATTTTGGTCACGACCTGCCAACCATCGGCGGTCTGCTGTGTTGAAACGGTCTCCTCGGTCTGGCGGGTATAGCGCACCATCAGGTTATGGAACATGGCGTCAACATCGTTATCGGTGGGGGCGCGGTACAAAAGCGTGCCCTCATCAGCCCCGGCTGCAACGACCACGCCGCTTTTGCGGCAGACAAGCCGCCCTTTTTCGACTGCAACATCCCCCGGCAGCGGCTTCACAGCGGGCGCGGCTACTTCCTGCGCCAGCACAAGCTGTTCCTCGGACACAATCTGTCCGGTCACCGTATCAGTCGTTTCGACTATGACCGCCAGCAGACCGTCCACAGCCCTGCCAAGCGGCACAGTCACCGTTTCTTTCGTAAGAGGTGCGGTCTGCGGGGTCAATATTGTTTTGCTGCCGTCATTCCAGCGGAACGCCAGGCGGTAACGCCCGGTCGAAAATGCCGTTGTGTTGAACACCTCAAACTGCCCGCCGCTGACATGCGCCACACGGATTGGGCGATAGATAAAGCGCATGAGCTTTGCGCCTGTGGAAGGGCTGCGATCGGGGTAGAACAGACCGTCCACGCAGAAGTTGCGGTCATGCTCCCACTCACCATGGTCGCCGCCATAGGTGTAGCTGCCGTCTGTGTGCAGAACGGCATGGTCCACCATCTCCCACACGCAGCCGCCCATGAGGTTATCGTAATTGTAAATTTCCTGCCAGTAGGCTTCGGTGTTGCCGGGGCCAACGCCCATGGCGTGGGCGTACTCGCACATGAAATATGGGCGGTCATTGAGCCGGGCCTGTTTGCGGCGCTTTTCGCCGACATTGTGCACCATTTTGACGCTGGGGTACATCTCGCTGCCCACATCGTAAGCCTGGCGCTTGCAGTGGATGGCGCTCTCATAGTGCACCGGCAGGGGAGAGTGCTGCTTGAGGTAATCGTACATGGCATCGGTGTTGTGATAGCCGCCCGCCTCGTTGCCAAGGCTCCACATAATAACCGATGTGTTCCCGCGGATTTTGTCCCGCTGATACAGCCGCATGATGCGGTCCATATAGTGGCTTTCCCACTTGGGGTCGTTGCTGATGGAGTTGTAGGTCGGCGGGAGCTGCATGGCGAACGTACCGTGCGTCTCTAGGTCATTTTCGTCTACAATATAAATGCCAAGCTCGTCCGCCAGTTCCAGCAGCAATGGGTCCGGGGGATAGTGCGATGTGCGCACGGTGTCGATGTTGAACCGCTTACAGACCAGCATATCACGCTCGATATCATCGGGGGACATGGTGTAGCCGTTGGCCGCATCGGTATCGTGGTGGTTCACGCCCTTAAGTTTGATTTTGCGGCCATTGAGCAGGAACACATCTTGCTTGATTTCAACCGTGCGGAAGCCGATTTTCTCTTTTACGCAGCTGGTGGCGGTTTCATAGTAAATATTGTACAGTGTCGGGACTTCGGCATTCCACTCGGTCACATCAAGCCCCGCAAACACAGCCTGCGCCGTGCCATTCCTGGCCGTAACGGTTGCTGTCTGCTCCAGGCCGTGGCCTTTGACGGTAAACGCCACGTCAATATCAGAGAGCGTCTGCGCGGAAAGGGTCAGCGTGTAGCCATCGGGCTTTTTCTCGGTTTTGGCATCAATGTCCCACAGGTCCGTTGGCTCCTCGGTGCGCAGCAGCACATCGCGGAAGATGCCATTATTGCGGAACATATCCTGGTCTTCCAGATAGGTCCCATTGCACCAGCGGTGTACCACAACCACCAATTCGTTATGCCCGGATTTCAGCTTTCCGGTCAAATCAAACTCCGCCGTGTTGTGCGCACCCTCGGAATAGCCGATAAAGAACCCGTTTACATACAGATCCATGCAGCTGGCAACGCCTAAAAACGAGACGATACGGCGCTTGTCAGCATCATCGATTTCAATAAAGCGGCGGTAGACGCCGACAAAATTGTACTCCTCGCCGGGGACTTTCCACTGCAGGCGGATGCCGGTATCGCAGCCCAGCCAGGAAAAGGTACGGCTAACCTTGCCGGTCGTGGGGATCACCGACGGCTTGTAGGGAAACTGGTAGCGGATGTTGACATAAAACGGCTTATCGTACCCGCGGAACTGCCAGCAGGACGGAACATCGAGCTTATCAAAATGCACTGCATCGGTGTCAAGTTCAACCGGTAGTTCGGCGGGGCGGGGGTAGAATTTAAAATCCCATTCCCCGTTCAGGCATTGGACTTTCGGCGATGCATAGCGCTTCTGTTTCGGTGCCACGGCGTCCGCAGCGGCGCGGCCGGGGTAGGGGATAAAGTAGCTGCGTGCGGGCAACTTGTTGACCGCGAAGGTGGCGAAATCGTGGTAGTTGGTGGTGTTCAGCCGGTACTTCATTGCGTGGCTCCTTTTTTTCGTTCGACGATGGCGGCCTGCTCAGCGGGAAGGTTCTTCTCAACGGTCCACAGGAACACCAGCACGGCGCACAGCGCATAGGCAGCCGTTTCCACCCAGATATAGCTGACGGAAATGGCCGTGTTGACAGCTGCGGACTGGCCCAGCGTGTTCAGCGCCACATCTGCGCTCTGGTCATAGCCGCTCGCGTTCAGGATACCGCTGAAAATTGCGTTGCACACGGGGGTGGCAGCCACCATCAGCGCACTGTAGACCGACATGGTCAGGCCATCGGTGCGGATGCCGCGGGTGTATTCAATGTGGTCGATGACATCGGCCAGCATGGCAAGGATCAGGTAACAGGCAGGGGAGGAGCCAAGGCATTTGAGCGCAATGCCGACGGCGACAGGAATGATATTGCTGCCGCCAAGGCCCGCGATCACGCCGCCTGCCACGCCGATGGCCATGCCCACCAGGCAGGTCAGGCGCTTGCCAAACTTATTGGCCAGTGGCACCACAAAGACCGCGGCAACGGCCATCGGGATGGCACCCAGCACGGCCAGCAAAGACTGTGACATGCCCCAGGCATCGCCCAGGCTGGCGGTATTGAAAAAACTGTTATCCAGCACCCACTGGCAGAAAAAGGTCATGGAGCCGTTTTTCATAGCGCCGCCCCACTGGAACGCCACATAGAACAGCATCGCCAGCCACCAGCTCTTTTCACTGGTGACAGCCTTGACCTGCTCGCCGAGGGAAGCGCTGCTTTTTTCGGCCTTTTCCGCGCCTGCTGATTCCTCGGTCACGCGCTCCCGCGTGAACCGGAACTGCAGAAGGATCGTCAGCGCCGTAAAGATCGCCACACCCAGCATGGCAACGAACCAGAGGTGCTGGTCCTCTTTCAGCGCCATCGAAACCAGCGTGGGGAAAATCATGGAGCCAACGCCCATCACGCCCAGGCTGGCAATGTTCGTCAGCGAGGCCAGCGTGGAGCGCTGTTTGCTGTTGCGGGTGGAAACCGGCACCAGCGTGGAATTGGCTGTGTTGTAGATGGGGAACCCCACGGCGTAATACGCATTGTAGGCAATGGCGATCCAGACCATCCGGGCGGTGCGGTCCGCAAACGGAACAATGAACATCAATACGCTTGCAACCGAAAGCGTCAGCGCAGAGAGCAGGATCCAGGGCCGTGCCTTGCCCGCAAGGGTGCGGGTACGCTCAATCAGCTGGCCCACCACCAGGTTGGCCGCAACAATCAAAATTGTGGAAAGCAGCTGCAGGGTCGTCAAAAAACCGAGGTCCAGCTTCAGCACGTTGGTCAGGTAGTTTTGCAGCTGACTGGTAAAAATCCCCGAAGCCAGCAATGCCCCAAAGGGACCGATCAGGTAACCGAACAGCATCTCCGGCGGGCAGACATCCTCCGATGTGACCTGCGACCGCAGGAGCAGGCTGTTCCATAGCCCGTTTTTCGTTTGATTCATAAGGAAGTTCCTTTCATTCCATAAAACGCTTGAAAAAACCGCATTCTTCCGTGTTGCAGTTTTGTGCCGCCTCTGCGCGGATATTGCAGTGGAAAACATGCCCCAGCTTTTGTGTTTCGTCACCGTAACAGCGGTACACACAGGGCACACCGCAGCGTTCCAGCGCTGCGGTCATCAGCGGGGCCTGCTCTCTCAAAAAGTCGTTGTTGGCGGTCATGACAAAGCAGGGCGGGTAGCGGCCTGTTACATGGGCTGTCACATCCATGGCATGCAGTTCGGCATCGGTACCGCCGTCTGGCAGGATGTCCGGCAGCAGGTGGGCGATCAGCCCTTTTTGCCCGCGGGAAATGCAGTATTGCCCGCAGTTCAGCGCAAGGGCCGTCGGCACAAAGCCGGGCGGCGGGGTAACCGGAATATTTGCAGCTGCCGGGTCAGCGCACCGCGCTGCGTACAGCCCCAGAATGTTAGCCCCGGCCGAATCGCCCACGGCGAAAACATGGCGAGTATCAAAATGATAATCCACCGCGTGGGCCATTACCCAGTGAAACACCGCATCGGTATCCTGCAAGGCGGCGGGGAACTTGTGCCGCGGGGCCAGCCGATAGGAAAAATTCACAACGGCAAAGCCATGCTGAGCCAGGCTCATACAGTAATATTGATAAAGGTTTTTATCGCCATAGACCCAGCCGCCGCCGTGAACGCTGACAATCACGGGAAGTGCGGTGCCTCCGGCGTTTTTGGGGCGGTAAACGTCCAATGTCTGCCAGCGCGGGTCCGTGCCATAGGGCAGATTATCAAAACGGACAATGTCTTTTGGCGCCTGCAAACCGCGATCCCGTATTGTATCGCTGATTTTGAAGCTGGCCCGCAGGCCCAAGCCGTACAGAGACATACGTTCACTCCTTGCAGGGGATGCAGCAGGCAGCATTGTGGGTGCCGTCCGCGGCGGTCAGTTCCACGGTATCTGCATCAGCATCCGCACGGACCACGGCCAGCGCTTCGCCGAAATAGGTATCGGTGGTATCGGACAGATAGCCGCGTTCGCTGTAGGCACAGGCGCTGCCCAGCCCCAGCAGGGTTCCGCCGCGGACTTTAACGGTAACAGTGCCGCGCTCCAGCGACTTCACTGTGCCGTTTTCATCGGTGTATCGCAGCTGGACAAACGCCAACCCGCCAGGGCGGACGGTTTCTTCTTCCGGCACAAGGCAAAGCCGGGTCTCGGTGTTGGCGGTATGCAGGGCCGTGCGGCCAATCTCATTCCCGGCTGCATCATAGCTGACTGCCTCAACGGTGCCATCTTCATAAGTGCAGGAAAAGCGCACAATGCAGTCGTTTTTTGGCGCAGCTTCGCCCACGGTTTTGCCGTTGATTTTCAGCGCCACTTTGGCGGCGCGGGCATAGACTTCCACCATGGCAGGTTTTCCTTCACAACCGTGCCAGCTCCAGCTGGGGATGGCGTGGGACATGCGCCACGCGGAAGGGGAGTGCTTTTCTTTGGTGTGGTTGACAGGCCAGACGGCCAGCAACGGGCCTTTTTCCCGCTCCAGTGCCACACGGGTGTACAGGGCTTCGCCCTGCGTGCGGCCAATCAGGTCAATGCGGCCTGCCCCGGCTGCGATCCAGCCCGGCCCGTGGGAAAAATCCGGTACATAGTCCGGGTATTCCCACGCGCCGATGCCGACCTCACCCAGGTAATCCATACCCGCCCAGACGAAATCGCCCAGCAGGCGCGGTTCGTGCTTGGCCAGCTCATAAAAACGGTAGGCATCGCTGCAGAACGTCTCGCTTCCGACAATCAAGCGGTGCGGGTATTTTTCCAGGTCATTCTTATACCGGCGTATGCCATAATTGTACCCCGCGGCGTCCATATTTGCAAAGGCATCTTTCGTTTTCCAATCGCAGGGCGGCAGGGATGCCCCCCATTTCATAAAGTCCGCGCCCATGAAACCCGCCAGGTTGTTGAAGAACTCGCTGCCGACGGCCTTTTTCCTGGGGGCCGCTTTGCCGGCCGCTGCGCGTTTGGCGGCAGCTTCAGCCTCTTTCTTCGCCTTGTCATCGCTGTAAACACCAAAGCCCATTGAGGACAGGAAGTTGAAGAAGATGTTCACCCCGCAGGTCACGGGACGGGTGCTGTCCAAACTGTGCATGTGCTCGGTCATCTGCTTTGTCAGCGCAATGCCGCGGGTCTGGGCCGTCTCGGCCACCTCGTTGCCGATGGAGTACATGATCACTGACGGATGGCTGTAGTCCTTGCGGACAAGGGATTCCAGATCCTGCCGCCAGCGGTCGGGCAGGTAGCCCGCATAGTCATATTGGGTCTTGTGGATGTACCACATATCGGCGTATTCATCCATGACCAGCATACCCAACCGGTCGCAGGCATCTAAAAATGCCTTGGAACAGGGGTTATGGGCACAGCGCACAGCGTTGTAGCCCACCTTTTGCAGCAGCCGGACTTTGCGTTCCTCCGCTTCGGGGTAACAACAGGCACCCAGAACGCCGTGGTCGTGGTGGACACAGGCACCGAGCAGGATGACCCGCTTGCCGTTGAGCAAAAATCCGTCATCGCCCCAGGAAAGGGTCCGCACACCGAATGTCGTCTCGGCGCAGTCATCGCCAAACATGGCTCGGCAGCGGTAGAGTGCAGGGGAATCGGGGCTCCAAAGTTTGGCATTGGGGATCTGCACCCGCAGAACAGCTTTGCCGTAGGATTCTGCCTGCGCCGTGGCCACGGTCTGCTCACCATCCAGGATGGCAACCGCCACCGCGCCGCTGGCTGTTGTCTGCACGGTCACTTCCACCTCCGCGGGGTCAGTGCTCAGCGTGCGGACCTGCACACCATCGGGCAGGATGTGCCGTGCGGGGGCAGTCCACAGGGTGACGGGGCGGTAGATTCCCGCGCCGGAATACCAGCGGGAGTTAGGCTGATCCGCATTGTGGGCAATAACTTCTAGCACATTGTCCCGGTCGGGCAGCAGTTTGCCCGTAAGGTCCGCGTAAAAATCACTGTAGCCATAGGGGCAGGATGCGATTTTCTCACCGTTCAGGTGTACTTCGGCGTTATGGTAAACGCCCTCAAATTCCAGCACTGCGCACTGCGCCGCCTGCGCGGCATCGGGGGTGAAGTGCTTTTCATACAGATAATCGTACCCCGCAAACCAGCCTGTGTTGGTGCCGCCTGCCGAGGTCTGGCTGCGCTCCTCGGCCAGCATGGCATCGTGGGGGAGGGTAACGGGCGTGCCGGGGGCGGAGCTGCCCAAATGGCGGCAGGTCCAGCCGGTGTTAAAACTTGTTGCTTTCATGTTGTGCTGCCTTTCGGAATGTTGCAGGTATTACCAAAGAAAAACCGTCCGGGACGCATGCCCCGGACGGTTTGTAAGTACGGAGCCTATTGCGGCTTACTTACTTTTCTGAGCAAAGTTGGTGATGATGGCGGTAACGATGGCGACCAGGTTCAGCACAGCCATCGTGATGTTCATACCGGACAGTTCCGGCATGCCAACCATCTTGATGCCGTTGAACGCTTCGGCAATGTTCCAGATACCATCGGAAAGAACTGTCATCATGGCGTAAGCCAGCAGGGTGGCGGCAATGATGCCGGTAAAATCGGTCCAGACTTTCTCACCGAAGAGGAGAGAGACCTCGCAAACGGCGGCTGCGCCCAGGGCAATGGGGACCAGGCTGTTGACTACGCCGCCCTTGGAGCCGTAAATCAGCACAGCAACCAACGTTGCAACGGTCAAAATCAGGGTCAGTGCGGCGGTATAAAAGCCAAACGCTTTGTTTTTCACAATGCTCGCTCCTTTCTTACTGTTTCTTGGCCTTTTTCTTGGTCTTGCTCAGAACCAGCAGGACAAAGAATACGGCGGTCAGGATGCCGGTAACGGCGATTTCGGCGGTGATGGCGGTCTGCCAATACGGTGTAACATGTTCAATGACGGAGTTGGATGCCGTGCCATTGGTAACGACCGAGCGGCTGATGGCGTACTCCCAGCTGATGGCGGCTTCGGTCAGCAGCTCCAGCAGGTGGCCGTCATCGGTATCCTTTGCTTTCTGCAGGACCCACTGACCGTGGCCACCGACACCGTCCAGGCACCATTCCTGCGTGCCTGCATCCAGAACTTCGGCTGCATGGTTCTTGTAGCCGCCGTCCACATACTCGTCAAAGCAGGGGGCAGCGTCGGTATCAATGGCACCGTTCCAGCCCCACTCGTTGCGCAGGATCGTGGTGTTCAGGGCATAGCTGGCGGAGTACCACTTCAGGCCCAGACGCTCGAAGGACTGCATCAGGCCGCCTGCGTTGGCCACGCGGATGCTGCCCTCAAAGGCTTTCAGGCTGCCCTCGCGGAACGCCTGTTCATTGAAGAAGCAGACAAGACCTTCGCGGTAGAATTCCTGGTCGTTGCCGACAAAGTGCTTGGGGCCAGCGTGGGAGCCGGTTTTCTCCATGGCTTCCACTTCCACAGCGCCTGCCAGGTAGTTCAGGATGGGGCATTCGGACATATACTCAAAGTTACGGCCGCCGAACGGGGTGCGGTGCAGGTCGTTGCCGAGGTTGTAGTTGATCATGTAGCCGGACCACATGCCATCCTCGCCCATCATGGTGCCGCGGCCAGCGTACAGGTCGGCGTTGAAGGTACCGGCCAGGATAACGTTGGAGCAGTAGCGGGTGGTAACGGGGTTGACCTGCTCGCCGTTGAACTCAACGGTCAGGGGATAGGTACCGCCAACGCTGTCGCAGCCATCGCCAACGGCAAAGGCCGGGCTCAGGTCGCCAACAGCGGGGGACTGGAAGCTCTCAGCGGTGGCATTGGGCAGATCTTCGGGCTGGAGCTGATGGATGAATTTCAGCCAGGTTTCGTGGTCAGACAGGGGAACATCCTTCATCATGGCAAGGTTCAGGCCGGAATCAACGCCGAAGTTGGCAGCAACTTCCGAATAGCTCGGTGCTCCTTCGGGTTTCTCGTACCATTCGCCAGCCAGTATATTCATCATTTCCGGCGTGGCTTCCACGGTGGTCTGCTCGACCGGGTAGGTAGCCTCCCAGTCGCTGCGGGACAGGTAGGTGCCTGCACCATCGACCCAGTAGTTCAGGTCGGCATCCGCAAACTGGTTGGAAACGATAGCGCCGTTCTCGCCGGTGCGGTACTTGTTATCGTCAAAGCTCTGCTTGAAGCTGTAGGTCTTGGCGGCAGTGCCCTCGGCAGTCATGCCGTTGGCTGCGGTGTAACCTTCGGCGGCCAGAACATTGTTCAGTGCATCATGGGAATCTTCGCCAATGGCCAGGTAGTAATCGCCATCGGACAGGATGTAGCCGCCTGCGCCGTCATGGGCGGTGGTATCATAGCTGGCCAGCAGGTACTTGTCCACCGTGATGGTGACTGTTTCGGAAGCACCGGGGGCCAGTTCCTGCGTTTTACCGAAGCCTGCCAGCTGGATGGCGGATTTCTCAACGCCGTGCTGGCGCTCGTAATCGCCGTAAGGGGTCTGTGCGTACAGCTGCACAACGGACTTACCGGCCATATCGCCGGTGTTCGTCACGGTAACTTTCGCGGTGATCTCGTCCTCGCCCACATCCACGCTGTCCAGCTTCTGGTCAAACGTGGTGTAGGACAGGCCATAACCGAACGGGTACTGCACTTCATCGGCGTAATTCCAGGAAGAAGCGCCTTCCAGTGCGCCAACAGGAGCGGTGGCGTTGCCCTGGCCCATAACGGTATCGGCGTAACGGGTCTCATAGTAACGGTAGCCAATGTAGATGCCTTCGGCCTGGAAGGACATGTACTCAGCGCTCTCATCCTCACCGATCGTGGCGTTGATCTCATTCACGTTGGCAAACTGCGGGGTACGGGTGCCGGAGTTTACAGCGGCAGGTGAGGAGAGGGAATCGGTCGCGTAAGTATCGGTCAGATGGCCGGAGGGGTTGACCGTACCTTTCAGGATCTCGGCCACGCCCGTGAAGCCCTGATGGCCCGGGTAACCGATGAACAGGATGGAATCCGCATAGGGGATAATATCCTGCACTTCCATCTGGTAGGGGCTGTTCAGCAGGACGATGACCTTGTCAAAGTCTTTGCGAACCATTTCCAGCAGGTCGCGCTCGTCCTTGTGCAGGGCCAGGCTGCTGATGGTGGAACCATCGGTGTCCACATCGTCCATCAGCAGGTCATGGCCTTCGCCGCCCTCACGGGCAAACACAACGATGGCGGCATCTTTGTAATCATTGGCCCAGGTGTTGGCTAGGCCCTGATAGAACGCCTTATTTTCCTCTGTGTTCGTTGCCGTGCCGGTAACGGAGTAGCCGCCGCCGAACTGCGGGGCCTCGCCTTGTGCGCGGGTGGCGGTGCCTGCGGCAATTCCATCCCACAGCTGGGGGTTGACCTCAAAGCCCTGGGCTTCCAGCGCGGTCTTGAGGTCAATGGAGTTCAGCGCGCCGTTCGTAACCTTGTTGCCGGCGGAGTTTGCCTGGTAAGCGGGGTCAACGGCGGCGTGGCCGAACACAGAAATGCGGGTGGCGTTCGTCAACGGCAGGGTGTTGTTCTCGTTGCGCAGCAGGGCCGCGCCCTCGCGCATCTCGTTGACGTTCTGTTCCAGCGCAGCAGCAATGGCGGTTGCCTGTGCATCGGGGTCGTCAAAATCGCCAAACTGGCTCTTGAAGTAGGTCGTGTCGCCAACTTCGCCCGTCTGGACGACCTTGGTGGTCGCGGTGCCCAGCGCGGTGTTGATGTAGCTTGCATTGGCCGCGGCAAGGTTCTGACCAATCAGGCCGACCACAAGCAAAGCTGCGGACGTAGAGGTAAGACCTGACCAGAGTTTGGATCTTTTCATCTGTTTTTCTCCTTATCTTTGATTCCTGCACATCGTTTGTCCAGGTTCGTTGTACTTACTATACCATCCTTTCTATCCGCGGGCACATTTTTTCCCCATGTGCATGGTTTTATTTCGTAAGTGATGCAAAAGTGACAAAAGAATTGCAACGACTCGGGAGATAACATGTTAATGTGTACAATCACGTTGGATTTGATTTGTACAAAATGCGCAATGCACGCCACTGTATCGTTCTGCAGCAACCGAACGCGGGAAACAGCCGATTGAAATTCCGGCAAAAGCTGTGCTATACTGGCAGTAATAATGGATCAGGAGGGCTCCGTATGGTACGAATCAAAATACTGGAAGACGATCCCGCAGACCGCGATACGCTCATTGAGTGCCTGCGGAAATATGAGCGGGAACAGGGGCAGAGCTTTTCCATCACGGCCTATGACAATCCATCCGATTTTATGGACAATTATCATATGGATGCCGACCTTATCTTTATGGATATTGAGCTGCCGGGCATCAACGGCATTGAGACCTCCCACCAGCTGCGCGCTGCGGACCCCGTGGTAGTGCTGGTGTTCATCACGAACATGGAGCAGTATGCCATCAATGGGTACGAAGTTGACGCGCTGGATTTTGTCATCAAGCCCATCAATTACTACCGCTTTTCTTCCATGATGCTCCGCGCGCTGCGCAACCTGCCTGTGCGGGATGAAAAAGAGGTCATCTTACAGGCGGCGGGCACCATACGCCGGATGCGCATTTCCCAAATATATTATGTAGAGATACAGGACCACCTGCTCCTGTACCACACGGACATGGGCCGCATTGAAGCCTGGGGCAAACTTTCGGATGTGGAGGCTGAACTGGACACTTACAATTTTGCGCGGTGCAGCAGCGCACATCTCGTCAACATGCAGCATATCACATCGGTATCCAAAACAGAAGTCATCGTTGGCAGCACCAAGCTGCCCATCAGCCAGCGTAAACGCAAGGCGTTCTGTGACCGTGTGATTGCCTACCTGAACAAGACCTCTTGAAAGCCGGGGTGAGTTTTTGTGGTATCTCTTGCCTTTATCCGCAGGTTCCTTTTTAATGTAAAGTTTTGGGATATTTTCGTGGCGTTTTTGCTGGCGACCCTTCCGTTTATCTTTCGCTGCAGCCGCCGCCCGCATTTTGTGCGCTGGGCCATTGCCTGGCTTGTGCCGATCCGGCTACTCTGCCTTTTCTTTGCCCACACCTATGGCGGCAATATTGCAGTGGAAGCGTTCTATTCGGCCATTCTTCTCCTTTTAATGATCGGCGGGCTGTTGTGCTGTTTTAAGGAGAAGCTGTCCAACGTGCTGTTTTATTTCAGCTCCGGGTTTGCAACATGGTACATTTCCGACCGGCTGTTCCTCGTTATTGCCTCCATTTGCCGGTTGAACAGCAGCCTTGTTCCTTATTTTACTGAGCGCACGCCCTCCCATATCCTTTTATATATCACCTGCTTTTTGGCGGTATATCTGTTTATCTATTTCACCGTGGGCAAAAAGATGCACGCTCTGGGGGACAGCGAGATCCCCATGCAGAACGCGCTGCTGTTCTTGCTGCTGGACTGTATGCTGACGCCGATTTTTTATTTTGAGAGCGGTGCAATCTCCCAGTACAACATCTTCTTTTATAATCTTTTGAACATTGGCGAGATTATTTTTTACATATTTATGCTGCTTTTGCAGGTTCAGATGCTGGCCGCCGCCAAGGACCGCGTAGAGATCAGCACGATGAAAAAGCTTTGGGTCGAAGAGCAGAAGCAATACCAGCTGGTGAAAGAAAATATTGACGCCATCAACATCAAATGCCATGACTTAAAGCACCAGATCCGCAACCTGCGCACAACGGGCCAGGTCGATCCGGCATACTTGGACGATCTGGAACGCTCGGTGTCCATCTACAACAGCGCCGTGCGCACAGGCAACGAAACGCTGGACATTGTTCTGACCGATAAGCGTCTGCACTGCGCATCCCACAATATACAGTTCACCTGCATTGCCGATGGCAGCGGCGTGGCCTTTATGGAAACGATGGACATTTTCTCGATGTTCGGAAATATTCTGGACAACGCCATTGAATGCGAATCCCTGCAGCCACCCGAAATGCGGTTCATTCACCTTTCCGTGCGGACAGTCAACCGCATGTTGACCATCCATGCCGAGAACCACTTTGAGGATTCTCTTCAATTCAAGGACGGCCTGCCCGTAACCACAAAAGCGGACAAAGATTCCCATGGCTATGGCATAATGAGCGTCCGCCACATTGTAGAAAAATATAACGGCAGTTTTTCCATCTCCACGCAGGATAAGCTGTTTCAGATCGATATTATCATGCCGATACCATGTGATGATACCGGACGCAGTGCAGGATAAAGTGGCTGTAGAAGTTATAGGCAACACCGCACAATTCCCGCCTTGCGGCTTAAGCACCGCTCCGGCGGCTGCGGCACGGCATCTGCGTTGCCAAAATGCTCGATAATACACAAAGTATTATCTGCGCTTTTGGCTTAGCAGCTGCCGCACCTCGCTCGCCGGAGCGGTGCTTAGAATTATGCGGTATTGCCTATACATTTTCTGTTATCTCCTCCAGAGGATACACTCTTTGGGGGAGATATTATAATTTAGAGCCTTTGAAATTGGGTATGCACAGACAGAACGGCGCATTTTTCGTATGACTTTTCTTCTTATGGCCTGCATTCGTGTTCGCTCCGCTATGCGGGCATCAATTCCGTTGTTTTATGGGCAATCACCCTTTTGTTCTTCTTTTTCTTTAGAATTATATATTTATAAATTTATATCTTATACTTTATTATATATAGAAGAAACAGAGGTTCTTTCCCTCCACAACAGAGGTTTCTTCTGGTGATAACGGAGGTTCTTTCATAGAATGGCGGAGATTTTTTCTTTTGGAGGCAGAGGTTGTTTCCTCTATTTTGCATGGAAAGAATCTCTGTTATACAATGAAAAAATCTCTGTTACCATGTTGCGTGAACGGGCATAAGGAACAGGCTGGCAACCTGTAAGAAGCAATTGAAACGACAAGATCATCCCGATGGCACCTGAAAACGGCGGGAAAAGGGCTGTGGGCGAAACATGAAGAGGCAGACAGAAGGACTTTTTTTGCGGTAAAAACCTCTGGTTAGCTTTTATAGCAGGTAATTCCTTTAAGGCAACACCGCACAATTCCCGCCTTGCGGCTTAAGCACCGCTCCGGCAGCTGCGGCACGGCATCTGCCGCACCTCGCTCGCCGTATCGGCACTTAGAATTATGCGGTATTGCCTTAACTTAAGCAGCAGGGGAGAGGCGCAAAGGCCGTTTTTTGCGGTAAGAATCTCCGTTTGCAAAAGAATTTGACTGGAAATTGGTACGGTAGAAATCTCTGGATGGAAGGAAATGCCCTCTGCAAGCAGAAAAATAGAAAAAATAGATAAAATTTTCTCGGTAAGAACCTCTGCTTGACGAAGCGTGAGAAAGCAGAAAAGAAAAAGAGCAGAGGTTACCGTTTTGTATGGGATCGTAGAAAAGTACGTTAAAAACCTCTGTATTAGGAGAAGGTGGGTGACGAGGGAGTACGAGAGAAGAAAGATGAGGGCACTATTTTTTACGGCGTAAGAACCTCAGGATAAAAGAAGTCTTGGATAAGAACATTTGGTAATGCACAAAGCAGCACGGTACTTCCTTGGGAGGCTGCAAAAAAATCGCCGTAAAAACCTCGGCTTTGGGGGCAAAAATCAGGCTTTATAAAATAGGGGCGGGGAAAAATCACTTTTTATGTTCAGAAAAGTCAAAAAGCACAGTTTTTGACCTTGATAGGGAGACAAAAAAGAGAAAATACGCGAAAGAAACATGCCGAATATACATTGAGAAAGACTAAAATATGCAAGAGGAGAAAAAAGAAAAATATATAAACGGAGAAATTTACGGAGAAAAAAATCAGATAATAGTTGCAAATAAATCGGCGATGATACGATATAAAATGTGGAGCAAATAGTGAGATCAACGATACTTAAAAGAGATTATTAACGCGAAAAAAATTAAAAATCACGGAAGAAATGGCCAAAAAAGTGTTGGACAGAACGGGATGATGGAGGAAAAGGAAGCGGCAAAGAAAAGGTGGCTAAAAACCAACCTATTATAAAGCAGAATGTGAAGAAAAAGGATGATAGGGTGGAGTAGATGGACTTTACGACACCAAAATTTTCTCGGTAAAAATCTCTGCTTAATTCCAGAGAAGCGGGCAGACAGGCAGCGCGAGAAAGCGATTCCTGAAAAAATGTGCGGTAAAAATCTCCGGTATGGGATGCTGCTTTATGAGGAAGCAAGAAAAAAAGACAAATGAAACGTTTTGAAATAGGCGAAAACAGAACAGCTGCAATAGAAATTTTAGCAACAGCGACAATGCTGGAGTTATAGGTATAGCAACAGGTACCGAAGTCTACAAAACTGTTGCCGTAAAACTGGGAAGCAAATAAAAAGATGTTTGTAGATAAGAAAAGGAAAAGCAGAGGAAAAAAGAATGAACTATACAAAGAAGGAGCCACCGAATTAGTCTTTTTAATAAATGATATGTTGGGGCAACACCGCACAATTCCCGCCTTGCGGCTTAA
>OHYF01000708.1_pt1 | contig 15655 bp, 10 predicted proteins | sample 1580111 | NCBI WGS metagenome assembly OHYF01 (sample SAMEA3882530, study PRJEB24775) | human gut metagenome | biome: human-associated habitat; feature: intestine environment; material: feces | place: Netherlands | collected 2009/2010
ATAACTTCTGCGGCCACCGCTTTGACGGTCAGTTCGGCGAGCTGCCCAAGGGCTACGACCACAAGTACGTCTACAGCCACTTTGGCTATAACCTCAAGGTCACCGACATGCAGGCCGCCATCGGCTGCGAGCAGCTGAAGAAGTTCCCCTCTTTTATTGAGCGCCGCCGCCACAACTGGAACCGTCTGCGCGCCGCGCTGGAGCCCGCCGCCGACAAGCTGATCCTGCCGGAGCCGGCTGCCAACAGCCGCCCGTCCTGGTTCGGCTTCCTGATCTCTGTCAAGCCGGAGAGCGGTCTGAACCGCAACGACGTGACCCGCTATGTGGAGAGCCACAACGTGCAGACCCGTCTGCTGTTCAGCGGCAACCTCATCAAGCACCCCTGCTTTGACCAGATCCGCGGCACCGACGCCTACCGCGTGGCGGGCGAGCTGACCAACACCGACTTTATCATGAACAACACCTTCTGGGTCGGCGTTTATCCCGGCATGACCGACGAGATGATCGACTACATGGCCAAGACGATTATCGAGGCTGTGAATCAGTAAAATTTTGACAACGAGGTACAGACCCCTATGATGCAGCAAAAGGTGAAAACGACCCGCGCACCCAGACTGCGGTTGGACAAAAACAGGCGGCTGACGCCTATGCAGATCTACTGCTGGGCAACGGTGGCCTGTCTGGCGGTGCTGCTGCTTGCCCTGCTGGCCAGCCGCGGTACGCTGCTGCATCGATTCTTCTTTTATGATGTCACCGATACCGGTATGGACTTTTTCCATAGTATTGAGTATATGCGTGGACGTATGCCCTACGGACAGTTCGATACGCTGTACCCGCCGCTTGCAAATCTGTTTTTCTATGTGTTGTATTTGCTTGTGCCAAAGACACAATCAGCTACGTGGACGGAATCGTATATCTCGTCTCTCAACATGAGGGGAACAGAACGGGATTTGCGTTTACAGCAAGCGACGATGATGCTGTTTGTCGTCTTTGTTATCGTGGTGGTCTTAGGAATTGTATCGATGACAGAACGCCTGACGCGCAGCTGCGGGGGGCGGAAAAAGCTGCTGGCATTCTGTGCAGTGTTCAGCTATGGGGTACTGTACGGCTTGGAACGCGGCAATATTCTGCTGCTGTGCTGGCCGTTAATGGCATTTTTTATCCTGTACCGCAATTCAGAAAAACCACTTTTGCGGGAGCTGGCCTGTCTGGCACTGGCGATTGCCGCCGGTTTCAAGCTGTACCCGGCGTTTCTGGGCGTGCTGCTGCTGCGCGATAAAAACTATCTGGCCGCGGTGCGCACGGTGCTGTACGGTGTTGTCTGCCTGTGCTTCCCGCTGTTCTTCTTCAATGAAGGATTGTTTGGCCTCACACTGTGGTTCCGTGTACTGTTTGATTTTAGCGGCAGCAGAGGTGAACCGTGGATCGGCAATGGTTTCTCCAACATTTTGGCAGAGGCCGGACATGCGGTGGACAAGTTGCTGGGCACGCAGCTGGGCTATGGCAGCTACGCACTGCTGGGCATTGTGCTGGCAGCGGTGCTGCTGGTGTGCAGCTTTTTTATGGATAAGGAGTGGAAGCGCATTACAGCAATCATTCTGGCGATGCTGATGTTCCAGCCCCAGTATGATTATGTATGGTGCCTGTTTTTGATTCCGCTGTTCCTGTTTATGGAGCAGGAGCGTGAGCTGCGCAGGGACAACGTGCTGCCCTATCTGGCCTTGATGGTGCCGGTGCTGCCGCTGCCGCTGTTTCGGCGGGACCAGATGGAGCCGTCCTTTGTACCGCGCAACACGATTTGTCATGTCATGCTGCTGCTGCTCATTGTCTGGTGCTTTGTCCAGGCAGTGCAGGGGGTGCGTGTACGCTGTGCGGAAAAACCGGTCAAGCCGGCACACGGACACCCGGCAGCCACGGTGCTGCTGGCCGTTTGTGTGGCGGTGGCCGGTGTGGGCGGCCAGCAGCTGTGGCAGCGCACCCACAACTGGGGCTTTGACTATGGCTACAACGGCCGACTGGATGCCGAGGACATCCAGCAGAAGGACGTGCAGGACAGCGACGGCAACCCGATAGAGGTAACATGGAGCGGCCGCGGTGCGTATATTATGATTTACAACCACGCGCCATTTACGCAAAGGATGGTGGTCACGTTCCAGACAGGCTACGGCATGGATTTGAAGCGCGCCTATACGATGACGTTTGAAGCACCGAATCTGGAAGATGCTGATGGTACAACCGGAAAGCAGAAGCAGACGAATATTAAGATTGACCATGAGGGGCAGACCGTGTGCTACACGGTAGATGTGGCCCCCGGCCAGACCCAAATTGATGTGAGCTATGACGGCCCGATGGCGGTCTATGATGCTTCTTCGCGCAAAAACGGTACCTTCACGGTGACAAACCTAGTGGTGGCCAGTGAGGGCGCTGTGGAGGAAACCGAATAACGGAAGGAAACATATACTATGCAGAAATTGCTGGCCCTGCTGGGCGCAAAAAATAAAGAGGAATTTGTGGAGCTGTTCAAGCAGTTCGTCAAGTTCGGCCTGGTGGGCGTAAGCAATACGGCTGTGTCCATGGCGGTCTACTATATCTTCCTGTGGATCAGCCCGGACCTGTATATGGTCGGCAGCATTCTGGGCACGATTCTGAGCATTGCCAACGCCTTTTTCTGGAATGATAAATTTGTCTTTACCGGCAACGCCAATGACTGGCGCAGCAAGCTCAAGCGGCTGGGTAAGACCTATGTCAGTTACGGCGGCACATCGATTTTGTCCAACGTGCTGCTCTGGATCGAAGTTGCATTCTTCAGTGTCAGCAAGTCCATTGCGCCCATCGTTAATCTGTTAGTGACGATCCCGCTGAACTTTGTTATCAACAAGCTGTGGACATTTAAGGAAAAGTGAGAACAAGCACGATGCAATTAGTAATGGAAAAACCACATACGAATAAGCGCCAGAACGCGCGAGGCTGGGTATTGGCTGCACTGCTTTGTGTGGTGATTCTGGCCTATTCCTCAATTTATTTCGCCAACACGATGCCCATTACGGAAGGCTGGAATGTAAACTATGCAGAGCTGGTATTGCACGGGAAATTTCCATACCGCGATTTTTACTATTACCTGCCGCCACTGAACATCCTGATTGATGTGATGCTCTGGAAGCTGTCGTTTGGCAGCCTGTTCATTTACCGTGCGTGGTGGCTGGTACAGCGGATTGCTATTTATGAGTTGATGTTTCGGCTGCTCTGCCGGTATTTCAATAGATATGCCGCCTTTGCAGCGTGTGCCTTCTCTGCGATTCTGTGCACGGCCTCTGTCTACGATTTATTCGGTGATTATAACCAGACGATTCCGTTTTTGTCTGTGTTGCTGCTCTATTGTGTTCTGGGATTTGCAGAGGCGGCAGATAAGAAAGCCGCCGGGAAATACCTGTTTGCTGCCGGCGCTATGCTGGGGCTGCTCTTTCTGAACAAGCAGACGATTTTTGCAGCTGCGGGGGTTATTTATCTGCTGGCTTTGAGTGTCTACTGCTGGAAGAAAAAAGACAAAGGCTTTCTGCAATATTGTGCGGCAGTCATACTTGGCTTTTTGCTGGTGTTCGTCGTGGCCATGGGAATCCTTGCCGTCAATGGCGCGTTGCTTCCGTTCTTTCAGCAGGTCTTTATGCACACGGGAGGCAAAGGCAGTCCGCTTGCCATTTTGCTGAAAATCTTTACGGGCTGGACAATCAATGCGCCGGTATTTTTACTGATGGTGGGGTGTGTAGCTGCCATAACACTGGCGCAGAAAAACGAGAGTCAGACAGCAGGACGGATGCTCTTGCTGCTGGTCATAGGCGGCGGCTATGTTTTGGAAAGGCAGGCTGCGAACGACTTTATCGAAGTGCTCGTTGGTACGAAAAGCGTCCAAGCCGTTGTCATCGGTGGAGGGTTGCTACTGTTGCTGGCGTACAGCCAAAAGCGCAGAAGCGGCAGCAAGATAATGCACGATGTATTTTACGGTCTGTGTGCCGCCTATGTGGTGACTATTCTGGTTACGGCCCGTTATGCGTCATTAGGCGAAGATAACGGGAGCTTATTGGAAGCAATCTATGAATCAGGCACGCTGTTTAAGAGTGTGACTGGTACGCTGTATACGATCATCAGCTTTTTGGATCTATATCTGATTGCCCGCTCCCTTATGAAAATAAAAGCGGATGGCAATGACGGCTATGCACGTGAGCACTTTTGGATGGCCTGTGCGGCATTTTCTACGATATATGCAGCCAGTATGGCATCGGCATCAGAAATTTCCTACCATGGGATTATGTTGGCTATGCCGTTTGTTCTGTGTGTTGGGCTGAACAGCGTATTTACAGATAAAGTTACGGAAAAATCGGTCAAAATCGGTACGATTGCGCTGTGCACAGTACTTTCGATGGCTTGTATTGCACAGAAGGTCGTATGTTCCTATTCTTGGTGGGGCTGTGAACAGGCAGAGTATGACAAAAAAATCTACGCCACCGGCATCCCCGCGCTGCGAGGCTTCCGTTTTTCTGCGGAGGACGATAAGATGTTGAAAGACATCACACAGCTGATTCTTGAAAACACAACAGAAGATGCAACGATTTTTGGCTATCCCTATGTAAAGCTCTTTAATATTCTGACAAACCGCTATACAATGGATACGTTTGTTCCGGTTCTGTTCTATGACGTGGTAGACGACCAGTACGTTTTGCAGGAGGACGAGCTGCTACAGGAAAATCTGCCTGACATTGTAATCTGGAAGGATGATGTTCCAAACTGCAAGAAGGTTCACGAAGAAAGTTACCGCAATGGTGAGAAATTGAAGCAGCGCGAGCTGGAAAAGAATTTTGGACGACTGCTGGGCACACGCTACACCCTGTTGGGCGTGTATGGTGAGGAAAGAACCGGTAAGATCAAGGTGTACAAGCTGGCAGACGAGACAGACTGGGGTAGCTTCACCTTGGAAGGAAAGGGAACCGAGGAAGAGCCGTATCTGATTCAGTCGGCGGAGGATTTGCAGGCGTTCAGCAATTATGTCAACCGCGGCATGAGCTTTGCAGATCAGTATGTTGAACAGACCGCTGACATTGATATGGACGGTAAAAAATTTACGCCCATTGGTGCATTCAGCGGGGAAAGCTATTTTTACGGCACCTACAATGGCAAGGGACATATTATCCGCAATCTGAGCATTCAGGGCAAGGCTACAGAGGATGTCGGTCTGTTTGGACGTCTCGAAGGGGCTGTTTACAATCTGGGGCTTGAAGCGGGCAGCCTGACTGGCGACTGTGTTGGAGCAATTGCCAGCTATGCAGTCAACCCGGAGGCAGAGATTATGAACTGCTTTACGGATGTGAATGTCACGAGCTCGCGCGCTGGTGGCATTACCGATAACTTCGCTGGTAGTGTTGTAAACTGTGTTAGTGCCGGTGCGCTGACTGGTGGCGAAAACGCGGATGCAATCGCCTATAATAGCTCAATTATGGTAGAGAATGTTTATCAGCTGACGGGTCAAAAGACAAGCCTGCTTGATAGACCCGCTATTCAAGAAAAGCGTGTCAGCTATGCCGACGAAGATGTTTTCAACAGTGATTTCCTGGTGAAGCGTCTGAATGCCGCAGTAAGAGAAAAGAATAAAGCAAACAGCGAGAGCGGCGCAGAAGAAGCGATTACGCTTGTCGAATGGACAAAGGGAACGGACGGCCACCCGGTATTGGTTCCTGAAAATTGACTGAATGGAAAAGGAGCAACCCAATGAAACAGCGTTTAGCGGATTATGTGGCGGACTTTCTGGCGGCGCGCGGCGTGACGGATGTTTTCTCCGTCGTGGGCGGCGGCGCTATGCACCTGAATGATGCGCTGGGCCATAACCCCCGGCTGCATGTGACCTACAACCACCATGAGCAGGCCTGCGCCATTGCGGCGGAAGCCTACGCCCGGCTGGAAAATAAGATCGCGGCGGTCTGCGTGACCACCGGCCCCGGCGGCACCAACGCGCTGACCGGCGTCGTGGGCGGCTGGCTGGACTCCATCCCCATGTTCATCGTCTCCGGCCAGGTGCGCTATGACACCACGGCCCGGTACGCCTTGCAGTACACCGGTACGCCGCTGCGCGCCATGGGCGACCAGGAGTACGACATCACCAAGTCTGTCCAGTACATGACGAAGTTCGCCGCCATGCTGGAGGACCCCAAGGACATTCGCTACCTGCTGGAAAAGGCGTGGCATCTGGCTACAACGGGCCGCCCCGGCCCGGTCTGGCTGGACATCCCGGTCAACTTCCAGGGCGGCTACATCGAGACTGACGAGCTGCGCGGCTACGACCCCGCCGAGGATGACGCCCAGCTGCCCCCGTCGGTGGACGACACCACGATCCGGACGATTCTGGAAAAAATCAAGAACGCCAAACGGCCAGTGTTCCACGCGGGCTATGGCATCCGCCTGTCCGGCGGGTATGCGGCGTTCCGCTCCGTGGCGGAAAAGCTCAACATCCCCATCGTCACCTACTGGAACGCCGTGGACCTCATCGAGGATGACAATCCGCTGTACTGCGGGCGCGCCGGCAACATGGGTGACCGCCCGGGCAACTGGGCTATCCAAAACGCAGACTTGATTCTGGCCGTAGGCACGCGCATTTCTATCCGCCAGGTCGGCTACAACTGGAAGACCTGGGCCCGCGCGGCAGAGGTCATCATGGTGGACATTGACCAGGCCGAGCTGAAAAAGCCGACCCTGCACGTCGAAATGCCGGTCTGGGCCGACGCGAAGGACTTTTTGACCAAGCTGGATAAGGTCGCCGCGGCCCCCGTGAACGCGGGCGGCGAGTGGCTGGCCACCTGCCAGCGCTGGAAACGTGACTACCCCGCCGTGTTGCCCCGCCAGTGGGAGGAAAACGGCGAGACTGCCAACGTCTACGCCTTTGTGCGCTATTTAAGCAGTCGCCTGCCGGAAAACAGCCTGACCGCGGTCTCCAACGGTGCGTGCTGTGTCGTCGGTAACCAGGCGTATGTCATCCAGAAGGGCAGCCGAATGGCAAATAACAGCGCCATTGCCAGCATGGGCTACGGTCTGCCCGCAGCCATTGGCACCTGCATCGGCGGCGGACGCCGCCAGACGATCTGCCTCGAGGGCGACGGCTCCATCATGATGAACCTGCAGGAACTGCAGACCATCCTGACGAACAAGCTGCCGATCAAAATCTTCCTCATCAACAACAACGGTTACCACTCTATCCGCCTGACGCAGAACAACCTTTTCAAGGAGCACTGCAAGGTCGGCATCGGCCCCGAGAGCGGCGACCTGTCCTTCCCGGAGTTTGAAAAGCTTGCAAAGGCGTTTGGCTACCCCTACTACAGCGCCCACAGCAACGCCGAGATGAAGCGGGCCGTGGACACGGTGCTGGCACTGGACGGCCCGGCTTTCTGCGAGATTTTCACCGACACGAAACAGGTCTGGGAGCCCAAGAGCAGCACCAAGCGCCTGCCCGACGGCACGCTGGTCAGCCCCCCGTTGGAGGACCTGGCCCCCTTCCTGCCGCGTGAGGAACTGGAAAAGCAGATGTTCATCCCGCTGATGCCGGAAGTGTAAGGGAGTGCGTGATTCAAAAATGGCAAGCATTCAAAGACAAATCCACACCGCCATCATCACCGGTCCTACGGGGGCAATCGGGATGGCGCTGTGTGCAAAGCTGCTGGCGGAGGGTGTGACGGTCTACGCGGTCACTCACCCGGGCAGTGCGCGGGCGGCGCTGCTGCCGCAGGACGCGCGGCTGCATGTGGTGCCCTGCGATGCGGCGGAGCTGGCCGCGCTGCCGGAGCTGATCCCGGAAAAGGCCGATGCGTTCTTCCACTTTGCGTGGGCGCATACGATCGGCCCGGGCCGCAACGACATGCCGGCGCAGATCGAGAACATCCGCTACACCATTGCGGCCTGCCGCGCCGCGGCGCAGCTGGGCTGCCAGGTCTTTATCGGGGCTGGCAGCCAGGCCGAGTATGGCCGCGTGGAGGGTGTGCTGACCGCGCAGACCCCCTGCTTCCCGGAGAACGGCTACGGCATGGCCAAGCTGTGCGCCGGCCAGATGAGCTGCGTCGAGTGCCAGACGCTGGGCATGGCCCACATTTGGACGCGCATTTTGAGCGTCTACGGCCCGCACGACGGCCCGGCCACGATGATCAGCGGCACCATCCGTAAGCTGCTGCACGGCGAGAAGCCCGCTCTGACCGCGGGCATCCAGCAGTGGGACTACCTGTACGCCGCCGACGCGGCAGCTGCGTTCTACGCGCTGGCCGTCAGCGGGCAGGACGGCAGGGTCTACCCGCTGGGAAGCGGCACGGCCCGCCCGCTGAAGGACTACATCGAGGCGCTGCGCGACGCCATCGACCCGGCGCTGCCGCTGGGCTTGGGGGAGGTCCCCTACGGCCCGCTGCAGGTCATGCACCTGCAGGCGGACACGTCGGCCTTACAGGAGGACACCGGCTGGCGGTCCGCGACCCCGTTTGAAGAAGGAATCCGCGAAACCATTGAGTGGGTAAGGAAAGAGACAAAATGAGTGAGAAAAAGACGATTTCGGTAATGATCCCCTGCTACAACGAGGAGCAGAACGCCCGCCCCATCTATGAGGCTGTGCGCGATGAGCTGGTCAAGAGCTGCCCGAACTACGACTATGAGATTTTGTTCATCGACAACAAGAGCGAGGACGGCACCCGTGCCATCATCCGGCAGATCTGCGCCGAGGACAAGCACGTCAAGGCCATCTTCAACGTCAAGAACTTCGGTCAGTTCAACAGCCCGTACTACGGCATGATCCACACCTCCGGCGATTGCACAATCACGATGTGCGCCGACTTCCAGGACCCTGTGGAGATGATCCCCAGGTTTGTGGCCGAGTGGGAAAAGGGCTACAAAATCGTCATTGGCCGCAAGACCCAGAGCAAGGAAAACCCGGTCATGTACTGGCTGCGCGGCTGCTACTACAAGCTCATCAAGAAGATGAGCAGCTGCGAGCAGATCGAGCAGTTCACCGGCTTTGGCTTGTACGACAAGAGTTTTATCCAGACGCTGCGCAACCTGAAGGACCCGACGCCCTTCATCCGCGGCATTGTGGCCGAGCTGGGCCCCGAGCGCAAGGAAATCGAGTACACCCAGCCCCAGCGCCGCGCGGGCAAGACCCACAACAACTGGTACAGCCTGTACGACGCCGCCATGCTGAGCTTTACCAGCTACACCAAGGCCGGTATGCGCATTGCAACGTTCGCGGGCTTCCTGGTGGCGGGGCTGAGCTTTCTGGTCGGCCTGTTCTATCTGATTGCCAAGCTGCTGTTCTGGCAGAGCTTCCGCGCCGGGTACGCGCCGACGATGATCGCCATCTTCTTTATGGGTGGTATTCAGCTGGCGTTCCTGGGCTTTTTGGGTGAGTACGTCATGGCTATGAACACCCGCATCATGAACCGCCCGCTCGTTGTGGAGGAAGAACGCCTCAACTTTGGGCCGGACGACCAGTGACCGGCATGAAGCAGGAGTTTGGGTATTTCCTGAAAAACGCGAAATTCCGCGCGGCGCTGGGGCTGACCCTGCTGCTCAGCTACGGCTATGCCATCGCCACGACACGGGTCAGCATTGACTCGCTGGAAGGGGACCGCTACATCGGCACGGGCGGCGTCATGCTGTCCACCGGACGGTTCGGTATGAACCTCTGGGCCGCGGTGCTGGGCTACGGCAGGGCCGAGCCGAGTTATGCCTTTGGCATTGACCTGCTGGCGGCGCTGCTGCTGGCGCTGGCGGCGGTGAGCTTCTGTGCGCTGCTGCGCAAGGCCGCGCAGGACCGCATCAGCATGTTCGGCTATGGGCTGTTTGCCTGCCTGTTTGTCTCCTACCCGCTGATGAACGAAATTTGGGAGTACAGCGGCGCGAATGTCTGCGTCTGCGGCGGCTATTTGCTGGATGCCGCTGCGCTGAATCTGCTGTGGGACGCGCGCCAGCCCGGCGTGCCGTGGCGTGGCAGGGCTCTGCGCATGGGCGCGGCGGCGCTCTGCCTGATGGTGGTCTGCTCGTCCTATGAGTCACTGGCGGCGGTGTTTGTGCTGGCTGTCTTTGCGCTTTTAACGCTGGAGCAGCTGTTGGCCGCCGAGCGCCCGCGGCTTGCGGCGGTCCTGACCGAGGGACTGTGGTACGCGGCGGCGCTGGTCGGCGGGCTCTGCCTGCGCGTGCTGGTGACGTCGGGCATCCATCTTGTGCTGCCGCAGGCTGCGGCCAACGGCGCCACCGAGATTTTGTGGGCATTCTACCCATTTATCTATCTTGCAAAGCTGCTTGTCAAGAGCATTCTGATTAACTACGCACTGCGCGGCTGTTTCTACCTGCCCATTGCTGAATTGGCGGTGGCGGTGCCGGTGTTTGTCGCTCTGGTCATCGTGCTGGCGGTGCGCAAAAAGCGGCCTTTGCTGCTGCTCACCGGTGCGGGAATGCTGCTCTCACTGGTGCTGCTGTCGTTTGTGCAGGGGAAGTGCTCGCCCTACCGCACCTGTCAGGTGTTTGCGCTGTTTGTGGCACTGGCGGTGCTGGCTGTGTATGAGCTGCTGCGCCGCGCCGCGGCCCGGCGGGCTGTGCTGCTGGGCGGCGTGCAGCTGCTGGCTGTGCTGCTCTGTCTGCACCAGGCCATGTACCTGAACCATCTGCTGGCCGTCGATTACCAGCGTTCCGAGCAGGAGGCCGCCGTGGTGCGCACTCTGGGCACCGAGCTTGTGCGCGACTACGGCACCGACAAGCCCGTGGTGCTGGTGGGCCGTTACACGCTGGGGGAGAATATCACCCGGTACACGACGGCTGACCCGATGCAGCACCCGCTGTACCGCTTCTTCCGTGAGCACACGAGCTGGGAGAGCGGCGACACCGTCAAGTACGTCGAGACCAACTGCAACTCGGTGCTGAACTGGTCGGTCACGGCCTTCTCCGAGGTGGACGACGTCTACGGCCAGGCAGCGGAGCACCTGTTCCGCTACTATGGCTTTGCTTTGGACATGACCCACAGCGCTGCCCTGCATGAGCAGGCGCAGACCTACGCCGACGCCCACGACCTGCCGGGATACCCCCGGGCGGGGGCGATTGTCGATTGCGGGGACTATGTGCTGGTAAATCTGCAATAAGAATACCGCGGAAAAGTTTGCGCTTCTCCGCGGTTTTTGCTTTCTTTCTGTATTTTACCGATGTTTTCAGCCGGTCACGGTCTCAAAGGGCTTCGTCAGGTGCCCGTTCCTGTCGGCCTCGCAGGCGCAGCGGGCCTACTTCAAATACTCCACCAAAAACGCCACTGTCGTCTCCCGCAGCGCTTTGTCCAGCGCGGCGGCGGGCAGGCTCTCGACGGCGGCTATCGTCTCGGCCTGGGTCGTGTCGCTCAAAATGCCCTCATGGCCGGTGTAGGTCAAAAGTGTCGGCAGGGCGCTCTCCCGCAGGGCGGCGTTCGGGTCGGAATCGCGCATCTCGGTGAACAGCGTTCCGCTGACATCGACGCCCCAGGTGCTGATGCTGCCGCTCGCCTCGGCCTCAGCGGCCAGCGCTTCCACGGCGGAAAAGTCGTCGATGTTCAAAAACTCCATGCCGCGCAGGCCCGCGCCGTTGGCGGGGCTCCACAGCGCCAGCGCCGTGATGCCGCCCCTGCGCTGCGGGTAGAGGCTGGCCAGCCGTCCGCCCATGCTGTGACCCACCAGCGCTGTGCGGCCCGTGCCGTAGGTCTGCTGCATGTAGGTGATGGCGCTCTCGACGTCGTCGGTCATGTTGGACAGCGTGTAGGCCGTGAACGGCTCGGTGCTGTTGCCGCAGCCGGGAAAATCCAGCCGCACCGTCGCAATGCCCTGGGCGGCCAGATCGGCGGCCAGCGGCGCAAAGTCGCCGCTGCGGCTGCCGGTAAAGCCGTGGCAGAGCACGACGAGCGGCAGCTCCGCCCCGCGGGCCAGCTTGCCGGGCAGCTGTACCGTGGCGTAAATGTCCCCGCGCGTGCCGGGTATGGTGACGTCCTGCGCTTTCGGTGCGGGCGTCAGCAGAAAGAGTGATGCCGCCACGCAGAGCGCCAGCGCGGCAATGCAGCCTGCAAGGGTATAAAAAGCGCGTTTATGCGTTTGTTTGTGCATAGAATTACCTCCGTAATGCCTCTATTAAAACCTATGCAGGGCAAAAAGTCAAGACGCACAGAATACACACAAAAAAACAGGTGACAAACCCGGGGCAGATGTGGTATACTAAAGATTACAAATTGGTTAAAAAGTCAGACCCGGGGCGCAGGCGCAGCCTTGCCCCGGCTTTTGTCCTGTTTTACCGGAGGTGCTTGACTACGAATTCTATAGCGAACCGTATGCCCCGCCTGCTGGCTATGCTGTTTGTGCTGCTGGGGCTGTTCTGCGCGGCGGCACTGCCTGCCCATGCGGAGGACTACGACACGGTGCTGGACCGCCTGTCCCGCCTGCAGGCGCTGGCGCGGGAGTACTCGGCCAGTCAGGCCGACACGCCCGACCCGATCGAGCTGACGCTGGCCTACACCCGCACGGGGGAGTACAACAGCACGATCTGGCAGCTGACCGCCGGTGTGCGCGACGCCGGGTTTGAGAGCTGCGTCAACAGCAGCGACCCCGAGCTGGCGTCGCTGCAGAATATGGGCACCGTCGTCCTGCCCAACGGAGAGAGCATCGACTTCGGGCACCTGCTGGCGTCGATGAACCTTGTCTACAACGGCATACCCATCACGGGCAGCTGGGGCGGCGACTGTGAGGAGCTGGCCAGGCAGTATTACGGCCAGGCCGGCGATGCCGCGGGCTACGCCGAGGCGATGCGCGCTTCCTTTAATATGGACGATGACGGCACGCTGAGCCGCTTCAGCAACGGGGACCTGCGGGCAGACCTCGACTCCGTCGTCGTCGGCTCCAAGGTGACAAAGGACACCGACCTGGCCGAGGCGCTGCGCAGCTACTACGCGAATCTGACCGAGTATGACCGCGTCAAGGAGTTCATCTCACTGAGCTTCGGCACGGTGGATACCTCGAGCACGGCCTTTGCGGACGCCGTGTACAGCGCTCTGCTGGAGGATTCCGGTATGCAGCTGCTGTTCTACATGAACGGTATGTGGACCGTCAAGGGCTGGCAGATCAAGGACGACTACGCCCCCGCCGTGCGCGGCGCAACAGACCTGTTTGCCGAGTACCTGGCCAACGCGGTCAATCACGAGAAGATCAAGAGCGAGACGAATGACCGTCTGGTTGCCATGGGCGGGCAGGCACTGGCCGACGCGCTGGAGGCGTTGGGCGACACCGACGCCGCCCAGGCCGCACTGACCGCCGCCGAGGAGATGGCCAATAACGCCCAATCGACGGTTTCCTCCGGCTCGGATGTGGTCTCCGCCGCGCGGGAAAATTTGCAGACAAACTTTAACGTGAAGGTCTTCCAGCTGATTTTGCTGATTGCGGCAGGGCTGGCAGCGTTCATGCTGGTGTTCAGCATGGTGATGTTTGTAGTGCACCGAAAAGAAAATTGAGTTTGGACTGCGTGCCGCTCTCTTGTGGGAAAGAGAGCGGCACGCTTTTTCTGTTCACACCCCGTTCACATTCCGTATATTCACCCCGAGTTATCCACGGCGTATAACGGTTATCCACCGTGGAAATGTTGAAAACCCCGTGGAAAGCGTGGAAAACTCTGCCGCCCGGACCCGTTCAAAAGCGGAAAACCGGGAAAATCTACGTAGAAAAAACGTTTATTTTCCACATTTTCCACAGCGGCGCTGTTGAAAACTGTGGAAAGCCGGGGAAAACGCGAATTGCGCTTTTTGCAACACAAAATACACATTTTGTAAATAAGGGCTTGCACTCGCCGCGCGACAGCGCTATAATAAACCTAATCATCACCCGCACTGCTGTGCGGCGGTGCGCTTGAATATAAAAGGGAGAGTGTGAAATTATGTTGGACATTAAAATCACCAAAACGACCCATCCGAAGGAAAAGCCGCAGGACGAGTCGAAGCTCGGCTTCGGCAAGCAGTTCAGCGACCACATGTTCCTGATGGACTATACCGCGGGCGAGGGCTGGCATGACGCCCGCATCGTCCCCTATGGCCCGTGGGAGATGGACCCGGCTACCACCGTGTTCCACTACGCACAGGAAATTTTTGAGGGCATGAAGGCCTACCGCACCGCGGACGGCAAGATCCAGCTGTTCCGCCCCGACTGCAACGCGAACCGTTTCAACGATTCCGCGGACCGTCTCGGCATGCCCCCCATCCCGCCGGAGGACTTCGTGCAGGCTGTCAAGGCGCTGGTCGATGTGGACCGCGACTGGGTGCCTCACTCCGACGGCGCGTCCCTGTACATCCGCCCGTTCTGCATCGCTACCGATGTGGGCCTGGGCGTTCATGCCGCCAAGCATTACCGCTTTGCCATCATCTGCGCGCCCTCCGGTGCCTACTACGCCGAGGGCCTCGACCCCGTCCGCATCTATGTTGAGGATGAGTACATCCGCGCCGCCCCGGGCCTGACCGGCTTTACGAAGTGCGGCGGCAACTACGCCGCGTCCATCAAGGCCGGCGAGCTGGCCGAGGAGCGCGGCTTCTCCCAGGTGCTGTGGCTGGACGGCGTTGAGAAGAAGTACGTCGAGGAAGTCGGCTCCATGAACATCATGTTCAAGATCGACGGCGAGATCTACACCGCCCCCTGCGTGGGCACCGTTCTGCCCGGCGTCACCCGCCGCTCCATCATCGAGCTGCTGAAGGACTGGGGCTACAAGGTGCATGAAGAGCGTGTTGCCATTGCCGACATCATGAAGGCTGCCGACGAGGGCAAGCTGGAGGAAGTCTTTGGCACCGGCACGGCTGCCGTTGTCTCCCCTGTCAAGGAGCTGGATTGGGAGGGCAAGGTTGCCCACATCAGCGGCGGCCATATCGGCGAGCTGACCCAGAAGCTGTATGACACGCTGACCGGCATCCAGTGGGGCAAGCTGCCCGACACCAAGGGCTGGATCGTTCCTGTGGAATAAGCGGAGAAAACCCGCTTTTCCGGTCTGAAAACAGCATATTTCTTGCGCCCGGGGCTTTGAACGCTCTGGGCGCTATTTGTATGAATTATCCGTGAACGATTGTGCAAACTATACAAAACAAGGTGGGGTAAATGTAGCATGTTGTACAAGTACGCATCTTGCAAATTCGACAAAAATAGTGTACTATAAGTACATCGAAAGCGAGAGCTTCCGAGCGACAGCTAAAGAGGAAGAATACCAGAGCGCCCTGCCGAATCCGTAGGGAGGGTATCACTTGTAGAGGGGTGGTTCCGTTCGCATTCAGGCGCCGGCGAGACGTTCTGTTTTTCTCCTTCTTTTTAAGAAAAAACGAGACGGGGCAGTGGCCGTCTCGTTTTTTTGTTTTTGTGGGGCTGAACGGGAGAGGCAGCCACCCGCGCGCCCCTTTCGTGCGCGACCCGTTCACAGTAGTCCGTAGGGGCCGGGCATGCCCGGCCCGCAGGCTTGCCGTTGCATCCCCCTTATCTTTTGCATCGTAGGGAGGGGTCTTGACCCCTCCGGGGGCGTCGGGGACGCCGCCCCCTACAACAATCCGCAGGGCTTCTCATTACCGCAAACGTCCGCGGCGGCCTGGGGGCAGGCCGCCCTACATCCCACTTTACCACAT
>OHYF01000709.1_pt1 | contig 15651 bp, 13 predicted proteins | sample 1580111 | NCBI WGS metagenome assembly OHYF01 (sample SAMEA3882530, study PRJEB24775) | human gut metagenome | biome: human-associated habitat; feature: intestine environment; material: feces | place: Netherlands | collected 2009/2010
GCGCTCAACGGCGAGGAGATCGCGCCCGACTGGGCGAAGGGCTATGACGACGGCGCGGTTGCCGTCACCGGATTTGGCCCGTCCTGCGCCGCCGGTACCGCTGAGAAGGTCGCCGAGGTTGAAGCCGCTCTGCGCGACGGCAGCCTGAAGGTCTTCGATACCGCCACCTTCACCGTGAACGGCGAGACCGTTACCTCCGCGCCCTGCGACATGACCATCATGGACTGGGCGACCGGCACCGTTGCCTATCAGGGCGAGACCTACGAAGGCATTGTGGACGGCGCGTTTGAGGAATCCACCTTCCGCAGCGCTCCGTACTTCACCCTCCGCATCGACGGCATCGTGGAGGACGCCCAGTAATCCCCATCCGAGTCTAAAACGAAAAGGGAAGCCATTCGCTTCCCTTTTCGCTGTTTATCTACTTGAAGGAGTGAGCGGCAGCTTATGCAAAACGCCATTGAATTGCGCCATATCACCAAGACTTTTGGCAGCGTCGTTGCCAACAAAGACGTTTTTCTGACCGTCCGCCGCGGCGAAATTCTCTCCCTGCTGGGCGAAAACGGAAGCGGCAAAACCACCCTGATGAACATGATCGCCGGTATCTATTACCCGGACAGCGGCGAAATTCAGGTCGATGAAAAGCCTGCGGAGATTCGCAGCCCCAAGGACGCTTACGCGCTGGGAATCGGCATGGTTCATCAGCATTTCAAGCTCATCGACGTGTTCACGGCGGTGGAAAACATCGCGCTCGTGATGGATCAGCACGAAAAATATGACCTCAAGGCCATCCGTCAAAAGGCGCGCGAGATCTGTGACCGCTACGCATTTGATATTGATCTGGATCAGAAGGTCTATGAAATGAGCGTCAGCCAGAAGCAGACGCTTGAAATCATCAAAATGCTCTATCGCGGCGCGCAGATTCTGATTCTGGACGAACCGACCGCCGTGCTCACGCCGCAGGAAACGGAGAAGCTGTTCCGCGTCATGCGCAACATGCGTCAGGATGGAAAATCCATCATCATCATCACCCACAAGCTGCACGAGGTGCTGGAGATTTCCGACCGAGTGGCCATCCTGCGCAAGGGCGAATACGTCGGCACGGTGGAAACCGCAGGCGCAAGCGAGGCGTCGCTGACCGAAATGATGGTCGGCAAAAAGGTTGAATTGAACATCGAGCGGCCTGAACCGGTCAATCCGCATCTCCGTCTGAGCGTTCACAACCTCAGTGTGACCAATGCCGAAGGCGTGCGTGTGCTGGATAATATCTCCTTCGAGGCGTTCAGCGGCGAAATTCTGGGCATTGCGGGCATCTCCGGCAACGGCCAGAAGGAATTGCTGGAAGCCATCGCCGGTTTGCAGCAGACCGATCCCCATTCCAGCGTCGTCTATTATCCTGACGATGATCGCGATTCCACGGCGGAACAGCTCATCGGCAAATCCCCGAAGGATATCCGCGATATGGGCGTTCATCTCTCCTTCGTGCCGGAGGATCGTCTGGGCATGGGGCTGGTCGGCTCCATGGGCATGATTGACAACATGATGCTCAAGAGCTACGGTCAGGGACATTCCCCCATCGCCGACCGCCGCGCACCGCGCCACCTGGCCGAAGAAATCAAGGATTCGCTCAGTGTGGTTACGCCGTCGGTCACCACGCCCGTTTCCCGCCTCTCCGGCGGCAATGTGCAGAAGGTGCTCGTCGGCCGCGAGATTGCGGCGAGCCCGTCCGTGCTGATGACCGCTTACGCCGTTCGTGGCCTCGACATCAACACGAGCTACACCATCTATCATCTGCTCAATGAACAGAAAAAGAAGGGCGTCGCTATCATCTATGTCGGCGAGGATCTGGACGTGCTGATCGACCTGTGCGACCGCGTGCTCGTGCTCTGCGGCGGCAAGAACAACGGTATTGTGGAAGGGCGCAAGACCAATAAGGAAGAAATCGGCTTGATGATGACCAAACTCCGCGAGCCGCAGGAAAAAGGAGGCGTCGCCTGATGCAAAGCAAAACCATGCATGAGCCATTTGTTCGCGTCGTCAAGCGAGGTGAAATGCCCATGAAAAAGAAGGTGTTCGTTCGCCTCGCCGCCGTCGCGCTCGCCTTGGTGGCGGATGCGCTGTTCATCTTCTTTGTGACCGGGCTGAACCCGATTGACGTTTACAAGGCGATGATTCAGGGCACGTTCAGCACGTCCATGCGCTTTTCATGGGCGATGCGCGACCTCGCCTCTCTCCTGCTGATCGGCATCGCGCTGGCTCCGGCCTTCAAAATGCGTTTCTGGAACACGGGCGCGGAGGGGCAGGTTCTGATGGGGGCGCTGGCCACCGCCGCCGTGATGGTCTATTACGGCGGAAAAGTCCCGAATGCGCTGCTGTATACGGCGATGCTCGTCGCCAGCGTTCTGGCCGGCGCGCTGTGGGGCTTCATCCCCGCGTGGTTCAAGTCCCGCTGGAACACGAACGAGACGCTGTTCACCCTGATGATGAACTACGTTGCTACGTCCATTGTTGCCTGCATGACCAACATCATGCGCGGCCAGGCGTCGAGCCTCGGCACGCTGAACAAGGCGACCAAGGCCGGCTGGTTCCCCGTCATTATGGGCCAGCGCTATACCATCAACATCATTGTGGTCATCGTGCTGACCTTCGTCATGTACGCCTATCTGCGCTTCTCCAAGCAGGGCTATGAGATCAGCGTTGTCGGCGAGAGCGAGAACACCGCGCGGTATGCGGGCATCAACGTCCGTCGCGTAACGGTGCGCACGATGCTGATCTCCGGCGCAATCTGCGGCCTGTGTGGCTTCCTGATCGTGGCCGGCAAGGATCAGACCATCTCCACGGCGTCCGCCAACGGGCGCGGCTTCACGGCCATTATTGTCGCCTGGCTGGCCAAGTTCAACACCTTCTACATGGCGCTCATCTCGTTCCTGCTGGTTTTCCTCGAGCGCGGTGCGTCGGAGATCGCGTCTGCGTACTCGCTGAACGAGTACGCCGCCGACATCATCACCGGCATCATCCTGTTCTTCATTCTGGGCAGTGAGTTCTTCATCAACTACCGCGTCATCCCCCGCGGCGCACATAAGGAGGGCAAGTGATATGCACAGCAGTCTGATTGCGTGGATCATGCGCGCCATCCCGTTTGGCACAATTATCATGTACGGTGCGCTGGGCGAGACCGTGACCGAGAAATCCGGCAACCTGAACCTCGGCGTGCCGGGCATCATGTACCTGGGCGGCTTCGCGGGCTTCGCCAGCGCCTGGGCCTATGAGAACAGCGCTGCCAACCCCAACGGCTTTGTCAGTATCCTGATCGCCCTGTCCTGCGCCATTCTGGCCTCGATGGCGGGCGGCCTGATCTATGCGTTCCTGACCATTTCCCTGCGCGCCAACCAAAATGTCACCGGTCTGGCGCTGACGACCTTCGGCATGGGTGTGGCAAACTTCTTCGGCGTGTTTATCCTGAACGGCGCCAGCTACTCCGCCGCTCCCATCGCCAACAAGGCGTTCAGCGCCAAAATTCCCGTGCTGTCGGGTCTGGGCGACATCGGGCAGGTCGTGTTCTCCTACGGTTTTCTCGTCTATGCGGCCATCCTGCTGGCTGTGGTGCTGCACTGGTTCCTGACCCGAACCCGTGCGGGCCTGAATCTGCGCGCCGTCGGTGAGAACCCCGCCACCGCGGACGCCGCGGGCATCAACGTTACGCTGTACAAGTACCTGTCCACCTGCATCGGCGCGGGCATCTGCGGCATCGGCGGCCTGTACTATGTACTGGACTACAACCAGGGCATCTGGGCGACCACCGGCCAGATCGAGGCGCTGGGCTGGCTGGCCGTGGCGCTGGTCATTTTCACGACCTGGAAGCCGCTGAACGCCATCTGGGGCGCGTACCTGTTCGGTATGCTCTATTGGCTGTACCAGTTCCTGCCGTCGCTGCTCGGCATCACGATGGCCAGCCACATCACCGACCTTGTGCAGATGCTGCCCTACGTCGTCACGATCATCGTCCTGATTGTCGTTTCGATGCGCAAGAAGAAGGAGAACCAGCCCCCGGCTCATCTGGGTCTGGCCTACTTCCGCGAGGAGCGGTAAACCCGGGCGAAAAAGGAGCGGGGTAGGGGCCGGGCATGCCCGGCCCTCAGCTTGGCCCGAACTGCGCGGTATTCCATATGTTGCGGGCCGGGCATGCCCGGCCCCTACGGCACTAACAGGTTTTGTAGGAGGCGGCGTCCTCGACGCCCCGCGGGTCGATGCGAGCATCGACCCCTACAACGCTGCGCTTACATGGCGGCACATCTTTCCAAGATGTGCCGCCTTTTTTCATGCTTCTTTCAAAAATCCAACACATTTGCAATATATACTAAATTTTGTCAAAAAATCTCCGAAAACAGAAGGGAACCCGGTATGGCAGAAAAAACACAAACCCGACGCGGCCCGCTCGGCTGGGTCAAACGCCACAAAAAGCTGACGATCTTTTTGGTCATTGTGCTGGTCGCGGCCCTCGTCCTCGTGAACGTGCTGGGCAAGACCGACAAGGCCGCCGCCGGCAGCTATCAGTTCGTGCGCACCACCGTGCTGACCAAAACGACCCTGAGCGATACGGTCAGCGTGACCGGCACGGTCAAGGCCGGCAGCAGCGCCAGCGTCACGGCGTCGGATTCCGTCAAGACCTACAAGGTCACGGCAGTCAACGTCGCTGTCGGTGACACGGTCAGGAAGGGCGATGTCATCGCCACGCTGGACACCACCGACGTGGAAAAGCAGATCGCCAACGCGCAGCTGCAGCTCAGCGACACCCGGACCGACGCCCGAAAGAACTACACCCAGGCCGTCGAGGATCAGACGACAAACCTGGCTACGGCGCAGGAAAATCTCGATAAGGCGCAGAAGAACTACGACACGCTGGGCATTGATGACTACTATACGTCGATGGCGTCCGCCGCCAACAGCGGCAAGACGAACCGTGAGATCGTCACCGACTGGTACACTCGCTACGCCGAGGAGATCGCCGGGTACGAGAACACCCTTGCCAACCTGAACATTCAGCTGACCCAGGCCCAGCAAGACGGCGACACGGCCCGCGCAGACGGCCTGCAGGGCCAGATCGCGGATTACACCAACCGGGAAAATATCGCCAAGGGCCAGTGCAGCATCCCGGAGCTGGGCCTGCAGGGCTTTGATGCCGTCAGCCAGACCTACAATAAAATTGAGCAGTACCGCGAGGCGCTGGAGCAGGCGCAGCAGTCCTATCAGAACAGCACGACAAGCGCGTCACGCAGCGTGGACAGCGCCGAGACGAAGCTCGCGCAGTCCCAGCGCGAGGACGACACCCTGACCAAACTGCAGACCGCACTGGAGAACTGCACCCTGACTGCCACGATGGACGGCACGATCACCGCGCTGGACGCCACGGTGGGCGCGGTGTGCAGCGGCACGGTGGCCACGATTCAGGATGTGGACAACCTGACGGTGGAAGTCACGATCCCGGCCAGCTCCGTCGGCAGGCTCAAGACCGGCCTGCAGTGCAACATCACCAGTGACGCCACGGACGACACCGTCACCGGTACCCTGACCCGCATCGACCCTGTCGCCAACGACAGCGGCAGCTTCGGCGCTACCGTCACGGTCAACGGGCAGGGCAGCGGTCTGCTGGTCGGCATTTCCGCCAAGGTCGAAATCGTCATCAGCACCAAGGACAACGTCTTTACCGTCCCGCGCGACGCCGTGGGCACCAACGACGACGGCAGCACCTACGTGCTGCGCAAGACCGGCGGAGAGGGCGTCGATATGACCTTTGAGCAGGTCGCCGTCACCGAGGGCGACACCAACGACTACTATGTGGAGATCACCGGCAGCGACCTGAACGAGGGCGACGTCATCCGCGCCACGGCGGACCTGACCCAGGGCATTGAGTCGGGCACGTCCGACAGCGATGTGCAGATGATGGAGAACGGCGACCTTTACGTCGGCGACGGCAGCAATATGCCCGAGGGCGCCGTCGTCATGGGCGGTCCCGGCGGCGGCCCCGGCGGTCCGGGAGGTCAGTAATGCCGGAAAAAACACAACAGTTTGCGCAGAATATTGCCAGGAGCCTGATAGGGGAGGAGGCCGCGCACCCCGCGCAGCCCCTGATCCAGATGCAGGGCATCCGCAAGAGCTACTACATCGGCCAGCCGAACGAGCTGGAAATTCTGCACGGTATCGACCTGACCGTCTACCCCGGCGAGTTCGTCGCCATCGTGGGCGAGTCCGGCTCCGGTAAGTCCACGCTGATGAACATTATCGGCGTGCTGGACAAGCCCACGGCGGGCGAGTATGTGCTGGACGGCGTCAACATCCACGACGCCGACGACAACGACCTGGCGGCCATCCGCAACCGCAAAATCGGGTTCGTGTTCCAGACGTATAACCTGATCGGACGCCAGAGCGCGTTAAAAAACGTCGAACTGCCGATGCTGTATGCGGGCGTCCCGGCAGGGGAGCGCACCCGCCGCGCCAAGGAATGGCTCGAGCGCGTTGGCATGGGCGAACGGATGCGCCACCAGCCCAACGAGCTTTCCGGCGGACAGAAGCAGCGCGTCGCGATTGCCCGCGCCATGGTCAATGAGCCGGCGCTGATCCTGGCCGACGAGCCTACCGGCGCACTGGACAGCCAGACGAGCCGCGTCGTGATGGATCTCTTTCACGAGCTGCATGAAAAATACCACAAGACCATCGTGCTCATCACGCACAACCCCGAGCTGGCCGAGGAATGCCAGCGGGTGCTGACGCTGCGCGACGGCCTGATCGTGGGCGAACGAAAGGGGACCGGCGAACGTGCAGCTTTTTGAGAATATCGGCATGGCGCTGACCAGCGTCAGAAGCAACAAAATGCGCAGTCTGCTCACGATGCTGGGCATCATCATCGGCATTGCGGCGGTCATTGCCATCGAGACCGTCGGCAACAGCATGACCGGCTCGGTCATGGACTCGATGTCCGGCATGGGTGCCAGTAACATCTCTGTCACGGTAACGCAGAAAAGCAGCTCCGACACGTCGGGCACGTCCCAGGGCGTCCGGCTGCGCCGGTTTATGGATTCCAAACCGTCGGACGCAGACCTTATCACCGATGCGATGATAAACGATTTTACAGCCGCTTTCCCGACCCAGGTCCATCACATCGAACTGACCCAGCAGGCGGGCAGCGGCACGACTGCCAAATACGGTGACCCGACCACGACCATCACGGCCACTGTCAGCGGCATCAATCATGCGGCACTGGCAGCCAGGAACGATGATTCGCAGATTTTGTACGGACGCTGGCTGGACGACGACAGGGACGCCGGGCGCAAGGTCGCCTGCGTGTCGGAAAAGTTCGTCGAGCAGGCCATCGGCGGCAGTGCGCAGGACGCCATCGGCAAGGCGGTCACGCTGACCATCAACCAGGATCTGTACACGTTCTATATACAGGGCGTATACAAATACACAGAGGACAGCTACTCCAGCATGTACGGCAGCAGCGACGACGACAGCATCCAGACGGACTTTTACATCCCGCTGGACGTTGCCAAGGCCATCGCCGGGGCGGGGGCGGGGTACCAGAGCATCACCGTTGTGGCCAACGGCGGCACGGTCAATGTCACGGACTTCGTCAACACGGTGGGGGATTTCTTCGCCAGCTACTACACCCGCAACGACTCCTGGACGGTCAGTGCATCGAGCCTGGCGAGCCTGCTCGACTCGATGACCAGTATGATGAGCACGGTTTCGCTCGGCATCTCGGCCATCGCGGCGCTGTCGCTGCTCGTCGGCGGCATCGGCGTTATGAATATCATGATGGTCTCCGTGACGGAGCGCACCCGCGAGATCGGCACCCGCAAGGCGCTGGGCGCGCCTGCGTCAGCCATCCGTATGCAGTTTATCACCGAGAGCGTCATCCTCTGCCTGATCGGCGGCTTCATCGGTATTGTGCTGGGCCTGGCGCTGGGCACGGTGCTCAGCAATGTGGTGGGCTATGCCGCCAAGCCCAGCATCGCTGCGATCCTGATCGCCGTCGGCTTCAGTATGGCCATCGGCGTGTTCTTCGGCTATTATCCCGCCAACAAGGCCGCCAAGCTCGATCCGATCGAAGCGCTGCGGTATGAGTAAATACCCTTAGCCTTCCCCCTTGGGGGAAGCCTTTTTGTCCCCCGCATTGCGCGGGGGCTTTTTTTGTGTTATACTCGATACTGGGAAAGTGAGATGTATTGCAAAAATGAAAAAGGAAAGGCTGTTTACCAACCGCCAGCTGTTGACGCTGCTCTGGCCGCTCATCATTGAGCAGATGCTGGAAATTCTCGTCGGCATGGCGGATACCGTTATGGTATCGTCAGTGGGTGAGGCCGCAATTTCCGGTGTGTCGCTCGTCGATATGATCAACCAGCTGATCATCACGCTGTTCGGTGCGCTGGCCACCGGCGGCGCTGTCGTCACAAGCCAGCATCTGGGGGCCAAACGCCCCGAGGATGCCGCCAAAAGCGCGGGCCAGCTTGTGGGCCTGAGCGCGATCCTCGGCGTCGGTGTGGCGTCGTTCTGCCTCATCACTCGCACAGCGCAGCTGCGGCTTTTCTTTGGCACCATCACCGACGAGGTCATGCAGGCGTGCCTGACTTACTTTACGATCACGGCGCTGTCGTTTCCGTTTTTGGCGCTTTACAACGCGGGTGCGGCCATATTCCGCTCCACGGGCAACAGCGCGGTGTCGATGAAGGTCTCGGTCATCGTCAACGGTATCAACTTCTGCGGCAACGCGCTCTGCGTGTTCGTGCTGAAAATGGGTGTCGCGGGCGTCGCCGTGCCCACGCTGATCTCCCGCGCTGTCGGTGCGTGCATCATTCTGGCGCTGGCCGCGCGGCAGGACTACCAGCTGCGCATCACGCCGCAATCTGTCACCCGCTTTGAGGGCCGCACGGTCAAAAGCATTCTGTACATCGGCATCCCGTCGGCGTTTGAGAACAGCCTGTTCCAGCTGGGCCGCGTGCTTGTCGTCTCGATGATCTCGCTGTTCGGCACGGTGCACATCTCGGCCAACGCGGTGGCCAACAACCTGGACGCCATCGGCTGCATTGTCGGCAATGCCATGGGCCTGGCAATGATCACGGTCATTGGCCGCTGCATCGGTGCGCAGGACTTTGAACAGACAAATTATTATACAAAAAAACTGCTTCTGTGGGATTATATCGCCCAGGGCGCGGTCAATGTTGTGGTGCTGCTGTCTCTGAACCAGATTTTGAGCATGTACACCCTGACGCCCGAGACCCGCGCACTGGCTTGGACACTGGTCATGATCCACAACGGCATGTCAATTTTTCTCTGGCCCGCCAGCTTTGTGCTGCCCAACGCCCTGCGTGCCGCCAACGACGTGCGGTTCACGATGGTCGTTGCCACGGCCTCGATGCTGGTCTGGCGCATGGGCCTGAGCTGGGTGCTCTGCGTGCAGATGGGCATGGGTGCCGTCGGCGTCTGGTACGCCATGGTCGTTGACTGGATCTGCCGCATTATATGCTTTGTGGCCCGGTTCGTCAGCGGTGGCTGGAAAAAGAACGCGGTGAAGAAGGCGGCGTAGAAAAACCTTGCCGAGAGGCAGGGGCCGGGCATGCTCGGCCCGCGGCTTTTCCCATAAGCGCTCATTTGCCGGTAAGTACCGGGCCGCACATGTGCGGTCCCTACTGCGTGGCTGACAAAATACTCGCGGATAATCATACATAAAGGAGTACCAACCCATGAAATTCATCAGCTGGAACGTCAACGGTCTGCGCGCCTGCCTGAAAAAAGGCTTTGAGGACGTGTTCAACGCGCTGGACGCGGACTTCTTCTGCATTCAGGAGACCAAAATGCAGCCCGGACAGGCGGATTTTGCGCCCGCGGGCTACACCGAGTACATCTACAGCGCCGACAAAAAGGGCTACTCCGGCACGGCCATCTGGGCCAAAACGCCTGCGCTGTCGGTGCGCTATGGCCTCGACGAGGACGTCCACAACCACGAGGGCCGCGCCATCACGCTGGAATACCCGGATTTTTATCTGGTCAATCTCTACGTGCCCAACTCCCAGAACGAGCTGGCGCGCATTGACTACCGTATGCAGTGGGAGGCCGACCTGCGCCGCTATCTGCAAAAGCTGGACGCCGAAAAGCCTGTCATCCTCTGCGGCGACTTGAACGTGGCGCATGAGGACATCGACTTAAAGAACCCCGGCCCCAATCGCGGCGCGGCGGGCTTCTCTGACCAGGAGCGCGGTAAGCTGGGCGAACTGCTGGCCGCGGGCTTTACGGATTCCTTCCGCCACCTGCACCCCGACGCCACCGGCATGTACAGCTGGTGGAGCATGCGCTTCCGCGCCCGTGAGCGGAACGCAGGCTGGCGGATCGACTATTTCCTCGTCAGCAGCCGCCTGGCCGATAAGATCGAGAAAGCAGAGATTCTGATGGATGTGATGGGGAGCGACCATTGCCCGGTTTTGTTGGAGCTCAACCCGTGAGCGCCTTCCCCCTTGGGGGAAGCCAAAGAAGAAAATTTTTTAAAATTCCCCCGCGTTTGCAATATCGCTCGCGGGGGATTCGTTTTAGTATACAGAAGGTCAAAGCGAGAGGAGGTGTGGGAACTGACAAATAAAGAATTTACCGGTCTGATGCAGCAATACCAAAAGCTCATCTACACGGTTTGCCTGCAATTTGTGCACGAGCCCCACACCGCCGAGGATCTGACCCAGGATACCTTTCTCTCCGCGTTTTCGGCTATAGACCGGTGCGAGCCGCAGTATTACAAGCAGTGGCTCGTCCGCGTGGCGGCCAACAAATGCAAGGACCACTTGAAAAGCGCGTGGGTGCGCAAGGTGGACGCCCCCGGGGACGACGCCCTGCCGGAGCCGCGCGGTGCGCCCGGCAGCGACGCCGACGACCCGGCCCAGAGTGTGGCAGACCGTGCCGGGGCCGCCGAGCTGGAAACACTGGTGCGCGGTCTGCGCGAGCCCTACGGCAGAATTGCCGTGCTGTACTTCCTGGAGCACAGGGAAACGGCGGAGATCGCTAAGCTGGTGGGCCGTCCGCCCGCGACGGTCAACAGCCAGCTGTGGCGCGCAAAGCTGCTGCTTCGCCAGCAGATCACCGAGAGGAGGCAGAAGGAATGAGCCTTTATTTTGATAACAACAAACTCTTTGACGCCGAAGGCCACCTGACCGACGAAGGGCTGTACGCCATTAAGGACGGCACGCTGGACGACCTCGGCGCACTGGAGGCCGCCGAGCATCTGAGCTTCTGCGACTACTGTCTGCTGCGCTACACGGCCATGATCGACGCCGCGCCCGACTGCATGAAGCAGCCGATGCGCGACCTGATCCCGCAGGTGCAAAGCCTTATGCGGCTGCGCAGCTTCCGCATTATGACAAACCGCTATGTCTCGGCGGCTGCCGCGGTGGTGCTGGGCTTTGTGATGTGGGGCGCGGTCAGCACCTTTGGCGTGCCCGATGCCGCCGCCCTGCTGCCGCAGCAGCCCGCCGCCCGGCCGGAACGCTTCGGCACCAAATTCAACACCGCCGTCAACGGCTTCTACAAGAGCCTGGACGACACCTTTAAGAGCTTTACCCTGACCGCGGAAAACGGTCTGGACCAGATCAGAGCACAAAGCATCGGCGGCAGCACCGCCAAGGGGGAATAAACCATGAAAAAGAACGGCTTTCTGACCTTTATCTTCGCCTGTATCCCGGGTGCGGGGCAGATGTACTACGGCTATATGCAGCGCGGCCTGTCGATTGCGATGATACTGATACTCTGTGTGATGGCGGCCACCGTCGTTGAACCGCTGCTGTTCCTCTGCCTTGTCATCTGGATGTACAGCTTTTTTGACACCTATGACCTCATCCGCCACATGGCGGCCGGTGAGCCGAAGGAGGATTCCCTGCTGGTTCTGGGCAATTATGGGGAGATCAAAAAGCTGGTCCCCCAGCACAACAAGCTGATCGGCTGGGGTCTGGTCGGCATCGGCGTCTGGGCGCTGTATGACACATTCATCTCAAACTGGCTCTATACGCTGCTGTGCAATCTTGTTGGCAACGGCTACGCCTACGACATCATCACCGGCATACCGAATGTTGTCATTGCGGCACTGCTGATTTTCGCGGGCCTCAAGCTGCTGGGCCTGCACCCCGAAAAGAAAAACCGCGACGACGAGCTTCCGCCGTATCCGCATGAATAACGCCCTGCCTTCCCCCTTGGGGGAAGGCGGCACCGCAGCGCCGGATGAGGGGCGGCCTTACGGACGCCGCTCGTCTGCCCTTTGCCGCCGGGTGGGGGCGGGACATGTCCCGCCCGCTGCTGACCCACCTCCGCTGTGTCCGCCATACACGCGCGGCCCGGGCACGCCTGGGCCATACCACTCAATATAAATAGAATGAGGTAAAATCATGGATGAACAAACCACCCCGAAAAAGGTCCGCCGCGTCGGCAGCATTGCGTTTGCGCTGGTGCTGATTGCAGCCGGTGTTCTGCTGATCGTCTATCAGTTTGTGCCGCAGTTCGACCTGCTGAAAATTCTGAAATTCTCCCCGGTCATCCTCATTGCGCTGGGCATCGAGATGCTCGTCTACAGCGCCAGGCCCGACGTGAAGGTGAAATTTGACTGGCTCGCTATGCTGGGTACGGCGTTCACGCTCTGCATCGTCGGCACGGCGGCACTGCTGCCCCTGGCCATCAGCGAGTGGGGCCCCGCCCGCAACTACGCCCAGACCCGCATTGAATCGCAGAAAGCGGACGCGATGTACAGCGCCCTGACCCCGAACCCAGCGCTGAAAGCCAAGACGGACTCCTTGAGCGTCGACGTCTGGTTCAACCATGACACCGACGGCGACTACACGCTGCAAAGCGGCGACGACTGCATCCTGTACGCCGCGCTGCAGGGCCCCTACGCCGATGCCGAGACGTTCGCCGCCGACTGTATGGCCGTTATGCAGCGGGCCGCAGACGCCGGTCTCGGCTTTACATGCTACCACTTTAGCGCCGATGAGGACATCGACGACGGCATCAGCTACTACCTGGACTGTGTCGCCTCCTACCCGGCGGGGCTGACCGCTGCCCAGGTGGCCCAGCGCGTGCAGACCAGCTACCACTATGACAATAACAGCTTCTCCAGCGAAGCAGACCGGGATGATTACATCCGCCGTCAGCTGCAGAATGAGATTTCCGACGAGTACGCTGACCGGCACGACGGTGCCTATCCCGACGAGAAATACCTGAACGAGGAAACCGAGCGCCGCCTTGCCGAACGAACCGGCATGGCTACGCCTGAAAGAGCACAGGCTTAAACACGCATAAAAATTACCCGGAGCCCAACCAAACGGGCTCCGGGTCTGTTGTTATACGCTCTCGCCCTCGACCAGCTCAAAGGGGACGATCTCGTGGCGGGCGGGGGCGTTTTCCTCTATGCAGCGCAGCAAAATGTCGGCGGCGCGCTCGGCAAGGACGGTGGTATTCTGCCGGATCGTCGTCAGCCGCGGCACGGTGTACCGCCCAAGCGCAATGCCGTCGTACCCGGCCACGGCAATGTCCTGCGGTACGCGCAGGCCGTGGTCCTGTATGGCCCGGATGGCTCCCACCGCCATCAGGTCCGACATGGCGAAAATCGCCGTAAGGCCGGGGCAGTGGGCCAGCAGGTGCTCGGTAGCTGCATAGCCGCCCTGCATCGAGAAGTCCGCAAGCCGGTACTGCCGGTCAAAGTCGAACGGCACGCCGAGCCGCTGCAGGGCATCCAGACAGCCGTCCAGCCGCTGCTGGCTCGGGCGGGAGGTCTCGGGCCTGTCGCCGATGATGCCGATGACACGGTGGCCTTTGGCATATAACTGCTCGATCATCACGGCAGCGGCAGCGCGGTCATCCACGCTGACGCTGGACAAATTCTCAATGCCCAGCCCGGCGGCGTTGTTCGTCAGCAGCAGGCAGGGGATGCCCAGCGACGCCAGCGCCGGGGTAAAGCATTGCGGGTGCGCACCGATGAAAAAGAGGCCGCAGGGCCGGCGCTCGGCAAAGATGGTCTGTGCGCAGGCCAGCTCGTCGGTACTGACGTTGTTGTAGTAGACCGTCGGCGTATAGCCGCGCGCCTCCAGACAGGGCTGCAGCTTGTCCAGCAGATCCGCAAACAGAGCGTTCTGCGTGCCCTTTACAATGAGGGCCAGCCCCTCCGGCACCTGCTGCTTCAGATGCTTGGCATTGGCGTTGGGCTGGTAGCCGTGCTGCGCCACAACGGCCAGTATTTTCCGGCGTGCGTCCTCGCTGACGCGGGGGTTGTTGTTCAGCACGCGGGACACTGTGCCCACGGCATAGCCGGACTCGCGGGCAATATCCTTGATGGTCAAAGCTGCGCCTTCTTTCGCGTTGATTTGCTACCAGTATACCATATCCAACCAAAAGGGGAAAGGGGAGGCTCCCTGCGGATTTTGCGGGGCGCTTTTTATTTTTTTGGATTTTAAAAATTCCGCCCCGCAACCTCTTGGCAAACAGGGAAATTTCTGCTATACTATTCTATACATCTGTGAGGGCCGTTAGCTTAACGGTTAAAGCCGGCGGCTCATAACCGCTTGAGTGGGGGTTCGAATCCCTCACGGCCCACCAAAAAAAGAGCGCAGCTATGCTATTTTGTTGCAAAATAGCATAGCTGCGATTCTTTTTTTGTACAATTCACTGCTCAACTGATTGCGTATCGACTCCCGGCGTTTTTTGTATTGCTGCATAAATGCCATGTACTCCGGGGCTACATCAATATAACGGTCGTTGCTTTCTTTTGCGGCTGTGTGCTGATAGCCGAAGTCCCTAAAAACCAAAAGGCTCTTGTTGACATGAACGGTACATTCCTTGAAATCGAAATCACTCCATGTCAGGCCCGCCAATTCAGCACGATGCACACCCGTATTCAGAAGGGATAATACAATGGCTTGCTCTTGAATCGGGTTTTTGCTGATTTCTGCCATCAGTTTTTTGACCTCGTCCTCATGGATGCAGTCTACAAACCGAGGGCGGGTTCCTTTTTCCGGCTTCTTGAACTCAGCCTGTACAGAATGATACCGCTCGTTTGCAAAGTGCAGCACTTGGTTGGCGAACAGCACATATTCCCGAATTGTCTTTGGAGCCAGAGGCTTTTCTTTGCGTTCAATGCAGAACGCATCACGAACGGAAACGCCGAGAATTTTTGAAACTTCCTCCGCTGTTTTCATCGTAACCGCCGCTCCGCCGAAGCACTTCATAGCTGTGTATGCAGAAAGCTCATAGCCTTCTACCATGGCGGCATAAGATGTACTTTTCATAGCCGCATATTCCGGCAGAATAACGGCATACTCGCTGCGGACGCAGCCGTTTTCTTTGACTGCCTCAATAACTTTTTCGCAATCTTCTTTAGTGATTTCAGAGATGGACTTTTCTACAAACCACGGGGCCACATCAACCATTTTTTTCAGATACCCGATTTTGTTGCGCGATGTGTTTGCCTTGTTCTTATCAAAATCATAGTTGCCGCGCAGCAGTGCCGATGGCTCCAGTTTTGCTTTGGTGGAAGCAATATACTCGTCTGCTACTTCACGGAACGGTTTGCTTGCACCGCTGATGCTGCGCTCGGCTTCTTCCTGTGCTTTTGCTTCAAATTCAAATGCTGCTGCCGTG
>OHYF01000718.1_pt1 | contig 15502 bp, 10 predicted proteins | sample 1580111 | NCBI WGS metagenome assembly OHYF01 (sample SAMEA3882530, study PRJEB24775) | human gut metagenome | biome: human-associated habitat; feature: intestine environment; material: feces | place: Netherlands | collected 2009/2010
CACGCGGCCGGAATGTGCCGGCGGCGGATTCACCATCTTCGCATCCTCCAAAAGGTCATTCAGGACAGATGTCGGGATACGCAGACTCTGCTGCTCAGCCACATTGTAGATCATATCCCCGAGACGATGGATGCGCTGCTTCGTCAGCGCCGAGCCGAAGAGCATCGGCACATAGGACGCAAATGGCAGACCATTCTTGATCTCCTTCTCGAATTCCACCATCGTATTCGTCTCTTTGGCGACCGCATCCCATTTGTTCACGAAAAGGAGCAGGCCCTTCCCTGCCTCGTGGATGTAGCCGATGATCTTCTTATCCTGCTCCGTCAGCTTATCGACCGCATCCAGTACGAAGATCGCCACATCACAGTTATCGATGGCACGGATAGAACGGATGACGCTGTATTTTTCCAGCGGCTCATCGATCTTGCTCTTCTTTCTCATGCCCGCTGTATCGACCAGGATGAAGGTCTTGCCCTTGTAGGTCCAGAGAGAATCGACCGCATCTCGCGTCGTCCCCATTTCATCCGCCACGAGCGAGCGTTCATAGCCCAGAAGCGAATTGATCAGGGTGGACTTCCCGACATTCGGGCGCCCTACGATGGCCGTGCGAATGATATCTTCCGACTCCTCCTCTGTCTGCTCCGGGAAGCCTTCCGTGATGCGATCCAGAAGCTCTCCGAAGGAGAGACGGTTCACTGCGGAGATCCCGATCGGATCTCCCAGCCCCAGCGAATAGAATTCGTATACATCCATCTCCTGATTCTCGCTGTCCACTTTATTGACAGCCACGACGACCGGCTTCCCCGTGCGGCGCAGGATCCCGGCGATGATCTCATCATCTGACGTCAATCCAGCGCGTGCATCAAGGACGAAGAGGATCACATCCGCCTCTTCCATCGCCAGCTCTGCCTGCTGGCGGATGCCGCTCGAGATCTGGTCTTTTCCATTTCTAAACTCGATACCGCCGGTATCGATCAGCGTGAATTCACGGTTCAGCCATTTCACATCACAATAGATGCGGTCACGGGTGACGCCCGGGATATCTTCTACGATGGACACGCGACGCTGCGCCAGCCCATTGATCAAGGTCGATTTGCCAACATTCGGCCGCCCGACGATGGCTACGAGAGGTTTACTCATGAGCCCATTCCTTTCTATTTCTATGGAAATCATATATTAACCAAGGAGTATGCTGCCTGCCGGCTTCTAAGAGCCGGCCATCCCAAAAGATAGAAGCAACACTTTCCCATTTTCACTGTAAATAAAATTGTATGATAGCAAGGAAGCAAAGTCAAGTGATCCTCTGCTTTTCACTTCCACCCATCCCATGATCCCCTTAAAACCACCGACGGCTATAGCGATATCTTATGAGATGTCCTATCCGGGCCAATAAAAAACCGCATTGCGCTTCTCGCAATGCGGTTTTTATCATTTTCTCTTATTCAGCATCATGAGCCGGTGCTTCGACGAGGGAGAAGGAGATTCTTCTGCGAGCTTCGTCGATGTTGATGATCTTGACTTTCAGATCATCGCCGACCTGGCAGATGTCGCCCGGTTTCTTGTTGTGGTCATCGGTCATTTCATTGATGTGGAGCAGACCGGTGAGGCCGTCTTCGAGTTCAACGATAACGCCGAATTCCAGGATCTTGACGACTTTAGCGTCTACGATATCATCAGCAGCGTGGTTGGTGACAGCGGTTTCCCATGGATTCGGGAGGCAGTCTTTGTGAGAGAAGGAGATTCTCTGTTTTTCACGATCGAAGGATTTGATCTTGACGTCAATGACCTGTTCTGGTTTGAGGACGTCTTCCACTTTGCCGATCTTCTTCCAAGAGATATCGGAGATGTGGAGCAGGCCTTCTACGCCATTGATGCCGATGAAAGCACCGTATGGCATAATCTTCTTGACAGTGCCCTGAAGAACGTCGCCGTTTTCATAAGCAGCTTCGATCTCATCCATTTCATTGTTTCTGGCATCTTCCAGTACTGCTTTACGGGAGAGAACCAGTCTATTCTTAGCGCGGTCGACTTCGAGGATCTTAGCCGGGAATTTCTGTCCGACCAGGTTCTGCAGGGAGTGAACAAAGCGCAGGTCGCCCTGAGACAGCGGAATGAAGCCGCGGAGGGACTTCAGCTGAACGAGCAGACCAACTTTGATAGCTTCGATGCCTTCGCATTCGACAGCTTCGCCTTTTTCGAAAGCTTCTTCAACAACGTCCCAGTCAGCAAGACGATCAACTTTGATCTTGGATACGTAAATGGTGCTGTCTTCTTTGACACCGCTGACGATCTGTACACGAAGTTTGTCGCCAGCTTTGAGTACGTCCTTCAGAGATGCTGGTGCCGGGTATGCATATTCATGAGCCTGCAGTACAGCTTCTGTTTTGTAGCCGAAGGAAATATAGGCTTTGTCGTCGAGTACGTCGACAACTTCCCCTTCTACTACACTGCCTTTATGCACGTCCAGGTTCATTTCTTCCTGTTCCAGCATTTCTTTCATGTTTTCCATAATAAAAACTACCTCCTCTATGATCCAGTCCGGTGTGGATGCACCGGCGGTGATGCCAATCTTGTCCCGGGTTTGGAACCATTCAGATTTTAGTTCCTCTGCCGTTTCGATATGATGAACGCAGGCGCCTTCGCTCCTGCATACGTCTGCCAGTCGGCTGGTATTAGCGCCCGCCGATGACAATCATCACATCTACTTTCCTCGCCAGCTCACGCGCCGCCTGCTGTCGCTGCATGGTCGCATCACAAATGGATTTGTGAAGAAACACATGCGGGATCCGTTGCCGGATCACCTGCACCAGCTGGTCAGCCAAAGCCACCGAAAATGTGGTCTGCGTGACGATATGCGCCTCTTCCATGTCTGGAAGCCGGTCTACATCTTCGAGGGTTTCTACCTGGAAGGAATGACCCACTGCCCACTCCGCTACGCTCTTCATTTCCGGGTGCTTCTTTTCACCGATGAGTACGACGGTCTTTCCATCAGCCACGAGGTCTTTGGTGATCTCCTGGTTCCTTTTGACGAAAGGGCACGTCGCGTCCATTAGGGCCAGATTTTTGCACTTGAGCTTATTATAGCACGAAGGGCCCACTCCGTGCGAGCGAATTATTACAGTTTCATCGGTCAAAGTGTCCAGATCGTCCACCGGATAGACGCCTTTTTCAGAAAGCCTTCCGACCACCTGCGGGTTATGAATGATGGGACCGTAGGTAACGGCCTTAATGCCCAAATTTGCCGCATTTTCCGCGATTTTCATGGCTCTTTTCACGCCGTAGCAAAAGCCCATCACTTTCGATTTATAGATTTCCATGATTTTGATTCTCAATTGAAGCGCCCGCTATAGAGCAGACATTATGTTTGAAATAGAAAAGTTCAATAGCAAGATAAAGGGTTCAGGGTTAGCCCCAGGGGCGGCTCGCCCCTTGATTACGTTTGAAAGCCTCGATTGAATGAGAAATTAGAAATGTGAAATGGTAGTGCGGCGCATAAAAATATGGAAGCGCCGCGAAGTATAAATAATGGCAATGCCTTGTGCTGGCATTCCAGTCACTAGTCACTTGAGACTCCTAATCCCTAGTTACCAGCTGCCGCTCATTTTTTATAGTCATCCATCAGCTTCTGGATTTCTGCCTTCACGATGTCATTGAGCTCGGCCACCTTCTCATCGGTCGGGCGCTGCTTTTTGACCTCGATCGGCTTTCCGATGAGGACGGCCAACGGACCATTCTTACGAGGCAGATCCATCGTGCCAAGGACAGCGACAGGAATGACCGGAGTGCCGGTCATGAGTGCGAGGGATGCCATGCCCGTGTGGAAACGGCCGAGTCCTTCTCTCTTAATGCGGGTGCCTTCCGGGAAAATGCCGAGGGGATTGCCCTCCTTGATCTCCTTGATGGCCTGACGCACAGCAGCGCGATCGACGCTGCCGCGCTTCACCGGGAAAGTGCCGAACTGACGGATCAGCCAGCCGAAGAGTGGATTTTTGAATAGCTCTTCTTTCGCCATGTAGTGGATGATGCGGGTATTAAAAGCCACGCCGACGACAGGGGGATCCCAATAGCTTTTATGGTTCGGTGCAACGATGATGGCCCCGGCCTTTGGCACATTCTCCCGCCCTTCGACCTTGAGCCCGAATATGACGAAGAAGAAGAAATTTAAGATGGCTCTGACAATAGCATAGCCCATAGAATTCACCTCGTTTGAAAATGGTGGTCGGCTGTTAGCCGTTTGCCGTTGATAAGGCGCAAGAAGACAGGGAGGCTATAAGACTTCAGACTTTAGACTTCAGATTTCTGATGTTTGACTTCTGATGTCTCCCAATCTCTATGTCCAGCCCTTGATCCCTAGTCACTAGTCACTTACTTGCTAAACCCCGGAAATTTCTTCTCACAGATGGCGATCATAGCTTCTGCGGTGCCTTCGAGCGTAAGGTCGCCATTATCAAGAAGGATGGCGTCCTCTGCCTGCTTCAGCGGGGAGATCTCCCGGTGGCTGTCCATGTAGTCGCGCTTTGCCACATCGGCTTCGATGTCTTCGAGCGAAAGCTCCGGGTGCTGGGCTTCGAGCTCTTTGAAGCGGCGAAGTGCACGGGTGTGGACGGAGGCGGTGAGGAAGATCTTCACATCGGCCTTCGGCAGGACAGTCGTCCCGATGTCACGGCCGTCAAGAACGATGCCGCCCTTTTCGGCCTGGCGGCGCTGGATGGCGACCATCGCCGTGCGCACGCCGCCGATGGCGGAAACTTCCGATACATGCCCGGAGACTTCCGGCGTGCGGATGAAGGGTGTCACATCTTCGCCATCCACGATGACGTGCATGGCATCCATGCCGGGCTTCACTTCCATATCGAGGGCTTTTGTCATAACGGTGATCTCCGCCGGATCTGTCAGCCCCTTCTTCAGGGCTTCATAGGTGACGGCGCGATACATCGCTCCGGTATCGAGATAGGCATAGCCAAGGCGTGATGCAAGGATCTTCGATACGCTGCTCTTGCCGGCCCCCGCCGGGCCGTCGATGGCGATGGATAATTTTCGCATAAATGATGATCTCCTTTATATGAATTGGTTGGTTCAGGGTTAGCCCGTAGGGCGTGCCGTTCCTTGCTTACGATTGAAATTCTCACTTGAATTAGAAATGAGAAATGAGAAATGGTGGTGCGGCGCGAAAAATAATGAAGCGCCGCAGAATTTTGATAGCGCTTCGCGACGTTGTCATCTCGAGCGTAGCCCTCGTTCTTCCTTGCAGAATGGTCAGTGTGCCAACTGCGCTATTTCAATCACTAGTCACTCGAGGCACTTAATCCCTGCTTTCACACATCCATTGTTTATCGCTCTGCAAGGAAGATTTCTCGCTTCGCTCGAAATGACGATGCGGGAGTCTGAAGTCTTTTATTCACCAGTCCCCCTGCGCCCCTAATCCCTAGCCACTAGTCACCAGTCACTAGTCACTAGTCACTAATGATGCAGCTGCACTTTCCGCTGCCAGATGTCCGGTCGAGAAGGCCGCCTGCAGATTGTAGCCCCCGGTGAAGGCGTGGATATCAAGGACTTCTCCTGCGAAGTAGAGCCCTGCCACTTTCTTTGATTCCATGGTGGACGGATTCACTTCTTTGACGGAGACGCCGCCGGCTGTCACGATGGCTTCCTCGATGGGACGAGTGTCTGTGATGGTGAGCTTCATGGACTTCATCGTCTGCACGAGGGACGCGCGCTGGGCTTTCTTGAGCTCGCTGACAGGAAGGTCCCGAGGGATACCTGCCAGTGAGAGCACGACGTCGATCATGCGATGCGGGAGAAGCTCGACAAGAGCGCCGGCCATCTGCTTCAGGTGATGCTTTTCCAGATCTCTCAGGACACGCTTATCGAGAATTTCTTGCGTGAGCGCAGGCTTGAGATCGAGCGTCGCTTCTACGGGATGTCCCTGTGAGAGCCAGAGGGAGGCTTTATCCGAGAGGGAGAGCACGATGGGGCCGGTGATCCCGAAATGGGTGAATAGCATCTCTCCGAATTCCTCTGCCTTCCTGCGCCCGCCGGCGGAAAGAGACAGTGTGACATTCTTGAGCGAGAGCCCCTGCAGGTCCTTCGGCCAGCTTTCCTTCGTGACGAGAGGGATGAGGGCAGGACGGATGGTCGTGACCTTGTGCCCGATCTCCCCGGCCATCCGATATCCGTCTCCCGTCGAGCCCGTACGCGGGTACGAAGCGCCGCCGGTCGTCAGGATCACGGCATCGGCATCGTATGATCCCTTCTTCGTGACGACGCCCTTCGCCCTGCCGTCTATGACAACGATATGAGACACCGGCTCCTCCAAGTGAAGCTCGACCTTCTTTTCTCTGAGAAGGCGCATGAAAAGGTGGCGCACCTCCTGTGCATCATCGCTGGCAGGGAAGACACGTCCGCCGCGCTCGACCTTGGTCGCAAGACCGTAGCCATGGAGCAACTCCAGCAGGTCTTCATTCGAGAAGGCTTCGTAGGCACTGTAGAGAAATTTCCCATTGCCCGGTGTCTTCCCTATAAAATCCATGATGGGCGCGCTGTTTGTCAGATTGCAGCGGCCTTTGCCGGTGATGCCCATCTTCAGGCCGACCTTCGGCATTTTTTCAAAGAGCATGACCTTGGCTCCCCGATCCGCTGCCGTGACAGCGGCCAGAAGTCCCGCCACGCCGGCTCCGATGATGGCGATTTTTTTATTTGTGGAGCTCATACAGTTTCTTGACCTCCTCCAAGGACAGGCGGCGGTATTCCCCGCGGGAAACGCCGGCAAGCGTCAGGAAGCTGTACTGCACGCGCTTCAGTCCGAATACAGGATAGTGGAACGCCGCCATCATTTTACGGATCTCACGGTTCTTCCCTTCGTGGAGCGTCATGCGTACCTTTGTCTTATTCTTCTCCTTGTCATAGCTCAGGACTTCGATCTCGCACGGTGCAGTCACTCCGCTGTCGATGCGCACGCCCTTCGACATTTTATCTGCCAGCTTCAGTGAATATTTCCCACGGACCGTGACTTCATATATCTTTTTGACCTCATGCTTCGGATGCGTCAGGATATTGTCGAGCTCGCCGTCATTCGTCATGAGGAGCAGTCCTTCGGAGTGATAGTCAAGACGTCCGACAGGGAAAATGCGCTCACGTATATTTCTGAAATAGTCCATGACCGTGCGCCGCCCCTGCGGGTCGGTGACAGACGTGATGACATTATCCGGCTTGTAGAAGAGGAAATAGCGTTTCCGCTCAGGGCGGATGCGTTCTCCGGCGACCTCTATGCGATCGGAAACGGGATCGGCTTCGCTCCCCAGCTCGCGGATGACCTTGCCATTCACACGGACCTGTCCCGCTGCGATCAATTCTTCAGCCTTGCGGCGGGAGCAGATGCCCGCATGGCTCAATACCTTCTGTAAACGTTCTTTCAAAATAGTTCTCCTTCTTCCAGTCCTTCTCGCCAGCGCATCCGAAGCTCATTCACATCGGAAAGCCCGGTGCAGGCGAGGAAACGCTTCGTCGTACCATAAAGGATCGGCCGTCCGGGTATATCCAGACGTCCTCTTTCTTCGATGAGGCCCTTCTCCATGAGGAGCCCCAGCACACGGCCTGCCGTCACGCCGCGGATCTTCTCGATCTCGACTCGCGTCACAGGCTCTTTGCAGGCCACCACCGCCAGCGTCTCCAGCGCCGCAGCCGAGAGCGGCGTCTGTTTCCCCAGAAGGGAGGAGAGCCAGGTGTCATATTTCTTTTTTGTCGCCAGCATGTCGGTCAGAGAGACAGGGCTCCCCTTCGCAAAAAGAAAGGCTTCGATGAGCGCTGACAGCTGAAGCAATGTATTTGTCATAAATGTCCTTTTTGAGATCGAGGGTCAAGAGGAATGGGAGCCGCAGGTCTCTTGCCTTCAGCGGGCGCAAAAAGCGCAGCTTTGCCTATCATCCTTTGAAAGCACCGCAGCATATGGATCCCCACTGCCAAGCCCCTTATGCCGCCCTCATTCCTCATTCCTGATCCTCTTTGCGCTTTCGCCGCTTACAATTTCCAGTCCCCCTGCGCCTTCGATCACGCCAGCCTCGCCAAGGCGAATCAGCTCAAGGAGTGCCACGAGTGTGACGGCGAGGCGGAGGCGTGTCTTCAGCCGCCGGAAATACTGCGTGAAGTCCACACGATGAAGGCAAGAGAGTGTCTCTTTCAGCGTCTCCATCTCCTGCTCCATCGACACCTCCTCGGGGGCGAGGATCTCTTCCTTCTCTTCATGGAGAGAGTCATAGAGCGAGAGGAAGGCCGCACGCAGCTTCAGGAGGGATATCCGCCCCTGATACAGCCCGCCCTTCACAGCCTCGGGCTCTTTCTTCCAGTACGGCCTTTCGGCATCGATGAGCGCCTCGATGCGTCCCTTGATCTCCTTCATCCGCTTGAATTCTTCGAGTGACCTCGCGAGCTCGGCTCTCGGGTCCTCCGTCTCATTGTCTGCCTCCTGCCTCCGCTTCGGGAGCAGCATCCGCGACTTGATGAAGATGAGTGTCGAAGCCATGGCGAAGAAGCTGCTTGCCAGCTCCAGATCGAACGCCTGCGCCCTCCTGAGGTAAACGAGATACTGCTCGGTGATCTCATGGATCGGTATGTCGTGAATATCGATCCGATTCTTCGTCACAAGGTGCAGCAAAAGATCCAGCGGCCCTTCGAAGACAGGGAGATTCACCTGATATTCTTTTTCGATCGCTCCCGCCTCCTTGCGCATACGACCCCATCATGAATGTACTCTATTATATTATCATAAATCGAATCATTTGTTGATAGGATTATAGGTTCAGGATTAGCCCATGGGGCGGGGCGTCCCTTGATTGCGGATGAAAGCTCTTCTCGCCAGTTAGGAGTGAGGAGTGTTGGTGCGGCGCATAAAAATCAAAAGCGCCGCAAAGTATAAATAGCGATGCCATGAGCTGGCATGCCAGTCACTAGTCACCAGTCACTTGAGACTTCTAATCCCTAGCCACTCATCCCTAGCTACTTACCCCTACTTTCAAACTTCAAAGTTCATGGTTAGCCCCTAGGGCGTGCTCCCCTTTGACTCCGAATGAAAACCCTGCTCGAACGAGGAATGCTGGTGGCGGCTTCGCCGCGAGTATATATGTGTCGATGCCCGAAAGTTGCATTCAAGTCACCAGCCTGAACCTTACACCCATAACTTATGTTACAATACCTCTAAAAGGAGCTGATACCTATGAACGATCCCCACCACCTTCCCCCCTTCACGAAAGCGCTTTTGGACTTTGCGAAAGAAGCGCGCGATGATTTCTGTACGCCGGGACACCACAGCGGCGCACTGTTTGATGAAATCCCTGAAGGACGCGCCTTTGTCTCCGCGCTCGGTGAAGGCGCTTTTACAGCGGACATCTCGGACTCTTCTTCCGTCATCGGGGATCCGTCCTCTCACGAAGGCGTCTCCGGAGAGGCAGAAGCCCTCGCTGCGAGCGTGTATGGGAGCGACCGCTGTTTCTTCGTCTTAGGCGGCACCTCCGCCTCGAACCGCATCGCGATCAGCGCGCTCGTCTCAGAGGGCGACCTCATTCTTTTCGACAGGAATAACCACAAGTCTGCCTCGCAGGCCGCACTCGCCGCCGCAGGCGGACTTCCTGTCTATCTCGCCTCCGAGCGAAATGAAAGCGGCATCATCGGCGGACTGACGGAAGAAACGCTTGACCCCGTCCGCCTCCGGGAAAAAGCAGCGCCCCTACCGCCTTGCCTGCCTCCAGCTCTCCACCTATGACGGCCTCTTTCTGAATGCCAGAGAGCTTCTTCGCCGCATCGGCTCACTCTGCGACTACATCCTCTTCGACGGCGCATGGGCCGGCTACGAAAATTTCCTCCCACTCCTTCAGGATTCTGCCGTTCTCACCTTCCCCCTAACGAAAAACGATCCCGGCATCCTTGTGACGCAGTCCGTCCACAAGCAGCTTGCCGGATTCTCCATGACGAGCCAGCTTCACAAGAAGGACAGCCACCTGCGGGGGATGGCGCGCTATCTCGAGGATGACGTCCTGCAGGCTGCCTTTCTCATGCATATATCGACCTCCCCTTACTATCCGCTCCTTGCCGGGCTGGAAATGAATGCGTACCTGCACCAGAAGAAAGGAAAGGAGCTCTGGCAAGAAGCCGCGATCACGGCGACAGAGCTGAAGAGATCCATCCTCAAGCGCTGCCGCTTCCTTCGACCATTCACCGCTCCCACGGTGCGCGCCGCTTCCTGGGACGCTCACCCGACAGAAGAGATCCTCTCAGATCCCGCCTTCTTTGCGATTTCCCCCAAAGACACCTGGCACGGCTTCCCCCATATCGCAGAAAATCTCTACCTCACCGATCCCTGCAAGGTACTCCTCGTGACAGACCCCCTCCCCGCGCCGCTTCTTTCCCATTTTCTCGAAAGCCGCCATGTGACGGTGGAGAAATCTGATTTCCACACCCTCCTCTTCCTCATCGAGCCGGGTGATACGAAGAAAAAACAGGAACACCTCCTCTCCCTTCTTCAGGAATGCGAAACGGCCTATGAGGCCAATACACCAATGTCCGACTTTGCGCCGCACCTCACCTGCCGGAAAGGAGAAGGGCTGAAAGACTTCTCCCTGCGCTATCAGGACTTCCTTTGCCGGGAAGGAGCCGCCCGCCTTACGCAGGCGCTCTTCGATGAAGATCATTTCCCCAAAGCCATGCTCACTGGGAAACAAGCCCATCAGGCCTTCCTCAAAGGAGCACGCGAGCGCGTCCCACTTACGAAAGCCAAAGGGCGCGTATCTCTGGAAATGATCCTCCCCTATCCCCCCGGTATCACCGTCTTAGAGCCCGGCGAGGTCTGGACGGACGAGGCACTTTCCTATTTTCTCTTCCTGCAGAAATACAAGAGCGCCTTTCCAGACTTTTCCCCTGAGATACTCGGTGTGCATGGAAACGGAAATGATGCGTATGTATGGGTGCTTAAAAACCAGAAAGAGGGGAGCTAAGGAAGCACTGATTAAATACCCCTTTCAGGCCTTATGTTTGCAACGAAGCTGTCCCCTTCCCTGTTGAACCCGCTGCCCCCTTTACATCGAAAAAGGCTGCGCCTTCCGGCGCAGCCTTTGCTTTAGTCCTTAAACGGATCCTCCTCCGCATTGCGGTTATTCAAGATCTCATCAAGCGTCTTCATCGGACACATGGAGCCGCACATCGTACAGGTCGCTTCATCCTCCGGAATGCTGCTCTCTCTGTATCGACGCGCCTTGCCCGGATCAATGGCGAGCGGGATCATGCGATGGAAGTCCACCTTGCGGCGTGCCCAGCTCATTTCTTCATCCCATTTTTCCGCGCCTTTCACCCCCTTGGCGAGGTCCGCGGCGTGGCAGGCGATCTTCGAAGCCACGATCCCTTCGTGTACATCATCCAGATCCGGCAGACGCAGATGCTCCGCCGGAGTGACGTAGCAGAGGAAGTCTGCCCCGCATGCGGCCGACAGCGTACCCCCGATCGCCGCGGTGATGTGATCATAGCCCGGTGCCACATCGGTGACGATCGGCCCCAAGACATAGAGAGGCGCTTGGTGAGTGAGCTTCTTTGCGATCTCCACATTCATGCGGATATCCGAGATCGGCATATGCCCCGGGCCTTCCACCATGACCTGCACCCCCGCCTTGCGCGCACGCACGACCAGCTCACCCAGATTGATCAGCTCCGAGATCTGCACGGCATCTGTCGAGTCATGCCCGCAGCCGCTGCGGCATCCATCGCCCAAAGACAGTGTAACATCATATTTCTTCAAAAGCAGCAGCAGACGGTCAAACTGTTCGTAGAAAGGATTCTCCTTCCCGTGCATGTACATCCACGCAAAGAGCACCGAGCCGCCGCGGGAAACGAGATTCGTGATACGTTTATTTCTCATGATGTGCTTCGCCGTCTCGCGATTCAGCCCCGCATGGATTGTCATGAAGTCCACGCCATCCTTCGCGTGACGCTCCACGACAGAAAAGAGATCGTCTGCCGTCATATCCTTCAGCCCCTTGTGAAGGACGCCCTTCACATCATACATCGGCACCGTACCGATGGACGCCGGACTGTTTTTCACCAGCCATTCGCGGAACGGCGCCGTCTCCCCATAGCAGGACAGATCCATGATGGCCTCCGCCCCCATCTCCCATGCGAGCTTCGCCTTCGCCTGCTCCGTGTCATAGTTACATACATCAGAAGATATCCCCAGATTTACATTCATCTTCGTCCGAAGCCCCTTGCCGATCGCATACGGATGGAGCGAAGTATGGTAAATATTCGCCGGAAGGACGATCGTCCCCTCTGCAATGCCGGAGCGGATGAATTCTGCGCTCACGCCCTCTTCACGTGCGGCTGTTTCCATTTCCTTCGTGATGATGCCTTCTCTTGCTGCTTCAAGCTGCGTCATAGTCAACCTCCAATAAAAAAATCCGCCTCCGGCGGATACTCTGTCAAAATAGAGCCCGCTTCCTTACGCCGGTATGATCCGATTCAAGTTCAAAGGGTCAGCGTGTCACGCCTCTCAGCCCCTTAGGGCTCCCCCAGCTGGTTTCTATCTCTATTATACAGGATGTGTCAAAAAAGTGACTAGTGGCTGGGGATTAGGGATTAGGGATTGGGAAAATAGAAAGCAAAAGAGCGCCGCCCGCAGGCGACGCTCTTTGTGTTTTGATTTCGTTTAGCGGAAATCGAATTTAGCTTCGTGCTTTCTCCAATCAATCTCCCCTTCGTAATTTGGCGTATACATCAAAAGCACCACATCCGGTTTTTCTTTACGAATCAGCGTTTCTACGCTTCCGGTAAATGAACGTACATCCAGTACAATCAAATGCTTAATCCCCATGGCAAAAGCCGGAGAAAACGTATCACCAAAAGAATCTTTAATCAACAGTACTTTTCTATTTTTGAAATCTGTGAGTTGTCGATTTTCCAGTGAATACAGCGGGCCATCTCCACCGCCATATGCCCCATATGGATTGGCATTATAAAAATCTTTGACCCCCATTGGATTTTTGTCATAGGTAATTTCAAATGGTCCCTCAAGGTTCTTGCTCGTCTGGTAATTGTTTATGTAAAAATCCGTTTTTCCCAGTGGGTGCAATACGGGAAAATCATCCGGCTGTGCAAGAGCTAATGTGACTTTTTTCCCTTGACTCCCCAAAAAGAACGCCTTCTTTGTATCTATGGAATACTGGTCAAGAGACAAGCGTTCCAGCTGAACCTGCACTCCATAATCTCTCTGTATTTTTTCACCCACAATTCGTGCAGCCTGAACAGCGGTTTGGGGCAGCCAGTGATGGTCCGTACGGAAAAACAGCTGATGAAATTCATGCGCCGTTTTTTCCTGCATCAATGCTTCTCGCAAATCCAAGTAATCCACACCACTCTCCATGAGATACCGTTTCAAATCATCCGCATTTTGATTGGCGTAATTCTTTTCACAAAACTTCTCCGTTTCCCCTTTAGGAGCTTCCTTGGCAGGGGCCTGCACATAACAGAAATGACCGCCCTGAGCTGCCACAAAACGGCTCAGCCGCGTCACAGATTCAGCTCTCTCTTTCATATCGATTTTGGCATAAAAATAATCCCAATAGCCATCCCCAAGAGAGTAAGTTTGTAAGCCTGGATTTTGGATTTTCCATCCTAATTGACTTTCCAATCTTCGTCCGGCTTCAACGATATGATAGTATGCCACAATCCTCTTCTTGCTATCTCCTACCAATCGTTCTGCCGGAGTTTTTCGTTGCTTTTTAAAAAGTTGTATAGGCTTTCGCTCTTCTTTTGCAAACGGATACTCCTTTGCCCAATCCACTTTCTTCGTCTTTCTCTCCGGCACTGGATTTTTCTTTGGGGCATCGCACAGGATGGTCGCTATGATGCCCCGATTCCATGAGGAATGTTTATCCACCACTTTCTGCAGCCCGACATAGAGCGGCATCGAGAGCATGACAAGGCAGAGGAGTGCCATCGCGATCTGCATCGCGCGGATTTTCCAAGTCTTTTTCTCCATCGCGAGCCTCCTTAGAAATTGAAATAAATGAACGGATTGTAGCCGGAGCTGATCGTCATGAGGAGCGTCCAGAGAAAGAGAGCCAATGCCCAGACGGGCTCCACCGATTTCCATACCGCCGACTTTCCGCAGGTCTTACAGAGCCAAGGGTAGACGGGAAGTGAGAGAAAGAGTGCGGGGACGAGTACCATCCAGCTGCCTTTGAGGTAGTACCAGAACCACGAATCGCAAAGTCCCGCCGGTGCCTGACCAAACATAGAAGCGATGTAATTCGCTGCGAAGGCAAGGTCCGGCGAGCGGAAGATGACCCAGCCGATCATGATGGCGGCGAGCGCATAGAGGTGGGACAGGACGGACAGTTTCTCTGCGAAGCCGGTCAGACGTTCTACCAGAAGAAGCACGAAGTAGAAGAGCCCCCAGGTAAGGAACGTCCAGTTCGCCCCATGCCAAATGCCCGTCAGCGCCCAAACGATGAAAAGGTTCAGCACCCAGCGGGATTTCGGCACACGGTTTCCTCCGAGTGGAATATACACGTAGTCGCGGAACCAGTTCCCCAGAGTCATGTGCCAGCGCCGCCAAAATTCCGTTGCACTCCGCGAGATGTACGGATAGTTGAAGTTTTCTGGGAAATGAAACCCGAACATCATACCGAGCCCGATCGCCATATCCGAGTACGCCGAGAAATCAAAGTAGATCTGCAGCGTGTAGGCAAGGGCTCCCAGCCAGGCCGTCGCGACCGTGGATGCGCCATCGAAGAGGAAAATATTGTCTGCGAGCTGCGCGACATAGTTTGCGATAAGCACTTTCTTCGCAAGGCCATAGATGAAGCGCATCATGCCGTCCGCAAAGTCATTCCAGTTCTCTCTGCGTTCCATGATTTCCTTCTCGATCCACTCATAGCGCACGATCGGTCCCGCGATCAGCTGTGGAAATAGCGCGATATAGAGACCGACATTCAGCACACTCTTCTGCGCCTTCGCCCTGCTCCGGTACACATCAAAGAGGTAAGACAGGAGCTGGAAGGTGAAGAAGGAGATCCCGATGGGGAGCGCGAGCGAAATCATACTGAAGTCCTTGTGCAAAAGAAGTCCCAGCTGCTGCATGGTGAAGGTCAGATATTTGAAGATAAAGAGCAGCCCCACATGAAAGAAAACGGCCAGCACAAGAATACGCTTCCTCTTCTTCACATCCACCGCCGTCTCGAGCTTTCGCGCCGCCAGCCAGCCGACAAAAATCGAGAGCAGCATCAAGAAGACAAAGACCGGCTCCCCTAAGGCATAGAATACAATGCTCATAAAAAGCAGAAACCGATTGCGAAAGTTTCTGCTTTTCATGAATGGATTGTAATATCCCAAAATAGTGAGCGGAAGAAATAAAAATAAAAAAGCCGTGGAGGAGAAGACCATGATAAGCACCCTGCGTATTAAAACGATTTATAACAGTTCGCTAAATCATACCATAGGTTACCCCCCCCCCCCGCAAGTTTTTAGG
>OHYF01000736.1_pt1 | contig 15362 bp, 10 predicted proteins | sample 1580111 | NCBI WGS metagenome assembly OHYF01 (sample SAMEA3882530, study PRJEB24775) | human gut metagenome | biome: human-associated habitat; feature: intestine environment; material: feces | place: Netherlands | collected 2009/2010
CGTGATAGCGTCCACCGGACAGGTCTTTTCGCACTTGCCGCAGAAGAGGCATTTTTCGATGTCATTTTTTACGTGGTTGTCAGCTACAGCCGCTTCCGTAGCTGCCGGCGGCTGCGTTTCCTTTATGACGGGCTGCCCCGCGGGTCTTCTTCGGATCTTCGAGACGCCGCGAACGGTAATCTCTGTCCGATTTCCCAGATAGCAGCCGAGTGAGAGACACTTTCTCGGGCAGTTGTCGATACAGGTACCGCAGTTCACACAGGCTTCCAGATCGATGCGCCATGTACGGTTCGCACGGTCGACGGTGATGGCGCCCGCCGGGCAGTTTCTTTCACACATGCCGCAGAAAACGCACTTCATCACATTATTGACGATATGGCTTCGGTCATCCATCGCGAGCATGGCTGCATTCTGCGCGGCGACCGTCTTCTTGACTTCGCTGACGCCCTCCTTCTTGACGGCGGTCAGAATGATCTCCGTCTTTGTAAGGCCCGGCATCGCATAGTGCGGATCCATGGAGAGGCACTTCTTCGGACACGCCTCCACACACGCGCCGCACTGGATGCAGGAGAATGGATCGATCCTCCACTCGCCTGTCTTCCTATCGACAGTGAGTGCGCCGGAGGGACAGCTTCTTTCGCACATGCCGCAGAGAATGCACTGGCTGACGTCATTCACCACGCGCCCGCGGACGCCTTGACAGAAGGTCTTCGGTGCCAGCGGATACTCCGAGGTCACAGGAGGCTTGAATAAATTCGCCACGGCCTGTTTGATATATACCAGGTAACTCATAATTGCCTCCTTTGGATGGGTGACTAGTGACTTGTGACTTGTGACTGGTAGCTAGGGATTAGGGATTGGGGATTAGAAGCAAGCGGTGATCGAAATTTCGCAACCGGCACGTTAACCGTTCTGCAAGGAAGATCTCTCGGCTACGCTCGAGATGACGACGGCGCGAAGCGCTATCAAAATTCTGCGGCGCTTCATTATTTTTTGCGCCGCACCACAATTTCTCATTTCTCATTTCTAATTTCTCATTCGAGAAAAACTTTCAAACGTAATCAAGGGGCGTCACGCCCCACGGGCTAACCCTGAACCTTGAACCCGACCTATCTTTCGCAGCAGCTGATACAGGGGTCGATGGTCAGGATGATATTCGGCACATCGGCGAGGTCGCAGCCCTGCAGCATTTTGACGAGGGCCGCGATATTGCAGTTCGTCGGGGTGCGGAGACGGAAGCGCTCGAGATTCTTGGTGCCATTTCCCTTGATATAGTAGATGGCTTCGCCGCGCGGCTGCTCGACGCGGGTGAAAAATTCGCCCTTGGGCGGGACGCCGCGGACAGGCGATGCGATCGCGCCTTCCGGGAGATTTTCGAGCGCGCCTAGAATGATGTCGATAGACTGGTAGAGTTCGCGGATGCGTACCTTCGTGCGGGCGAGGCAGTCGCCGGTCTGCTCTAAGACCGGATGAAATCCCAGATCCCTATATGCGCCGTCATCATCGGCCATACGGTAATCATTCGGGACGCCGCTGGCGCGTGCCATCGGGCCAACACAGCCCAGATCCATCGCCTCATTCATCGAAAGGATACCGACTCCCTCCAGACGTGTCTGGATGGTATCGTCATAGAGAAAGACAGACGCCATCTCTTCGATCTCCTTGCGCAGGCCGGTGAGCCTCTCCTCGATGCTCTTCTTCATGGCATCCGTGAGGTCACGGCGCACACCGCCCACCTCGCAGACGGAGAAGATGACGCGACCGCCGGTCGTTTCTTCGAAAATATCCAGGATCGTCTCGCGAAGCCGCCAGCAGTGCATGAAAAGGCTCTCGAAGCCCAGCGCATCCGCGCCAAGCCCGAGCCACAGGAGATGGCTGTGCAGGCGGGAAAGCTCATGCCAGATCGTACGCAGGTAGCTCGCACGGCGCGGCACGTCGATCTCCATCAGCCCTTCGACGGCCTTCGCATAGCCCCAGCCATGCCCGAAGGAGCAGATACCGCAGACGCGCTCTGCGACATAGATGAACTGCTTGAAATCGCGCTTCTCGACCAGCTTTTCCAGTCCGCGGTGGACGTAGCCGATGGACGGCACGGCACGGACGACTTTCTCATCCTTCAGCTCCAGATCCAGATGGATCGGCTCCGGCAGGACCGGATGCTGCGGGCCAAAGGAAACGGTAGTGAGTTCAGCCATTGCCCTCCTCCTTCTTCACGACAGATGCATCGACGCCAAGACCGCTTCGAAGGTTCACCTTCACGGCCTGCTTCGCGTGGACGGCATTCGACAGGTCATGCCACGGCGTCTTCTGCGCAAGGTGGTAGAAATGCCCGCCATAGTCCACATCGGGCGCGATGAAACGGACATCCAGCCCGAAAAGATCGTGGATCTCATTCTCCCACACAAAGCCGTACCAGTACAGGCTCGTGATGCTCATGACGGAGCCGTCGAGCGCCGCGGTCAGACGCAGGTGGTAGAGAAAATAATTTTTGTCAAAGGTGTATGTCAGTTCGAAGCCCTCCGTGGTACGGGTGCAGAGGATCTGTACCAGGCGGCAGCCTTCTTTTTTGAATCGCGCCACACGCTCCAAGAGGTCTTCCGGGCGAATGGTGATAAACTGCTGTTTCATAGATATTCTCCTTTGGGAGGGGGATAGAAATAGGTTCGGGGTTCGGGATTAGCCCTTAGGGCGGGGCGTCCATGGATGGCGGATGAAAGCTTCGCTCGAATAAAAAATTAGAAATTAGAAATTAGAAATTGTGGTGCGGCGCATAAAAATATAGAAGCGCCGCAGAGGTTTGAAACTAGCGGTTTTCTCATATCGCAAACCTAATCCCTAGCCACTAATCCCTAGCTACTCATCCCTGCTTTCAAACTTCAGGGTGCAGGGTGCAGGCGTTTCCAGCACACTTGCGTGAACGCGGCCACCGATTTCAAACAATGGTTTGCATACCGACTGCGCCCTATCCGCCCTTCGGGCACCTTCCCCTCAAGGGGAAGGCTAAAATCGTGCGGCGCTTTATAAATATTTCGCACCGCACCATAACCTTGAACCCGCCAACTTGAACCCATCAACCTTTTCTCAGTTTCTTCTGCTTTTCTTCCAGCACGGAAAGGCCTTTTACGACGCCATCAATGATGGCCTCCGGACGTGCGGCGCAGCCGGGGACGTAGACATCGACGGGGATCGCCTTATCCATGCCGCCAAGCATATTATAGCACTCGCGGAAGATGCCGCCGCTGCAGGCGCAGGTCCCGACGGCGATCACCACCTTCGGCTCCGGCATCTGCTCATAGATCTGGCGGACGACAGGCAGGTTCTGTGCGTTCACGCCGCCGGTGACAAGGAAAATATCGGCGTGCTTCGGGTCACCGGTATTGACGATGCCGAAGCGCTCCACGTCATAGAGCGGTGTCAGGCACGCAAGCACCTCGATATCACAGCCGTTGCAGGACGATCCGTCATAGTGGATCAGCCAGGGAGATTTCTTTTCAAAGCTCATACATGACCTCCGGGATGGAGTGAATTGGGATAGGGGGTTCAGGGTTCAGGGTTAGCCCACAGGACGTGCTGCCCTTTGCTTGTGGGTGAAAGCCTCGCGCGCTCTCTAGTTAGGAGTTAGGAGTTAGGAGTTAGGAGTGGTAGTGCGGCGCATAAAAATATGGAAGCGCCGCGAGTATATATGGGGCAATGCCCGAAGGTGGTATTTAAGTTACTAGTCACTAGCCACCAGCCACTAATCCCTAGCTACTAATCCCTAGCTACCAGTCACCAGTCACCAGTCACTAGCTGCTCATCCCTGTTTTCAAACTTGTGGCGGCGGCTTCGCCGCCATTTTATATTCGGTGCAAGGCGCGACGCCGCTCATTTGAACCCATCAACCTGAACCAGACAACCTTTATTTGAAGTACATCAAAAATGCGATATTCAGAAAGCCTGCCATGAGGCCGACGAGCCAGGTGGAGGCGAGCATGCGCTCCCACTTGATGCGGGCGCAGCAGTTGTCGATGAGGATCTCTGCGAAGAAAACGATCTCGCAGATGGCAAAGCCGAGAAGCCATGTCCACCAGGTATCCGATGCGAAGAAAAGGAGCACGAGACCGAAGAGGAACACATTCTCATACCAGTGCGCGATCTCGACGACGGCCAGGGTACGGCCGGAGATCTCTGTCTTCAGACCGCCGATGAGCTCCTGATGCGCTTCATGCGACATGGAGATATCGAAGGGCGATTTCCTGAATTTAATGAGAAGGATGAAGCAGAGACCGAAGAAGATGCCCGGCATACGCAGGATATTCATATGGGCGCCCGTCAGGATGTCTCCGACGGAGAAGCTGCCGCTGGCGAGGTAAAAGCCGAGTGCCACCATGAGGAGCATCGGTTCATACGCCATGGTCTGCACAAGCTCACGCTCCGCGCCGATCTGGCTGTAGGGGGAGTCGACGGCATACGCCGCAATGATGAGGCAGACACTCGCCATGGTCAGTGTGAATACGACGAGCAGGATATCGCCCTGCGCAAAGAAGATGGTGCCTGTCAGAAGGACGAAAAGAAGGAAGCCGAAGATGTAGAAGCCTTCCGCCTTATTGACGGCGATCGGCTGCTTTTCCCACAGCTTCAGGAAATCATAGAAGGGCTGCAGGAGGGGCGGTCCCTTTCTTCGCTGCATACGGGCGGAGATGATGCGGTCGCACCCGGAAAGCAGTCCGCCGAGGATCGGCGCTAAGAGGAGGTACAGGAGACCCCCTGCGATAGGCATCAGGAAGTCAGACATGGAATGCACCTCCTAGAGACAAAGACAGCTCCATCAGGACGCAGGCAAGGGCTGCGGTGTAGCCCAGGAGCTTCATGCGGTCTTCACCGAACCAGCTCTCCAGATACCAGTTCCGCAATGTGACGGGGACGACACGTCCGCCGGCGCCGCGATAGGCATTGTCACTGCCGAAGCGCAGCGGCAGAACGACCAAGAGGAAGACCATGAGCGACATGATCCAGAGATTGCTCTGCGCGATGACCTCTGCCGTCGCATGATAGGTGAGTGCGAGGTAGGGGATGACGCCGTATTCCGAAACGAGCGGGAAGAGCACGCAGACGATGAGCGTCAGTGCTGCCAGCGTTTTGAGCGCCGTCCATTCGACGCCAAGGATCCCTCGCTCGCGGTTTTCATTCGTCGGGACAAAGGTCGTGATCTTGCCGAGCCACTTTGTCCAGTAGAAGAGCGTGGTCGCCGAGCCGTAGACGAGGACGAGGAGAAGCAGCGGCTGTCCTGCATCGACGAAGGCTTTCATAGCGGCCCACTTGGAGATCAGCATGCCGAACGGTGCGAGGAACATCCCGCAGATGCCGATCACCATGCAAAGCGAAAGGCGAGGCATGGAATTGAAGATCCCATCGAAATTCTCCAGATCGCGGCTGCCGAGCTGCTGCTCTGCGGTGCCGACCGTGAGGAAGAGGAGAGACTTGGCGACGGCGTGGAAGATGACGATCATGATCGCCGTCCATGCGGCTTCATAGGAGCCTGTGCCTGCGCAGCAGACGATCAGACCGAGATTCGAGATCGTGGAATAGGCGAGCACCTTTTTCCCATCGGACTGGGAAATGGCGGCGCAGGAAGCGAAGAAGAAGGTGATCCCGCCCACCAGCATTGCCATGATGCCGACATGATTGTCTCCCAGGATCGGCGCGAGCTTGATGATGAGGAAGACGCCCGCCTTGACCATGGTCGAAGAGTGCAGGAGCGCCGAGGTCGGCGTCGGTGCCACCATTGCCCCCAGAAGCCATCCGGAGAAGGGCATCATCGCCGATTTTGTGAATCCGCAGAAGACGAGGAGTGCTGCGATAAGCTCGACCGGTTCACGGCTGCGGCCCAGATTCACCAAGAGGGACAGCTCGACCGTGTAGTATTTTTCCCCCAGAAGGACGATCGCCAATGCAAAGGCAAGCCCGCCCAAAAGGTTCATCCAGAGCGCCTTGCAGGAATTGTGGATCGCTTCATTCGTCTGCGAATAGCCGATCAGAAGGAAGGAGCAGAGAGACGTGATCTCCCAGAAGGTGTACATGAAGAGCAGATTGTTCGACATGACGAGACCGAACATCGCTGAAAGGAAGAGGAAGACCACGAAGAAGAAGAAGCCGCGCCGGTCAGGGATCCCCGTATGCTTTCGATGGTACTGCGCCATGTAGCCCAAGGAATACACCGCGATGAGTCCGCCGATGATGCCGGCGATCAGGATCATGATGATGGCAAAGTGATCGATGATGAAATCCCATGATACATAGATGCGATCGCCCATATGCCATTCAAAGGCCGCCACGATCACAAACTGCACAAGACCCAGAAGTGCGATGCTGTAGCGTTTGAATTTCTTCGCATAGTAGCAGACCGCCAGGATGACAAGGAAATCTGCCGCCAGCATCACCGCTTTCAGCAGCTCACTATCCACGCCGATCTTCACCGGCTCATCAAAGCAGGTGACGGCGACGGCAAGTGCGAGCCCCATCATCACCGCTGCCGAGCCTTTCACGAGCAGGGTGCGGAAGGAGGCATCGCGTGTCAAGAGCAGGATCACGGCCGTTGCAAGCGGCAAAAGAACCAGCAAGAGGGGTAGAAGCATAAGATCGACCTCCGAAGTGACCATGAGAAATGAGAGAGTCTCTCAATAAGTGCATGTGATTTATATAGTGTGTATACATATTTTTGTATATTTTCGCTATTGATATATACTTTATACTAAATGAATCAACAATGCAAGCGCAAAATGATTTCGATCGACGCTGGGCAGAACGAAAAAGGGCAGCTGCGACAAAATGCAAAAACAGCTTGTCGTATCTGCCCTCTTTGGGAAGTGACTGGGAATTAGTAGCTAGGGATTAGGGATTAGGAATTAGGGAATCTCGAGTGACTAGTGACTTGTGACTTGAATACCGCCTTCGGGCATCGCCACTGTCTATACTTCGCGGCGCTTCTATACGTTTATGCGCCACACCACCATTTCGCATTTCTCATTTCTAATTTCTAATTCAAAGAGCAGCATGCCCCAAAAACCATTGACTCACTGTTTCCCCAGCACATCCGCCATCACGCGCTTGAGCGCCCTTATATCGAAGGGCTTTGCCACATGGGCATTCATGCCGAGCGCGATGGCCTTCGCCTTGTCTTCGGCGAAAGCATTGGCCGTCATGGCGATGATGGGGATCTTCGAAAGCCTTGGATCCTCCAGATGGCGAATGATGGTGGTCGCCTTGTATCCATCCATATTCGGCATCTGGATATCCATGAGGATGAGATCATACCAGAGCGGCTCTCGTTTCTCAAGCATCGCCAGACACTCGATGCCATCTCTGGCGCGCTCCACAAGAAGCCCGGCCTCCTTTAGAAGCTCTTCTGCGATCTCTGCATTGAGATCATTGTCTTCCGCAAGAAGGATGCGGCGGCCTTGGAGTGCGGTATCCGACAGGGCGGAGTCTTCTGCGGGGAATGCCTCTTCCGGCCCTTTGGCGATGCGGTGCGGGATCCTGACCGTAAAGGTGGTGCCCTTGCCCGGCTCGCTCTCGACCGCAATGGTGCCGCCCATGAGCTCTGTCAGCTTCTTGGCGATGCCCATACCGAGGCCAAAGCCCGGTCGTCGGCTCTCCGTGCTGCTCCTCTCGCGCGTGAAGGCTTCGAAAATGTGCGCGAGGAATTCCTTCGTCATACCGATGCCATTGTCCCGGATGGTCGTCGTGAAGAGCTCGATGCCCTCTTGGGCCGGAGCGGAGCAGATATCGAAAGACACCCTCCCTCCGGGCGGTGTGTACTTGCATGCATTCGAGAGAAGATTCAGCAGGATCTCCTGCAGCTTCACCTTATCGGCATAGATGAAGCGCTGCGGCGTCCGAAGCGTCCTTGTGAAGGAGATCTGTCTGTCCCTCATCTGATTTTCAAAAAGGCAGCCGACAGACTCATAGAGCTCTTTCATGTCGATGATCGACTCCTCGATACCGCTCTTGCCGCTTTCGATGCGCGCAAGCTCAAGGACATTGTTGATCAGAGAAAGCAGGAATTCACCGGACTTCTCGATTTTTTCTGTATAGTCCAGGATCCTCTCCGGCTTGTCCTTGTACATGCGAAGCAGGTGGGAGAACCCAAGGATCGCATTCATCGGCGTGCGGATATCATGCGACATATTGAAGAGGAAGGTGGACTTCGCCTTATTGGCGAGTTCGACCTGGCGGAGCGCTTCTTCCAGCTGCTGCTGTTTCTTCCTCTCCTCATGGATGATCTGATCCAGCGCGCGGTGGCCTATGATGACCTCGAAATGATCTTCATCCTGCTGAGAAAGCACCGCCCGCACTTCGAAATACTCATTCCCCGCAGGATTCGGACGCACATGGCAGCGGACGCTGTACATCTTATGCCGGAGAAGCTCCTCCTCGAGGCGAGAGGGTGAGAGGAGGACGGCCATCTCTTCGCGATCCGCCTCATGCACCAGATGCTCGCAGGCATAGCGGATCCATTCACTATAGCGATAATGCACATCCTCGAGCTTTCGCCCTATGTGCGTATCCTCCATGCCCCGGATCAGCTCGATGGTATCCTGCCGGAGATCCGTCAGGAAGATCACAGAGAAATCCTGCCCCAGTGCATTCATCACGGCCTGGTTCTGCATCTCCTTCTGCTTGGCGCGGTCGATGGGATTCACCATGTACAGGAGATCTTTCGCGCGCCCCTTCTCATCTCTCGTCTTCACGATGAATCGCGCCTGCCGCCACTCTCCCGTGCGCGCACGATACGTGGTCGTGATGGTGTCTTCCTGCGAAAGGCGCGTGACAAGCGTCCTCGTATCCACAAAATCGCGCATGTGGTCCCAATATTCCTCGGAAACGATATACCGCAGTATATCCTCAAATGCCTGCGACGCCGCACACACCTTCCTGCTCGCCTGATACCCTTCACCGACACAAGCGATCCTCTCGCAGGTGTCTTTTTCCAGATCGACGAGGTAGATCACCCAGTAGATCTTGCTGATCGTAGAAATGACTTCATTCGACCGGCGTTCAGATGCGAGTGCCTCCTCGAGACGCCGCTGGTGTCTGCCCTCTTCCCTGATCAGATCATCGATCGGCCGGATCCCGATGACGACCTTAAAGCTCGTCTCATCCTGATGCACACGGATGGCCTTCAGCTCGAAGTATTCATTCCCCTCGCGGTTCCCTTTCGTACGCGCCCGATACGTGAACGTTTCCTTCTCCATCAGATGGCGCATCAGTCCCTCAGGGCCCAGCTCCCCATAGAAATCCCCACAGGACTCTTTCACCAGCAGATGATCGCGGATGTATACCATGCGCGAGCGATAAGAGAGCTTCTCCTTGGCAGGCAGAGCCTCATCGATATCCATGCCATGGCTGAACATCCCCTGCTTCACGACCTCTATCGTATCTGTCTTGAGGTCTGCGAAACAGATCACCGTGTAGTCTAAGCAGAGCGACTGCAGGATCGCATTCTCCCTCGCAAGATGACGGAGCGCCTGCTCCATAGGAGTTCCCGGCTCCGACTCCGCACAAAGTGTCTTGTCGAAGTTTCTGATCGACGCAAGGCAGTAGCCCGGTGTCCCTGCCGGCATGATATGGAGATGGATGAAGCGCTTCGTCCTCTGGGCAAAGGTATCGAAATCCAGCGTCTTCCCGTGATAGGCCGCTTCGTAGTAGGGGAAAAGCCACTTGCCGCCGATCTTCGGCAAAAGCTCGATGCCCGATCTGCCGAGCAGCTTCTCAAGAGGGATAGAGAGATGCTTTGCTTCCGCCTCATTGGCATAGGCAAAACGCCAGTCCACCGGTTTTCCCGCCTCATCCACCTCGACATGGATGACATAGATGGGCACCGGACTCTCCCAGACCGCTGCCCCCAGCATCTTCAAGTAGATCTCGTCCTTCATCGCTTTCCCCCTTACGGCACGCACAAAAAAAGCATGTATAAATTCTTTTTATTATACATGCCTGCACAGGAAAAAGAAAACGAAAAAGATCCCTCGGCTGCGCTCGGGATGACGATACGGAGAAGGCTGCCCCATTTCTTTTCATCCCACTTAGGAAGCCAACCTCCGCCCCTTCGGGGCACCTCCTTCCGGGGAAAGGAGGGAGTATGCCGCCTTCTCGCATCGTCATTTCGAGCGAAAGCGAGAAATCTTTTTCGTTCGCGGTCAAGAACCGCGGTGAGGAGAGGGATCACGGGAAGCACCGCACTCCCTGCAGCGCGGGATGCCGATACGTGAAAGGACTGTCTCGCATTCCTTTTCATCCCGCGGCGGGAGCCAACCTCCGCCCCTTCGGGGCACCTCCTTCCGGGGGAAGGAGGGGGTATGCTGCCTTCCTCCGCCCCTTTTTCCCATTTAAATACCCGCACCGGATGGCGGCCGGTGCGGGCTGTATTTTTGGAGTCTTCGGAATGGTCTAGTCATAAGACCATAGGACTATGATCCTATGAGAATGCGGAACGGAACAAGCATATGTTCCTCAGAGATCCACCGTTGACAGCCGGTTTCATTCTGCCGGACCGCAGCCGGCAAGGAGAGATGGGAGCGCAGGATGGAAAATCATACAGGAACACATAAGGAAAGCACTGACCTCATGCGGAAAAGAAGAGCAAGCCTTGGTAAAAGGCGCACGGAAACGCAGATGCGCTATGACTTCTACAGCCCCCGACTCTGGTGCCTTGGGAGTCATGTCACGCTGCGAGGCCGCCCTCGTTCTTTCTTTCCTTTGCGTTCTTCCGCACCGGCTAGACAGATTTACCGGAGAGGACAGACAGAGCATCCCAAAGGCCTTCCCTGTGAAGCACGGGAAAACGCTCCTGGATCCTCCGTCTCACAGTCGAAAATTTCGGAGACGAAGCTCATGAAAGAGAGTCTGCTCATTTCTCAGGCGATCGCTGCACCCATCCTGCCGATCTACTTTATCGGCGGCAAATGCCCCGGGCTCCTGATCCACACGCAGAGTTCTTTCGGACAGATTTTCTCATCAAACGATCTGACATGTCTACTTGGTTCTATTATACACCATTTTTCACTTGAAAAAGTGAACAATTTAACCTGCATGACAAAAGCCCCGCGAAGACGCGCTTCGCGGGGCTATCGAAAAATTCTTGAAGAGATTATGAAATAAATTCAAGGTTCAGGGTTCAGGGTTCAGGGTTCAGGGTTCAGGGTTGTGGTGGCGGCTTCGCCGCGAATATATATGGGCGATGCCCGAAGGTGTTATTCAAGCTACAAGTCACTAGTCACCAGTCACTCGCAGCTCCTAATCCCTAGCTACTCATCCCTAGCTACTCATCCCCACTTTCACACATGCATCGTTTATCGGTCTGCAAGGAAGATTTCTCTGCAACGCTTTCAATGACGACAAACAAGTCTGAAGTCTCTTAGTCTCTTAGTCTCTTAATCTCTTAATCTCTTAGTCTTTTAGTCTCTAGTCCCTAGTCACCAGTCACTAGCCACTAGTCCCCAGCCACTACTCGTTTTGTTCCGCCAGTGCCTTCACGAGATGATATACCTCCGCGAAGGGCAGGTGTTCTTTTTCTGCGATGGCCTTCACCGATTCATACTCGGGGTAGAAGCGTCTCTCCCCGGGGAGGGCGACTTCCTTCACCTCCGCGATGCCGAAGGGCGTTTCCACCTGCGTCTGGTTGCGGTGAAGGATGGAGCGCATGACGCTCGGAAATTCGCGGATACCGATGGTCGTCGTTTCTTTGAAGATGATGTCTTCAAGCTCTTCCATCCTGCTCTTCTTGCAGATCACGGTGAGCTCCCACGCGGGACGGTTCTTCTTCATGTAGACCGGGCTGTAATGGACATCGAGCGCGCCCGCCTGCATGAGGCGGTCTATGGTATAGCCGAGCGCTTCGCCGGTGCTGTCGTCGATGTCGGTCTCGAGCTTCACGATCTCATCCTTGCCCTCTTCCATGGCATTCCCTTCGATGAGGTATGCACGAAGGATATTCGTGCGCTCGGTGTAGGCTCTCTTGCCTGCGCCAAGGCCTGTACGCACGATGCGGAAGGCTTTCGGCAGCTGGTGCGTCGTGCAGATGGCAGCCGCGATGGCTGCGCCGGTCGGCGTGACGTATTCCCCCTTCGCCTCCATGATGGTGAGCGGCATATCGTAGGCTTCGATGATATTCATGGTCGCCGGGACGGGGACGGGCAGCACGCCGTGCTGGCAACGGACGGTGCCTCTGCCCTCGGTGAGGCAGGGGATGATGACATCCGTGATCCCCAGGCTGTCAAAGGTGACCGCCGCGGCAATGATGTCAACGATGGAGTCGATGGCGCCGACTTCATGGAAATGTACCTCTTCCAGCGGCATGTGATGAGCGAGAGACTCTGCTTCCGCTACGATGTGGAACATCTTGCCCGCCAGTGCTTTCGCCGAGTCTGTCATGTCTGTCGCGTCGATGATGTCTAAGATCTCTGCCAGATGGCGTCCGTGGTGGTGGTGATGCTCATGGTGATGATGAGGCTCTTCGCCTCCGTGTCCGTGACAATGATGCGCCTCTTCGTCATGGCAGTGGCAGTGATGTGCTTCCTCTTCCTCATGGCAATGGCAATGAGGCGCTTCCTCTTCCTCATGGCAGTGGCAGTGATGCGCTTCCTCTTCCTCATGGCAATGGCAATGATGCGCTTCCTCTTCCTCATGGCAATGGCAATGAGGCGCTTCCTCGTCCTCGTGACAATGGCAATGATGCGCTTCCTCGTCCTCGTGACAGTGGCAGTGATGCGCTTCCTCGTCCTCGTGACAGTGGCAATGATGCGCTTCCTCTTCCTCATGGCAGTGGCAGTGATGTGCTTCTTCCTGCGGAGCTGCCGAGCTGACCGGCGCCGGGCCATAGAGGTAGGCCATATCATGGTCATGATTTTCATGGGCTGCATCCAGAATGACATTGAAATCACAGCACGCAATGCCGGATTTCTTGACGCTGGAGATCTCCACCATGAAACCGTCCGCGGGGATGGAATTCAGCGCGCGTTCCAGTGCCTCCGGGTCTGCACCGAGGTCGATCATCGCTGCGACGAACATATCTCCGCTGATGCCGGAGGAAGTTTCAAGGTATAATGTTTTTCCCATATGGTTTCTCCTTGTTGATGACTGTTGTTAGCTGCCGTTATCCGGAAGGCGGTCAACGGGTCTCTCTTGCCATAAAGTGCGATGCTTCCATGCACCGCCGTTTCTCCTGTAAGACGTTTCGTATCTGCTGACGGAAATACCGATCAGATCCGTCCCATTTCCGCCAATCGGTTGATCTGTGTCGCCACATAGCCGGCGCCGAAGCCATTGTCGATATTGACGGTGACGATGCCGTTCGCGCAGGAATTGATCATCGTCAAGAGCGCCGAAAGGCCGTGGAAGCTGGCACCGTAGCCCACCGACGTCGGCACCGCGATGACGGGATTCTTCACAAGTCCGCCGATGACCGAGGCGAGCGCCCCTTCCATGCCTGCCACCGCGATGACACAGTTCGCACGGCGCACGATCGCCTCCTTCGAAAGGATGCGGTGGATGCCGCTGACGCCCACATCATAGACACGTTCGACATGCGTCCCGAAGTACTCTGCCGTCTGTGCCGCTTCCTCTGCGACGGAAATATCTGCCGTGCCGCCCGTGCAGATGGCCACGCAGCCGATGTGCTCCTTCTCCTTTTCCAGCTTCAGGATATGCGACACCGGGTCATAGGAGATCTCCGGCAGGAATTCCTTCACGATCTCATACTGGTGAGGAGAGGCACGGGTGCCGAAGACTTCCCCCTCCACCTCATAGAGCCTTCGGAAGATCTGTCCGATGAATTCGTCAGATTTCCCCTGGCAGTAGATCACTTCTGCAAAGCCGGAACGCTTCTTCCGATCCGTATCGAGCTTGGCAAATCCCATTTCCTCATAGGATCGCTCCGCCGGATTCTCACGGATGAGCGCCTCTGCCGCAGAGAGCGACAGCGCGCCGGACTTCACTTGGGTCAATATTTCTTGAATACTCATATATGTGTCCTTTGGTTGATTGGTTGTTGGTTTAGGTTCAAAGTTCAGGGTTCAGGGTTAGTCCACGGAGCGTGCTGCCCTTTGATTGCGTTTGAAAGTTTCGTTTGAATGAGAAATTAGAAATGAGAAATGCGAAATGGTAGTGCGGCGCATAAAAATATGGAAGCGCCGCGGAGTATAAATAGTGGCGATGCCCGAAAGTAATATTCAAGTCACCAGTCACTAGTTACTCGAGGCTCCTAATCACTAGTCACTAGTCACTAGCCACCAGTCCCTATTTCCCATCCATCGATCCCGAGCGGAACCCTTCCAGGTCCATGGTCACGTAGCGAAAGCCCAGCGCATGAAAGCGCGCGATGACTGCCTCACGATTTGCCACGAGCTTTGGGAGCTGTGCGAGGAGCACCTCGATGCGGGCGATATCCCCATGGCAGCGCACGCGAAACTGCAAAAATCCCAGATCGAAAAGCAGCTGCTCAGCCGCTTCGACCGCGCGGAGCTTCTCCTCCGTGATCCTCGTGCCATAGGGGAAACGTGTCGCCAGACACGCAAAGGACGGCTTATTCCATGTGGGAAGTCCTTCCTTCTCCGACAGGATGCGGATCTCCTCCTTCGTGAGCGCCGCCTCCTTCAAAGGGCTCACGACGCCCAGCTCGGCAAGCGCTTTCAGCCCGGGGCGATAGCCCTTCGTGTCACTGAAATTTGTCCCGTCGATGATATAAGAGATCTGATGCTTCTTCGCCAGCTCGCCAAGAGACGAGAAGAGATAGGTCTTGCACCAGTAGCAGCGATCCTTCGGATTGTCAGCAAAGCCCGGCGCAGCGAACTGATCCCTTTCCACGATCACCTGCCGGATGCCGCGGGACGTGCAGAAATCCTTCGCCTCTTCAATCTCACGCACGGGGACGGAATTGAGCTTCATCGTCACCGCGACAGCCTGATCGCCGAGCACCTTAGAGGCTTCATGAAGAAGAAAGGTCGAGTCCACACCGCCGGAAAAAGCGACGGCAGCCGAGCCAAGTGTTTTCAAATGTGCTTCAAGCGTTTTCTGCTTGAGAAGAATGCTCTCATGGACCATTAGAAAGTCTCCTTTGTTAGGGTTAGCCCCGGGGATGTGCTGTCCCTTGATTATTTGTGAAACAGTGGGAATGGGTTCAGAGGGGGGTGGTGCAGCGCATAAATCATGATGATACCCGAATGTTGTATTTAGCCACCAGTCACTCCTAATCCCCAATCCCTAGCCACTCATTCCTGCTTTCAAACTTCAGGGCTCTCGTGGCGGCTTCGCCGCCATTTTAGACAATGCGATTCTCGTATCGTCAGCCTTCCCCTCGAGGGGAAGGTGCCCCGAAGGGGCGGATA
>OHYF01000753.1_pt1 | contig 15155 bp, 16 predicted proteins | sample 1580111 | NCBI WGS metagenome assembly OHYF01 (sample SAMEA3882530, study PRJEB24775) | human gut metagenome | biome: human-associated habitat; feature: intestine environment; material: feces | place: Netherlands | collected 2009/2010
CCTGCCGCAGCAGCCACACCTGATCCTTGGCGGCGGCTCCGGCTTTTTTGCCAAGTCGCTGGCGTACCCCTATCTGGGTGAAGAAGAGGGGCTGCGCTGGACGGCAGAACAAATGAAACAAATGTTCCGCAACCACAAGCATGAGCGTGATGCCGAAAATGGCATTTCCCCGCACACCATGAAATATGCTCGCTTTCGTGGTCGGCTTTATCCCTATGGATATTGCGGGGTGAGTATCTTATGATCCAGCAGATTCAACTGGTTTTATCTCCGCCCAATGATGTGCGGATTCCCCAGTCGTGGTCCTATCGTCTGTATGGCTGGCTGATGTCACAGATTTCTTCTGAATTTGGAGAGCAGATGCATCTGCAAGGGGAACATCCCATTGCGCATTTTCTATGCTTTTCACCGGAAAAGCAGTCTTTGATCTGGACGGTCAATCTGCTGAATGACGCTGCTCGACAGGTAGTTTTCCCCGTTTTGGAATCTGCAAAGGAAATCCCTCTGCATGAATTAACACTCCCCGTTTCAGAGGTTCGCATCTTTCCGGCAGTCTCCTCTGAAGAATTGATCCGTTCTGGGCGTTCCCACAGCGAAACCCGTGCCAAAATTGCTTTTCTGTCGCCTTGCGCCTTCAAGCAGTCCGGCCGCTATACTATTTTCCCGCAGGAAACTCTGCTTTTGCAAAGTCTGATTGCGCATTGGAACGCTGCCTTTCCAGAATATGCCCTTATCGATTCTGATGCACTGCAGGCTTTACAGCAAGGGCTTCATATTGTGGATTATAATCTCCATACCACACGTTATCTGTTGAAAGAAACGCGCATTCCAGCCTTTCAAGGCAATGTGACCATCGAGGCACGCCTTGCGCCGCCGCTTCTGGAACTTTGGAACGCGTTGCTTTCTTTTGCATCCCATGGTGGAGTTGGCATCAAAACCACTCTTGGGATGGGAGGCACTACTACGGATTTTTATAAAAAGACACCCGTTATATAAGCCTCATTGCTATCGAGAGACTGTTGCATTGCATCAGTCTCTTTTTATTGTAGCATCATATAAATGGTTATCACGATCTCTATTATTTTTAATAAAAGCAATGCAGATACAGTATATTTTCTGAGATCAAAAACTTCTTTTTCAATCAGATGCGGTTTATCATCGATCATTGAATATTCTTCTACCGGGCGCTATAATAAAAGAAAACGGTAAGGAAGTGCACCTATGCTCTACCCCGGTCTGTACGAACAGGTCATCAATAACGCACTGAACCGCGAGCTTGCAGAGATCCCGGAAGCCCGCAAGTCCACTGCGCCCATCAACACAGCGGAGGCTGCCAAGGTACTGGCGCAGTATCTGACCGACGTGGTACAAAAGGGTCTTGAGAACGTGCAGGACAACGGCGGCGGCATCGAGGCGCAGATCCAGCTGGCAAATCAGATCGTGACCACCATCCAGAACACCACACAGGAAGCTGACTTTGCCGCGCTCGGTGTTGACCAGCGGGCAGAGCAGCTTCTTGCGCTTTTGCAGCAGAACGACCCAAGCCTTGCTACAGGAAAAAGCGCAAAGGACCTTGACCGCCCGGAGACCTCCATTGCACAAAGCTCCCTGTTTACCGGTGCCATCCATGAGCCGCAGATGTACACGGAGCTGAAAAAGGAGATCGTCTCCGCCGACCGCATTGATATGCTGGTCTCCTTTATCAAGTGGAGCGGCTTGCGCCTCATCATGGACGAACTGCGGCAGTTTGCACAAGGCGGCGGCGAATTGCGCATCATCACCACCTCTTATATGGGCGCTACGGACGTAAAAGCCATTGAGGAGCTGCGCGCACTGCCCAATACGAAGATCAAGGTCAGCTACGACACCAAGCGTACCCGGCTCCACGCAAAAACCTATGTGTTTTACCGGGACACCGGTTTTACTACGGCGTATGTAGGCTCCTCCAACCTGTCCAATGCGGCAATTTCCAGCGGTCTGGAATGGAACGTCAAGGTGACCCGAAAGGACCTGCCGGAGACCATCGAAAAGATCGCAGCCACCTTTGAAAGCTACTGGAACTCCAGCGAGTTTGAATATTACGATGAAGGGCAGCGGGAACGGCTGACCCGCGCCCTGAAGGCTGAAAAATACAGCGAGACCGACCACAGCGGGATCTATACCCTGGATATTTTGCCCTATTCCTACCAGCAGGAAATTCTGGACCGACTGGATGCCGAGCGCACCGTTCGGGGTTACAACCGCAACTTGGTAGTTGCCGCCACCGGCACCGGCAAAACTGTGATCTCTGCACTGGATTACAAGCGCTTCTGCAGGCAGTATCCGGGGCAGCCCTGCCGTCTACTGTTTGTGGCACACCGAGAGGAAATCCTGAAGCAGAGCCTGTACACCTTCCGGGCGGTACTGAAGGATGCCAATTTCGGCGAACTGTATGTGGGCAGTCACAGAGCCGACAGCATTGATCATCTGTTTGTTTCCATCCAGACCTTCAATTCTCAGGAGCTTGCCGCCAAAACGGCAGCAGATTTTTACGATTACATCGTTGTGGACGAGTTCCATCATGCAGCTGCACCCACTTATCAGAAGCTGTTGGAATATTACCAGCCGAAGATCCTGCTTGGACTGACCGCTACCCCGGAACGTATGGACGGCAAAAGCGTTCTGGACTATTTCGGCGGGCGCATTGCCGCCGAGATCCGTCTGCCGGAAGCGATCGACCGGAAACTGCTCTGTCCCTTCCAATATTTCGGCGTCACCGACACCGCAGATCTGAGCAGCCTGAAATGGCGTACCGGCGGCTACGATAAAAACGAGTTGTCCAACCTGTACACCCTCAGCGGCATGGTGGCGGAGCGCCGCGCTGACCTTGTGGTGAACTCCATCCTGAAATATGTCACCGATATCGACGAGGTAAAGGGTCTGGGCTTCTGCGTTTCCATCGCTCATGCCCAATTCATGGCGCGCTACTTTAATACCCACGGCATTCCATCTATGGCACTGACCGGCGACTCTCCTGACGAGGAGCGCAACGCCGCCAAGCAGCGGCTGGTTTCCGGGGAGCTCCGTTTTCTCTTTGTGGTGGACATTTACAACGAGGGCGTGGATATCCCCGAGGTGAACACGGTGCTGTTCCTGCGTCCTACCGAGTCGCTGACCGTGTTTTTGCAGCAGTTGGGGCGCGGCTTACGTCTGGCAGAAAACAAGGATTGCCTGACCGTTCTGGATTTCATCGGACAGGCCAACAAAAAGTACAATTTTGAGGAGAAATTCGCAGCACTGCTTTCCAACACCACCCGCAGCGTCAGTCGGGAGCTCAAAGAGGGCTTTGTCTCTGCACCCAAGGGCTGCTATATTCAGCTGGAGAAAATTGCCGCAAAATATGTACTGGATAACATCAGCGCTTCCTACGACCGCACCTCCGGGCTTGTGGCACGGGTTGCGTCCTTCACGGAGGACACCGGCCTGCCGCTGACCCTTGGCAATTTCCTCGACTACTACCATCTCGACCCGCGTGCAATTTACAGCAAAAAAGTCAAAGATAAAACCCTTTGTTTTTCCCGGCTGCGATTTTTGGCCGGTGTATCTCCTGATTTTGCAGAGCCACTTGAAGAGATTGTGGCCAAAGCCTTTGCACGCTTTGCGGTCATCGATTCCCGCAGGTGGATCCGTTTTTTGCTGGGGCTTCTGCCAAAATTGGATAACACCGACTTTGCGGCTCTATCGCCAGTAGAGAAGCGGATGCTGCAAATGTTCTATGTGACCCTTTGGGGTAAGACCGCAGAAAGCTGGGAGAATGAAGAAGTTCTCGATAACCTGTATGCTCTCTCAGACAGTCCCGTTTTTCTGGGGGAACTGCAGGCACTTTTGCAGTATCAATATGACCGCATTGATTTTATTGACGAGCCGGTAGATGTGGGCTTTGATTGTCCGCTGGACCTGCACTGCACCTATACCCGCGACCAGCTGCTAGTAGCACTGGACTTTTTGAAGCCTGCCACTGTCCGCGAGGGCGTGAAGTGGCTGCCGGAAAAGCAGCTGGACGTATTCTTTGTGACCCTGAACAAAGCGGACAAGGATTACTCTCCCACCACCATGTACAAGGATTATTCCATTAACGAAAGCCTGTTCCACTGGCAGAGCCAGAGCACCACCGCCGAAAACTCTGCCACCGGGCAGCGCTACATCCATCACCGAGAAAAAGGAAGCCGGGTGCTGCTGTTCGTGCGTGAGTTCAAGGCAGAGGCCCGTTTTGGCGGTGCAGGAGCGTATACCTATCTGGGCACGGTGAACTATGTGAAGCATGAGGGCTCCCGTCCCATGAATATCACATGGAAGCTGGACCGCCCGATTCCTGCAAAGTTCCTCAAAAAGACCAACAAATTGATCGTGGGGTAACATACTATGGACGATATGCTGGCTCGCACCATAATTGAAACTCTTGCAAAAGGTATTAATCCTTTAACCGGTTGGATTCTGTCTGAAAATGATAGTTGTGCTCAGGAAGAAATTCAAGAAGCATTAAAAATCGTATTGGAACATTGCTCCATTGAATCTACCGCTGAATATCTGAAGTCTCTTCCTCGAAACAAAAAGGCAGAGCGTTATTCTCGCGCTGGAACAGCATGGTCGCAAAAAGAAGAACGTGAATTATTGCGGCTCCACCAGCAGGGAAACAGCGTCAAACGAATTTCTTTGATTCTAAAACGTTCTACAGGAGCAATCGAATCCAAATTGAGAAAACTGGGTTGTCCGCTCTATTATGAAAAATAATTCAGGAGATTTTCATGAAAATGATTCGCGTTGTTGCAGCCGTGATCTGCGACGATATTCAGACGAAACATAAAATTTATGCCACTGCCCGCGGCTACGGCGAGTACAAGGGCGGATGGGAGTTCCCGGGCGGCAAAATCGAGCCGGGTGAAACCCCGCAGCAGGCACTGAAACGAGAGATCCGGGAAGAGCTGGATACCGAGATTGCGGTAGGCGATTTGATCGGCACCATTGAATACGATTATCCCGCCTTCCATCTTTCCATGGACTGTTTCTGGTGTGAGGTGGTCTCCGGCGAACTGGTGCTGAAAGAAGCCGAGGCTGCACGCTGGCTGACTAAAGGGGAGCTTGATTCTGTTCCGTGGCTTCCGGCGGACCAACTTCTTTTAGCGCAAATTCGTCCTGCATTATAATTTTTTATGATAAATTCCTCTCTTTAGCTTTCTCAAATTTCCATTTTTCACCCAGATATAATAATCATGATCCAAAGCCTCTGAGTCGAAAGACTCAGGGGCTATTTTTATGTCTGGAGGTGAGCATTTTGTTATTCCGCACCATCACTATCATTATTACCATCGTATTTTAAAGCGCAGCTGCGCAGAAAGGAGAAAGCCTTATGAACTTTTGGTCCGAAATCGTCAAAGAAGTTGGCACCGTCCTGGTGGAAGTCCTCGTCCGCATCGCTGAAGAAATGGAAAACAACAATTGATCACAGTACACTGAAAAGGAGATTTTACTATGCCCGCAAATGTTGAAACGATGTTCTCTGTCCGTGAGACCCCTTGGCACGGCCTTGGCCGTATCATCATGGATGCCCCTGCAAGCCGTGAAGCCTTGGAACTGGCCGGTCTGGATTGGCAGGTGGAGAGCCGCAATATCTATTCCGGCACGGGTGCTATGATCCCCGGCTATCGCGCAAATGTCCGCAGCACCGATGATGCTGTTCTGGGTGTGGTGTCCGACCGCTACCGCATTGTGCAGAACGAAGAAGCATTTCAGTTCACCGATGACCTGCTGGGTGAGGGCGTTACTTATGAAACTGCCGGTTCTTTGCAGGGCGGCAAGAAGGTCTGGATGCTGGCAAAGCTGCCGGAGAAGTACATTATCGCCGGAGACGAAGTGACCCCATATCTTGTGTTCTTCAACAGTCACGATGGCAGTTCTGGTGTAAAAGTTGCCATGACCCCGGTTCGTGTGGTCTGCCAGAACACTTTGAATCTGGCTCTGGGTACTGCAAAGCGCATCTGGACTGCCCGCCACACCGAAAACGTTCTGCTCCGGGTGCAGGATGCCCGTGAAACCTTACAGCTTGCCAATGGCTATATGGCAGAACTGGGCAAAGGCATCCATGAGTTGACCACCATTAAGCTGTCCGACCGCAAGGTTCAGGAGTTCATCAATGAGTTCTTCCCCATCACCGAAGATCTGACCGATGGCCAGCGGAAGAACAACCTGCGCTTGCAGGAAGATTTGAAGGCTCGCTACTACAATGCACCTGATCTGGAATGGGTTGGCAAGAACGGCTGGCGGTTCGTAAACGCTGTTTCCGACTTTGCTACCCATGCAGACCCCATCCGTAAAACTCGCAACTACAACGAAAATCTGTTCCTGCGCACCGCAGAGGGCAATCCCATGATCGACAAGGCTTACAAGATGGTGCTGGCAGCAGCCTAAAGGAGTGAACTATGAATGATGTGAGCAACCGGGCTGTCCGGGAATTTTCTGAGTTCCTTGACCGCATCGAAATCAATTTTCCAAAACCTACCTGTACCACAGCATACGAGATCACGATGAAAAGCACCATTGTCAGTGCCTTGATTACACTGGACACCGAAAAGCAGATGGACGAGCGTTTCTGGAACCATCTCCGGGTGCAGCGGAATATTCTGGATTTCCTGTATGCCCTGTGGCTGGACGATGACCGCACCTTGGTGGATGAGTTTTCCACGATTATCAAAGACTTGGTGGAATACGATTTCTCCATTGTAGAAGAACAGATGAAAGAGAGGTTAAACATTGCATGAAAAGGCTTATATCTACACGGAACTTGTCCAAAGAGGATTGGCTCCGCTACCGTAAGTGCGGCATTACCGGCACGGATGCCGGGGCTATCCTTGGTCTGAATCCCTACCGTTCTGCATTTCAGGTGTACCACGATAAAATCAGCGATACCACTGAAAATATCGACAACGAGGCTATGCGGCAGGGGCGTGACTTGGAGGATTATGTAGCGCAACGCTTCACCGAGGCCACCGGTCTGAAAGTACGACGTGCAAATGCCATTTACCAGAGCGAGGAACATCCGCTGCTTCTGGCAGACTTCGACCGCCTGATCGTTGGGCAGAAAGCCGGGCTGGAATGCAAGACAGTCTCGCCCTTCTCCGCAGATAAGTGGGCTGATGGGAAAATCCCGGCTCACTATCTGGCGCAGGTTGACCACTACTTAGCTGTTAGTGGTTTCGACTGCTGGTATGTGGCGGCTTTGATTTTTGGCAGAGAGCTGGTGATTCACAAGATCGTGACAGATAAGCAGGTGCTTTCTGATCTCATTGATAAGGAAGAACGTTTCTGGACGAACCATGTTGTGCCCCAGATTCCTCCTGCACCCAACGGCTGCGATTGTGACACCCAGCAGATCAACCAGCTTTATGAGGTAGACAACCGGGATAAGACCGCTGACCTGAGTGCCTTGCATGGACTTCTGGATAAGCGGCAGGAGCTTTCTGACCAAATCGAGCAGATGGAACAGGAGAAAACGGCTATCGAGCAGCAGGTCAAGCTGCAAATGCAGGATGCCGCTTATGGCACAGCACCGGGCTATAAGGTGTCTTGGGTGTCCTCCGAAAGCGAGCGTGTGGATTCCCAACGCCTGCGGAAAGAGCAGCCGGACATTTTCAACCAGTACAGCAAAAATGTAAGCAGTCGTAGGTTCACTATCGTTCATGCGGCATAAAACTTTGTATATGGCGGCAGGGAGTGACTTCTCTGCCGTCTTTTTTCTTGGAGGTTTGATTATGGCTACGGAAAATCCATTCGTAAAATTATTTGCTATCGACTTCAAAGATCATCTGGAAGTCAAAAAGTCCGGCAACACGGAACTGAAATATGTAAGCTGGGCGTACGCTTGGGCGGAGGTAAAAAAGCTGTATCCTGCTGCCAGTTACGAGGTCAAGAAATTCAACGGCCTGCCCTATGTTTATGACCCCATAACCGGCTTCATGGTGTATACCTCGGTCACGATAGAGGGCGTTTCGCACGAAATGTGGCTGCCTGTACTGGATGGCGCAAACAAAGCCATGAAAGCTGTGCCTTATACCTACACCACTCCGAAATGGGACTACAATCCGCAGACCCGCCGCCGTGAAAAGATCGGCATGGAAGAGCGCACCGTAGAAGCAGCATCCATGTTCGATGTGAATAAGGCTATCATGCGGTGCTTGGTAAAGAACCTCGCTATGTTTGGTCTGGGCCTCTATGTCTATGCCGGAGAAGATTTGCCGGAAGATGCCGCACCGCAGCCGGAGGCAGAACCGCAAAAGCAGCCGAAACCGAGATCTGCTGCCCCGAAGCAGGAACAGCCGCCTGTGCCCTGCATCTGTGCCCGGTGCAACCAGCCTATCAAGAGGGTCAAGTTGAAAGATGGCTCCATCATGCAGGCGGCAGAGTTTGCCGCCACCCATGAGGGAATGTGCGCAGACTGCTACAAAGCCACCAGATTGAACGTAGCATAATAAAACTGCTCTATTTCGATGTCACTTGATTCTTGTATGATTCTATATTTCATGGTACACTTACAGTAGTGAGTTCTGAAAGCTCTCCTCTGTGAGCGGAAAGGAGCATTGCATGAAAGATTTGCAGTTTCCTGTTGGAATCTCGAATTTTGAAAAGATTCGAGAAGGCGGGTATTATTATATCGACAAGACCAATCTGATTTCTGAACTTCTTAGCGGTGGTATCGCTGAAGTAACATTGATCACTCGTCCTCGCCGTTTCGGAAAATCACTTGGTATGAGCACTCTCGCAAATTTTCTGGATATCCGCAAAGACAGCAAGCAACTGTTTGAGGGATTGGCAATCTCCAAAAATACAGAGCTTTGCAAAAAATGGATGAACCAGTGTCCTGTGGTATTTTTCTCTTTCAAGGACACGGACGGTCTGACCTTTGAAAGTGCCTATGGAATGCTGTGCATGAAGCTGGCATTTGCATTTCAGGATTATCAGTTTCTTTTGGACGACGATGCTATTTCTGACGATGACAAAGGCATCTTTAAGCGGATTCTGGGACGCACTGCATCCATGGATGAAACCAAAAGCTGCTTTTTGCTATTGACCCGGATGCTGGAAATCCATTTCAAAAAGTCGGCGGTCGTCATTCTGGATGAGTATGATGTTCCCATTGCCAAAGCCAGCAGCAACGGATATTATTCGCAGATGCTGGACGTGATGCGGGCTATGATGAGCACCACGCTCAAAGACAACACCTCCCTCGACTTTGCTGTTGTTACTGGCTGCCTGAAAATTGCCAAAGAAAGCATTTTTACCGGGACGAACAATTTCGTTTCGGATACGATTCTTTCTCCCCGGTTGAGCGAATCCTTTGGTTTCACACAGACAGATGTAGATCAAATGCTGAAAGATGCTGGTCTTGAATCGCAGTCTGCTGAAATCAAGGCATGGTACGACGGTTATCATTTTGGCGATGCAGACATTTATTGTCCGTGGGACGTAATCAGTTATCTGCGGGATTTCCAGTATGGTGTAGCACAGAAGCCGAAAAGCTATTGGAAAAACACCAGCGATAACGCCATCATCCGTTCTTTCATCGACTATGCAGGCAACAATATCACCACAAAGCTTGAAACTCTGATGGCTGGCGGCTCTATTGTTCAGCATATTGAAGAAAACCTGACCTACGATTATCTACACTCCTCTGAGGAAAATCTTTGGAGTGTGCTGTATCTGACAGGTTATCTGACCAAGGTGCGGGATAAGGATCTGACAGATTCGCTGCCGGATGGTTGCTCTGCATTGATGATTCCCAATGCAGAGATTCGGGAAATTTTTGAAACCACTGTAAGCAAATGGTTTGACGACAGTGCAAAGGCATGGAATCGCAGCCCGTTGTTTGATGCTGTCTGGAGCGGAAACAACGAAGCTCTGACAAAAGAGATGACCAAGCTGCTGCGTATGACTATCAGCTACCATGACTATCGGGAGGATTTTTACCACGCTTTCCTTGCAGGCATCTTTACTGGTGCTGGCTATGTGGTAGAATCCAACAAAGAGCATGGCGAAGGACGCAGCGATGTTATTGTAAAGGATATCCGCAATGGTCGTGTGGCAATTTTTGAAGCCAAGTATGCCAAAACTCTGGATGCTCTGCCGGATGCCTGCGATACTGCCATTCAGCAAATCAATGACCGGATGTATGCAGCGGACTTCCGGGATGACTATGATGACATCCTCTGTTATGGCATCGCATTCTTCAAAAAACGTTGCATGGTAAGAAAAAAATAATTATCTACTGGGGAGTATCTTCGGATGCTCCCTTTCACTTTTTACAGGACAATCCATTTGGATTGTCCTGTTTTTATTTGGAGGCACACAATGAAAGAAGAAAAAATCAAAGTCCTTGCGCTCCTACCAATGGAGCTGCCAAAGGAGATTGATCTGGACAACACGCTTGAAGCCATGCAGAAATTTGTAGGCGGGCTGATCGAATGCATCACATTGAGTGACACCGGTTCAGCGGTCACACTGGTCTGCAATGATGAAGGCAAGCTGCTTGGCCTGCCGCTCAATCGTCCGCTGTGGGATGGAGCCGATGTTCTTGCCGGGCCGGGATTTCTGGCCGGATGTGACAACGAAGGGAATCTGACTTCCCTGCCGCAGAGTACAATGGATTTCTACAAAGAGAAATTCAGAGCTTTTATCATTGAAATCTAAGGAGGACAGATTATGACCTTTAATGCAATGACCGAACACTACGAAGAGATCACGGTTTGCGGAAAGCCTGCGCTGTTCACCAGCATCCGCATCAAGAGAGATACCATTCCGGATGGTCTGTACGCCTACGATGTTCGGCATGATGATGAGTGCCGGGGCATCCCTTGTGAGATCGCACCCTTCGTGATGGTCAACCACTGGGGCACCATCATCCTTGCGGAACCGTTGGAACTGCCGGATGATGGGCGGCGATATATTGACGAGGATACCGACTGGAACTACGCTCCTTTGGATGGCGAGGACACCGCCAATCACAAACCGTGCACTACCATTTCTGATTTTATGACTGCCTATGCCCACTAAAACTGTATTAAAAATACCGTATATTCTGTTTTGTATTAAAATCAGCCGTTTTCAGGCCATTTCAAGGTGCAAAACACAGTCTTAAAAATGTCGCTCGTTATCTTTGAGCCAGAAAGGAGACGCATGAACATCTATGGCTATTGCCGAATCTCTACGGCAAAGCAGAGCATCGACCGTCAGATCCGCAACATCAAGGCCGAGTACCCGACTGCCCATATCGTGCAGGAAGCCTACACTGGCACATCCATCTTTCGCCCGGAGTGGCTGAAGCTTTACCGGGTTCTGAAAGCAGGAGATACGGTGGTGTTCGATTCAGTGTCCCGGATGTCCAGAAATGCAGAAGAGGGGTTTGCTCTGTACGAAGACCTTTACCACAAGGGCATCCGGCTGGTGTTCTTGAAAGAGCACCACATCGACACTGAGACCTACAAAAAAGCTCTCTCCGGCAGCATTGCCATGACAGGGACAAATGTGGACTTCATCTTAAAGGGCATCAACGAGTATCTGATGGCCTTGGCAAAGGAGCAGATCAAACTGGCCTTTGAGCAGTCCGAAAAAGAAGTTGCCGATCTGCACCAGCGTACCCGTGAGGGCCTTTTGACCGCCCGGCTGAACGGTAAGCAGGTTGGCCGCAAAAAGGGTGTTGGATTTGAAACGAAAAAAGCCAGAGAAGCCAAGCAGATCATCCGCACCCACTGCAAGACCTTTGGCGGCACACTTGACGATGCCGAGTGTATGAAGCTCACCGGTCTTGCCAGGAATACCTATTATAAGTACAAGCGCCAGATTCGTGCTGAACTGATAGCTGCGCAGAATTTGCCGAAAGGAGCAAGTATCTTTTATGAACCGCCAAAATCATTCTGAGCCGGAGAGCAGGCTTACCCCGGAGGAGCAGCAGGAGTTTTTAGAACTTCTGGCTCAGCTTTCCCCGGAGCAGCGTGAAGCACTGAAAAAAGTGCTCAAGTCCTTTACCTAAAAATAATCCGGGGCAGCCACCAAAAGCCGTCCCGGATTATTTTTTTGAACTTTATGCTTTGTTAAATGTGTTCAGCCATGTTGTTGCCATCTTGCAAGTGGTATATTCTGAATCATCCCACTCAACCGGCATTGAGCTACCAATCTTTTTCCCGCTAGCGTTGGTTTCTTTGAGCTTCACGTTATTGGATTCCACAAAGTCAGAAGGATTCCTCATATTATTTAGGCCATAGTTATTCTCCTGTCGAATAAGTCTATAGTATCGATTTTTTGAAAAGACTGGTTTGAAATCAAAATATTCATTTATGAGACTATCTGATGCTGCGAAACAATTGGTAAAGGAACAATCCGAGACAACTGCTCGTGGGTAATCAAATTTTTCATACTCAAATATTTTCACTGAAATCATAAAGTTACTTTGGTTTTCTGTTCCAAGGACTTTCCAGCTTCCATGATTATAGTAATACGACTGAGTTGGGCAAATATGAATATTGTTAAAAATACATCTAACAATTTTATTCGGATGATTTGCATTTGCAAACTTTTTGTCTGCTGCACCAAACTCTATAACAGAACCTTTTATACCCAACATCTGAAGATCATGCGGCGCGTTTCCATTAAAATATTCTTGTGCTCCGAAATTGTTCAGATCCTCTATAGAGTTGATTTTTCCGGTCGAGATGTTTGAAAATTCACAATCCTCAATTTTAACTTCAGAATTGGTCGTGGATGTTATAAGATTGAACCCTGTACAGTTAGCAAACTGGCAATTCGAAACGATTGCCTTTTTTTGCAAATCCACACATGCTTGCTTACAGCCATTAAACAGATTCTCTCTAACCATATATCCGCAATTATTTACGACATTACTACAATTTTCAAAGACACAGTTCTGAACTACACCCATCTCACGAATGCAGTTGCTTACTCTTACAAATGTGCAGTTGGAAATTGTGCCTCTCTCTCTACTAGTATCAGATAAACCGTGCCCCGGACCATTGATTGCATAGGTTCCAGTTTTAACCATATAAGAAGAACCCGCCAAATTGTTTTCACATTCGAAAACGTTGTTCTCTACCAGTATATTATTGCCATCAAGCCTAATAAAAGCGTTATATCCTGCCCAATCTTTACATATAAATTCATACGTTGGTTTATCAGGAAAAACAAATCGATTGTTGCTAAAAGTTAAATCATTTCTTATGACTAGGCTTAAAAAGCTAGCGCAAGCACCATAAGTACGATTGTTTTTGAACTCACCTGAAACAAATTTACCATTAATAAAAGCGACACAATCAATAAAGGTACTATCTTTGACTACACAGGAAGCAGCATCTTTATTTTCATCGGCCTGTTTTATAAAGAAACCGTTGGAATCGCTTGCAGTCTGGCAAACTCCATGGCAAACAACAGTAGATGATGCAATTAAAAGTGCCGCGCCATCGCCCAAGAAGATATGACTGCCACTGTCCTCGTTATAATGAATTGTGCAGTTAATGAACTTGACCGTACCTTTGCAGTTCATAATGGCAGACGAAAAGTGAATTTCTTTATTCTTGTAGACCGTTTCACTATCATTCTGAATAGAGCCGGACAGCACCAGTTTTTCGCGAGGTACGTTCGTGTCGATGGCTTCTTCACCATTTTCTTCGGTCTGAGCTTCAGAGGCTCCCTCTGCGGTTTTCTGTTCCGGCAGCTCCACTTCAAACGGAGTCTCTTCGGTGATTTCAATGGGTGCAGTGATATAGCGGTCAATGCAGCCGTCCACACCACGCAGACGATAGGTGTCCACGGTCTGCTGCTTCAAGGATTTGATGGTCTTGCGGCCAAGGTCAAACAGGTCGATGAAATCTTCCTGCTCATCCTGTTCCATCGACTCCGCAGTATGGTCGTACAGATACATATAGGTGATAACGCAGCTCAGGATTTTCCGCTTTGCGTTATCTTCCAGATCATCCAGAGCATCTTCCAGATTCGCCACCTGTGCATCAGCATTCAGGTAGTTCAGCAGTTCGTTGGCATACAAACGCTGCTCGTTGGAGGGCATTGCATACAGCTTGGATGCTTCGTTCAAACAGCCGGACAGAATATTCCGCTGCTGGCTGTTCAAATCTTTCAGATTTTCATTTTCCTTGATGCCATAGCTCTTGTCTTCCAGCAGATAAAGCCGCTCCTGAAGATAAGCACTGTTCTGAGCCAGTGCCCGGATGTCGCTTTGGGACTGCATGACCATCCCGGCGATATTGGCATCCTGATCGGCCAGACGAACCAGAATTTCAATCAGGATTCCCTGTGCCTGTGCCAAAGAAGTGATCTGCTCTGCCATGCGGATATTGTTTTTTCTGGGACAGACCACCATATTGAAAATACGATGGAACCACTTCTCGTTTTTCAGTTCCTCAAACTGTGCATCGGATTTGGTCGTCAACTGCTGCACGGCAGACTGCAAATCCTGAAAATCACAAGAACTGCCGTAATAATTCGGTTGTAAGCTGCATTGTTCCTTTGTCATAAAAATCACCTTTTCTTTCTGTTGAAATCATCCAGAAGCGTTTGGGTCTCTTCATGGAGGGTCTGCGCTTGAGAAATTGCCTGATTTGTATAAGCAGAACTGTACGCAATGCGTGCAGTTCCGTATTCCAGCCGTTGTGTCATTTTTCGCACTTCGTAGGCGGACATTGTAAGTGCGTTATGGAAGCCTTCGTCACAGAGCCGCTCCAAGCCTTGGGTTGCAATAAAGGAACCTATCCAAGCACCCAGCAACGGAATCGGGATCAGTTCTTGTCCGATTGCAGCACCAACGGCACTTACAGCAGCGTTCAGTGCAGCCATCTGGCAGCTTTCCTTGAACTCTTCATCGGAAATTGCCCCGGTGCTCTTACGATATGCCAGCTCAGATACCGAGAATGCCAGCGAAACGCCTGCGGCCGCAGGGCCAGCCGAAATGCTTGTAAAGTTAGTGATGCTGTAAATCGCAAAGCCACTGATACCGCCCTCTGCGGCTGCTTTTGCCGTATCTATGCCAATGTCTTTCCAGTCATCCACCGTAAATTCGTTGATTTTCTTGCCCTCTTTGCACTTGCTGTAAATACCAACCGCCA
>OHYF01000759.1_pt1 | contig 15096 bp, 8 predicted proteins | sample 1580111 | NCBI WGS metagenome assembly OHYF01 (sample SAMEA3882530, study PRJEB24775) | human gut metagenome | biome: human-associated habitat; feature: intestine environment; material: feces | place: Netherlands | collected 2009/2010
GTGAAACGGGGTGTGGGCACATTGAACCCCTACCGCCGTACGGAAGCCGAGACTATTGCGTGGTCGGAAGGGGTGACTTCTGCTGTTTCGGCAGAGAGAGGAATATATATTACCGGGATACATGACGGAGATTACATCAAGGTGCGCGACGTGGATTTCGGTGAGACCGGGCCAAAAAAGTTTGTGGCAGCCGCTTCCAGCCGTTATCACGGTGGTGAGATGGAATTACGCATAGACGGACGCGACGGAGAAGTGATAGGTACGTTGCGCATTCCTTATACCGGAGAATGGGAGAATTGGGGAGAATTTGTTACGGATGTGAAAAGCGTAACGGGAGTACACGATTTGTATTTCGTGTGTAAAGGGAAAAAGCCCTATGAATTGTTTAATTTTGATTATTGGTGTTTTAAATGAAAAAGAACGATATGAAAATAGGTAAGTTAAGGCATTGTATCGGGGGATTGGTTGGGTTGCCGATGGTGTTGGCGGCACAGAACCCCATTGTGCAAACCATGTACACGGCCGACCCGGATCCGATGGTACACGACGGCAAGTTGTTTTTGTACACCAGTCACGACGAAGACGCGTCGACGTGGTTTGTCATGAACGAATGGAAACTGTATTCCACGACCGACATGGTGAACTGGACCGACCACGGGGCAGTGTTGTCCTATGAGACTTTCTCGTGGGCAAAAGGAGATGCCTGGGCAATGCAATGCGTGGAACGTGACGGAAAGTTTTACGCTTACGTTCCCGTGACGATGAAGTCGGGTGGCGGTGCCATCGGTGTGGCCGTGGCGGACAGCCCTTATGGTCCGTTCCACGATCCGTTGGGCAAGCCGTTGGCTCAGAGCAAACGGGGAGACATCGACCCAACGGTCTTCATCGACGACGACGGGCAGGCTTATCTGTATTGGGGGAATCCGTTCTGTTATTATGTGAAACTGAATGAAGACATGATTTCCTACAGTGGTGATATCGTCCGTGTCCCGATGACCGAGGAGGCATTCGGCAAGCGTGAGGGCAATGTGGCCGAGCGTCCTACGTTGTACGAAGAAGGGCCATGGCTTTACAAACGCAAGGACTTGTATTATTTGCTGTGGGCCGGAGGACCCATATCAGAGCATCTCGGTTATTCCACGAGCAAAAGCCCGACAGGGCCGTGGAAGTACGGCGGTGTGCTGATGCCGACCGAAGGACGGAGCTTTACCAACCACCCCGGCATGGTGGACTATAAAGGGAAAACTTACCTGTTCTATCACAACGGAGCTTTGCTCGGCGGCAGTGGTTTTACCCGTTCGGTATGTGTGGAACAGGCGGAATTCAATAAAGACGGTTCGATTGTTCCGCTGAAGATGACCGCCGGAATAGAGAAGGGTTTGGAGACGCTGAATCCTTTCCGCAAGACGGAGGCGGAGACCATCGCTTTTTCCGAATGGATGAAAGCATCCCAGAACGAGGAAGTAGGTGTGTTTGTCAATGCCATGAAGGACGGGGCTTATATTAAGGTGAGGGACGTGGATTTCCGCGAAGAGGGTGCTTCCCGCATCACGGCCCGTGTGGGCACGACGCACAACGGCGGTGTGACGATGGAAGTGCGTGCCGACAGTCGGGAAGGGCGGTTGTTGGCCACGTTGAAAGTGCCTATGACCGGAGGAGATAACCGTTGGGCGTTGGTTTCTTCCGAAATAGAACGGATTACCGGGGTACATGATTTGTATTTCATCTGCAAAGGCGATAAGCCCGGCAGGTTGATGTACTTCGATTATTGGATGTTCAGCAAATAAATAAAATCATAAAAACAGAGTCTCCATGAAGCATTTCTTGTATTTTTTTATATTTCTGAGTATAAGTTACGGGTTGCAGGCTCGTTCGTGGACCGCAGATAACGGTAATGGCACATTTACCAACCCGTTGTTTTACGATGAATTTACAGACCCGGACATGATTCGTGTCGGTACGGACTTCTATATGGTGGCCAGTTCCATGCATGCCATGCCGGGACTTCCCTTGCTCCGTTCCAAGGACTTGGTGAACTGGGAGTTCATGACTTATGTTTTCAATAAGTTGGATATGGGTCCGGAGTTCCATTTGGAGGGTAAAAAAGGCGTTTATGGCAATGGTATCTGGGCACCGGCCATCCGTTACCATGAAGGTCGTTTCTATATCTTTGTCAACGTGAACGACCATGGCTTGCAGGTGTTCACGGCAGAACGTCCTGAAGGTCCGTGGACGCACAAGAACATGGGCGGGCGCATTTACGACCTGGGTGTCCTGTTTGACGATGACGGGAAAATTTATGCCGTGCATGGGTATGACGAAGTACACCTTATCGAAATCAAAGCGGATTTCAGCGGTTATGTGGAGGGTAGCGACCGCGTCATCATCCCGAAAGGGAATGCCATGGGAGAGGGCCACCATTTCTATAAAATCAATGGGAAATATTATATCATCAGTGCCGACTATTCGCCGGTGGGGCGCATGCAGTGCGCAAGGGCCGACCGTCCGGAAGGCCCGTATGAGACAACGGTCATCAGCCACCGCGAGACGATGGGCGTGCAACAGGGGTGGTGGACGAAAGGCTACGGCTTTTGGTCGGACATCCCGGACGAGGGGGACAAGATGGAGTTCCAGTCACCTTCGGAGAATTATTTCAGTGCCGTCCCCTTGCACCAAGGCGGTATCGTGGATTTGCCCAACGGCGATTGGTGGGGCTTCTCTATGATGGACATGAAATCGGTGGGGCGTTTGACCTACCTTTCGCCCGTCACATGGAAGGACGGTTGGCCCTATTTCGGGGTGGAAGGAAATCTCGGGCGTTCGCCTCGTACGTGGTTCAAGCCCGATACGGGAGTAGATACGGAACCGAAGGCCGTATATGAAAGGGATGACGATTTCTCGTCTGGTCGTTTGAAGCCTATTTGGCAATGGAATCATATACCCGTAAGCGATAAATGGAAAATAACCAAAGGTAAGTTACGGTTGTATACGCTTCCGGCTCGCAGTTTCATGTTTGCCAAAAACACGTTGACCCAACGTGCTGTGGGACCTGAATCTACGGTGACGGTGGAAGTCGATGCCCGTGCGCTGAAAGAAGGCGACGTGGCCGGATTGGCTTTGCTTAATACCCCTTATTATTGGATCGGGGTGGTGCGTACGGATGAAGGTTTTATACTCCGTTTTTATGATATGGTAAAGAACAACCGGACGGATGAGCCGTTGTCTTCCCCGTACGTGTGGCTTCAAGCCCATGGGGACTTCGACAAGGACTTGGCTTCCATAGCTTACAGTACGGATGGGAAAGAATACAAGACCTTAGGGGGGAAACTGCGTTTGGGATACCAGATGCACACGTTCCAAGGCGTGCGTTATGCTTTGTTCGCCTACAATATGGAAGAGAGGGAGGGAGGTTATGCTTGCTTCGATAATTTTAAAGTAGATGAACCTTTTGCCGACCGTTCGAAGAACCTGCCTGTGGGTAAAGTCATTACGTTGACGAATTTGGCAAACGGAGAGCAAGTGTGGGCCAATCCTCATGGTATGCTTCATCATGTCGCGCCCGGGAACAAGGCTTTCGGTGGGCTGGGATGTCGTTTCCGCGTACATGACCGGGGACAGGGGCGAGTGGCTCTTGAATCTGCAGATGGTTCCGGCTTCGTCACTGTGACCGGACTCGGGCTTTCCGGGGATGTACGGTTGATGAAGCAAGAGACGGACGGAAGTCTGTTCTTATGGCAGGACATGTTGTGGGGGCATACGATGTTGCTTTCTTTGAAGACGAACCGTTATGTGGGGCTGAATCCATTGACGGGAGAGCCCTATGCAGCCGACTGGCCGGGAGCACGTCCCGACCGTAAAGAAGGAACCGTTTTTGCATGGACGGTGGTAGATAGAATGGATTGATATTATGGTTTGATTTATTAAAATATTATAATGATGAAAAAGGAACGAATATGGAGATGGCCGTTGGCATGTGCCTTGGCATTTTCTGCTGCGGCTTGGAGCGAGGCGGTGTCTTTGGAAAGGAACCAAGCTGAAGTGCAGTCTGTAACGTTTAAGAATCCGGTGGTCTGGGCTGATGTGCCCGACCCCGATGTGATTCGTGTGGGTGATTATTTTTATATGGTGAGCACGACCATGCACCTGATGCCCGGTGCGCCGGTGATGCGTTCCAAGGACTTGGTGAATTGGGAAACGGTAAGCTATCTTTTCGATAAACTGCATGAAACGCCAAAGTGTGACATGGAGGAGGGTACGGTGTACGGGCGTGGGCAGTGGGCCACTTCGCTCCGTTATCATGACGGCAGGTTTTATGCTTTGTTTTCTCCCAATGACGTACCTTACCGTTCCTTTGTATATACAACGGACGACCCGGCTAAAGGGTGGACGTTGCACAGCCGTATGAAGCACTTTCATGACGCTTCATTGTTTTTCGATGATGACGGACGGGTGTATGTCTTTTCCGGTACGGGGTCGTTGACGGAACTGGAACCCGACCTTTCCGGGGTGAAGGAAGGCGGGGTCAACATGACTTTGCAGGTTCGCGATGAAGAAGAGAAGGGGTTGTTGGAAGGCAGCCGTGTGATCAAGCATGACGGGAAATATTATCTCCTGATGATTTCCTGGCCGAAAGGGGGAAAGCGTCGTCAAGTATGCTATCGTGCCGACAGGATTACCGGACCATACGAAAAGAAGGTCATTCTGTGCGATAATTTTGCCGGTTTCCCCTATGTGGGACAGGGAACGATTGTGGACGATGCCAAGGGGAATTGGTATGGTGTGATTTTCCAAGACCGGGGTGGCGTAGGACGTGTGCTGACATTGTCTCCCTGTCATTGGATAGACGGTTGGCCTATGTTGGGTGATGAAGACGGGCGGGTACCCGAAACGATGGAAGTTCCAGTGAAAGGAGGACCGGTCATCCCCTTGGTCGTAGGCGATGAGTTCGACGGGGATAAGCTGAAGATGGAGTGGCAGTGGAACCACAACCCCGTGGATGAGGCTTGGACACTGAAAGAACACAAAGGATTCCTACGTTTGAAAACCAATAAGGTCGTGTCTAATCTGTATGAGGCCCGTAATACGCTTACCCAAAGGATGGAAGGGCCGGAATGTAGTGGAAGTCTTGCATTGGAGGTCGGTGGAATGAAGGACGGCGACCGTGCCGGTTTGGCTGCATTCAACGGACACTCCGGTATTCTTACGGTAGAGAAAGAAGGGAAAGATTTGTTCTTGGTGATGAGTGAGGAAGTCGTTTCGTTGACGGATAAGGAGAAGAAAGTCACTGGGGTAGAACGTAAAGAATGCGCCCGAGTGAAGCTTCCCCGTACAAAGAAAGTGTATCTGCGTGTCGATGCGGATTTCCGTTTGAAACGGGATATTGCAGAGTTTTATTACAGCACGGACGGCAAGGATTGGACGAAGATCGGTTCGGATTTCAAGATGCGTTTCGATTACCGAAAGCTTTTTATGGGTACGAAGTTCGGGATATTCAATTATGCTACGAAGTCGGCCGGAGGTTACGTGGACGTAGATTATTTTCGGTATGAAAAAGCCGAAAAGTGAAAATCGCGATTAAGCGAGCGCAGAGGAAAGCTTGCTTGCCTCTGCCGAGCGGGAGCGATTTATGCAAAAAGTTAGTGAGATTGAAGAATAACATGGCAGAAAAAGAAACAGAACGATGAAAAAGATAATATTGGGCATTTGTATGATGTGCGCTTCCGTGGGAGGATGGGCGCAAAAGGATGGCGGAAAACCCGATCCGGATTTTTATGTCTTCCTCTGTCTCGGACAGTCGAACATGGAGGGGAATGCACGTGCCGAAATCCGGGATATGAACGGAGTGGACGAACGTTTCCGCATGATGGCTGCGGTGGACGATGCCGGACGGAAACGCGAGAAGGGACATTGGTATACGGCCATACCACCGCTTTGCCGTGCCAATACGGGACTTACTCCGGTGGATTACTTCGGGCGTACATTGGTGGCCACTTTGCCGGAAAATGTCCGTGTCGGAGTCATCAACGTGGCCATTGGCGGTTGCCATATCGAGACGTTTATGAAAGACAGCATATCCGGTTATGTGGCTCATCGTGCACCGGACTGGATGAAAGGGCCGTTGAAGGCATACGCCAATAATCCGTATGAGCACCTTGTGGAAATAGCACGGTTGGCTCAAAAGGATGGCGTGATAAAAGGCATCTTGGTTCATCAGGGCGAATCCAATACCGGCGATAAGGCATGGCCGGAGAAGGTGAAGATGGTCTATGAAAGTCTGTTGAAAGACCTCGGACTCAAGGCGAAGGACGTACCTTTATTGGCGGGGGAAGTAGTGCATGCCGACCAAGGCGGTGTGTGCGCTTCGATGAATAATATCATCCGGACGCTTCCGCAAGTGATTCCGACAGCGGATGTGGTATCCTCTGCCGGATGTACGTGCGCTACGGATTCGTTGCATTTCGATGCGGCCGGCTACCGTGAGTTGGGACGGCGTTATGCCGAGAAAATGTTATTCCTTTTAGGGAAGAATAGCCGTTAAAAATTGGAACTATATGCAAATGAACAAACTTTTAGGAACTTGCCTGCTCTGTGCTTGGGCATGGGGACAGCAGGCGAACGCGCAAGAGAGCATCAAGGTGGGCGACACGACCCGTAACATGATTACATACGCTCCCGAAGGGCTGCCTTACAATCCGCCTTTAGTCATTTCACTGCACGGACTGAACCAGGATGCCAACTATCAGAAAGGGCAGGCAAATTGGGAGGCCGTGGCTGATACGGCCAAGTTCGTGGTGGTCTATCCCAATGGAGTCAACAAGGCTTGGGACATATCCGGCGATACGGATATAAAGTTTTTGGAGACGATTATCGACACGATGTACAACCGCTACCACGTGAACCGCAACCGGGTGTACCTGTCCGGCTTTTCCATGGGCGGCATGATGACCTACCACGCCATGGCGAAGATGGGCGATAAGATAGCCGCCTTCGGCCCGGTGAGCGGCATCCCCGTGGATTACCGTGAGCCTTCGGGCACGCGCCCCGTGCCCATCATCCATACGCATGGCACGGCAGACAACGTGGTGTACTACGAAGGGGATGCCACTCATCCCGCCGGCGGGTACGGGAGCATTCCCGAGTATGTGAAGAAATGGGCCGCCTTTGACGGTTGCGACCTGACACCGGAAGTCATCAAGCCTTATCCGGCCAGCAAGCCCGGGTCGGCGGCCACTTATACCCGGTATGCCGGTGGGAAAGACGGTGTGGAGGTCGTGCTTATTTCGATAGAGGGCAAAGGGCATTGGCATTCCAACGACCCGGTCAGCGTCATGACGACGGAAGAAATCTGGAACTTCTGCAAACGCTATTCGTTGGGTCCCGGGGAACCGGAACCTCCCACGTTGGTGTCGGCCGAGCCGGAGAACCGTTCTTTTGACTTGCCTTCGCAGGATTTGGTCTTCGTGTTCACTTTCGATGAAGCGGTAGATGGTGGGAAGGCCAAGGTACTCCTTTCCGGCGAAGGCGCGGAGTATCCGCTTGAACCGGTCGAAACGGGCTTCAGCGAACGTTTGGCTTTCCGGTTGCCGGACGGTGCGCGTTTGGCTGACGGGGACTATGCCCTGAGAGTGGAACATGTCGAAAACGAGGCGGGAGGCGTGTTGGAGTCATGCGTGTTTGCCTATACGATAGGCATGACCGAGGTCGGCGACCGGCTGGCCATCGACTCGTTGCTTTCATGCGCCTGGCGGGAAGAGCAGGTTGCAGTGGGCGAGGGTATACCCTCCGGCTGGCGGCGGGTGAACGGCCGTGCGGACGGCACGAAGGACGAACAGGAATCGGGGGCTGCCCATACGGGCGGTGCACGGTTGAAATACTTCCCCGAAGGCGGTGATTTCGATGCGGGGTTCTATCTGAGTGCCCGGGACTACGACGTGTGCGACTTCTATTACGGCAGCTACGAAGGCCATCGCCTTCACCTCCTGCCCGGACAGTATGTACTTTCGTTCCAATCCATATATTGGAGTGCGGGTTCGGCGGAGGGTAAGGCCACCTTTGACGTGCAAGTGACCGACGGGGTCGGGAATGCCGTATGGTCGCGGGACGGATTGCTTTCTTCCGGCTGCATGAATGAAGTGTCTACGGAAAAAGTGGAAGGTGCCAAGCCGCATGAATATGTGTTTTCCATCAAGGACGAGGGCGATTACGAATTGCATTTCACCATGTCGCAAGGTTGGAACTCCGTGATTCTTGGTGGTGTGACCCTGACCACGCAACCTTCCGTGGCCGATGTGTACAAAGGAGGTTTCCTGCGCCTCATGAAAGAAGCCGCGCAAGGGTATGAGGCCACGGCGGACGGGCGTTATGCCGCTTCGGAAGATTTGCGCGCGGCTTTGGGTGCCGTGTTGGAACAATACGAAGGTTTTGCCTCCACGGCCCCCTCGGCATATGAAGCGGCCCTTGGCCGAGCGCAAGGAAAGCGTGGACTTGTACACAGAGGCCATGGAAACGGCGCAAGATACCTTGTCCGAATGGGAGAAGAACGGTTTCGACTTGACGGTGCAGGCTTATCTGGATCTGAAGGAAGCCGTGCAGGCTTATGCCCCCGACCGCATGGACATGACCGACAACCAACGGATGAGGGATGCGGCGGAAAGCCTGGCCGTATACGTGCAGGCGTTGCAGGAAGTGCCCGCGTTAGTGGGCGGTGTCGTCATGCCGGACAGCCCGGTGGACGTGGAATGTTATGATTTGGGCGGGCGCAAGGTCAAGCCCGGATACCGGGGAGTGGCCGTCGTGCGCGAGCTTTATCGCGACGGCAGTGCCAAGACGTACAAAAAGATACGGGGAACCGTTGCCCGTTAGGCGCGAAGGCATGTCTTTGTGATGGTATTAAGAAACATAGAAAAGATTCAAGTACGATGAAAAAGAATTTATTAGGGGTGCTGCTCCTCTTATGTAGTAGTGTGGCATGGGCCGGAGAACTGAAACTCTGGTACAGCAAGTCTGCTAAGGATTGGACGGAGGCTTTGCCCGTGGGTAATTCCAGATTGGGAGCTATGGTGTATGGTGGCACGGGACGCGAAGAATTGCAGTTGAACGAAGAGACGTTCTGGGCGGGTGCCCCTTACGACAATAATAACACAAACGCGCTGTACGTCTTGCCGGTGGTGCGGAATCTGATATTTCAGGGAAAGACACGCGAAGCCCAACGGTTGGTCGATGCCAATTTCTTGGCACGCAAGGACGGTATGAGTTATCTGACGATGGGAAGTCTTTTCTTGGATTTCCCGGGACATGAGGAGGCTACGGACTTTTACCGCGACTTGAACATAGAGGATGCCACGGCTACCACCCGTTACAAGGTAGATGGCGTGACTTATACCCGCAGGGTGTTTGCCTCTTTCACGGACAGCGTGATTGTGGTGCGCCTGCAGGCCGACAAAGCCGGAGCCTTGGCTTTCACGGTGGGCTACGATGCTCCTTTAAAACATGAAGTCAATACCGAAGGAGACCTGCTTACCATCACTTGTGAGGGAAAAGATCAAGAAGGCGTAAAGGCTGCTTTGCGTGCCGAGTGTCGCGTGAAAGTGGTCAGCGATGGCCGGACGACCGCCGAGGGAAAAAAATTGGAGGTGGCTGGTGCCACGGAAGCCACGCTTTACTTGTCGGCTGCCACGAATTACGTGAACTATCACGATGTGGGCGGAGATGCGGCTGCCCGTGCCGACCGTTGTTTGCAGCGTGCCGTCCAGGTACCTTATAAGAAAGCTTTGGAAAACCATGTGGCTTATTACCGGAAGTTGTTCGGACGGGTGCAGCTGGACTTGGGTGAGACGGCGGCTGCGTCGAAAGAGACGACGTTGCGCATCCGGGATTTCAGTCAAGGAAACGACCCGTCGTTGGCTACCCTTTTGTTCCAGTACGGTCGTTATTTGTTGATTTCCTCCTCACAGCCCGGTGGGCAGCCTGCCAATCTGCAAGGCATCTGGAACCGCAGTACGAATGCCCCTTGGGACAGCAAATACACCATCAATATCAATACCGAGATGAACTACTGGCTGGCCGAAGTGGCTAACCTGAGTGAGATGCACCAGCCTTTGTTCTCCATGTTGGAAGACTTGTCCGTGACGGGAGCCGAAACGGCACGTGAAATGTACGGTTGCCGAGGTTGGGTGGCTCATCATAACACCGACCTTTGGCGTATCTGCGGCGTGGTGGATTTTGCAGCGGCCGGCATGTGGCCGAGCGGAGGCGCATGGTTGGCCCAGCATCTGTGGCAACACTACTTGTTCACTGCGGATAAAGATTTCCTGAAAACCTATTATCCGGTATTGAAGGGTACGGCCCGTTTCTTTTTGGATTTCCTCGTCGAACATCCTTCCTACAAGTGGTGGGTGGTGGCTCCTTCGGTGTCGCCCGAGCACGGTCCGGTGACGGCAGGTTGCACCATGGACAATCAAATCGTGTTCGATGCCCTACGCAACACTTTGCTGGCTTCTGAGGTAGTGGGCGATGATACGGCTTTCCGCGATTCTCTGGCGCAGATGCTCGACAAGCTGCCCCCCATGCAAGTCGGGCGGCACGGCCAGTTGCAGGAATGGCTTCAGGACGTGGACGATCCGAAGGACGAGCATCGCCACATTTCCCATCTTTACGGCCTTTATCCCAGTAATCAGGTTTCTCCGTTCTTGCACCCCGGACTTTTTCGGGCAGCCCGTACCACGTTGGAACAGCGTGGAGACAAGGCTACCGGATGGAGCATCGGTTGGAAAATCAATTTCTGGGCACGCATGTTGGATGGCGATCATGCCTATCGTCTGATAAGCAACATGCTTCAGTTGCTGCCCAGTGACGCCGTGGCGAAGGAATATCCCGAAGGGCGCACCTATCCCAATATGTTCGATGCCCATCCGCCTTTCCAGATTGACGGAAACTTCGGGGCGGCTGCCGGCATTGCCGAAATGCTGTTGCAAAGCCACGACGGGGCGGTGCATCTGTTACCAGCCTTGCCCGATGTGTGGAAAGAAGGCAGTGTGAAAGGTCTGCGGGCGCGTGGAGGTTACGAAGTGGATATGGAGTGGACAGATGGCCGTTTGTCTTCGGCTACCGTGCGTTCCACCGTGGGCGGCACGCTTCGCCTGCGTTCCTATGTGCCTTTGAAGGGAAAGGGTTTACGGAAGGCATCGGGCGAGTGTCCTAACGGAATGTTGGCACCGGCCGACATCAAAGAACCCTTGTTCTCTCCCGAGTTGAAAGACCGTCCGCAAGTGTCCGTGCCCGAAGTGTATGAATATGATGTGCAGACCCGGCCCGGAAAAACTTATAAATTCCGTGCTGGGTAAAGCATGGAATGGATGTTTGTTTGTAAAAGGTTTGTCTGTGCCGGATGAGTGTCCTGAGATTGATTTTTCATTCGCCTGAGATTGAAAAATCGTTCTCAGCCGAATGGAAAATCAATCTCAGGAGAATGAAATGCGGTTTGGCGCACTTTTTCAAGTGTTTGGTTATGAGGGCTTTTGTTTTTTATCTGGCGAAACCTTTATGTACTTTTATATTCATATAATAAAGTGTAAGGATGAAAAAAGCAATATGGATAGGGTGGTGTTGGCTTTGTGGGGTCGTTTGGGGAGTGCAGGCTATGAATACGGATGGCCGGGAGGTGGTGAATCTGAACCGTGAATGGACATACCAACGGGGCGACCATCCGGGGGCGGAACGGACTGATTATGACGATTCGGCATGGGAGCATATCGGATTGCCTCATTCGTTCAGCATACCTTATTTCCTATGGAAAGATTTCTATACCGGTTACGGTTGGTATCGTAGGACCGTGGTGTTGGATAAGGAAGATTTGGAACGGGAAATATTTTTGGAATTCGATGGCGTGTTCCAAGTCGCGGAAGTGTATATGAATGGTCACTTGGCTGGCACGCACGAAGGGGGCTACACCGGGTTTAACGTGCGCCTCACGCCATACGTGAAGGAGGGAAAGAACAACATTGCCGTAAGGGTAAACAATCTGTGGCGAGGCGATGTGGCTCCGCGCGGCGGCGAACATGTGTTCAGTGGAGGCATCTACCGCAACGTGCGTTTGGTGAAGAAGTCCTCCGTGCATATTGATTGGTATGGTACGTTTGTGACGACACCTACCTTGGCCGCGCATAAGGGACGTTCGTCATCGGTACGTGTACAGACCGATGTGCGAAATATGGCGGACGAGGGAGGACCATACGAATTGAGAGTACAGGTATTGGATGAGAACCGGCGCATCGTGACCGAACAAAAGGCTGTCCGGCACGTGGAAGCACAAAGTTTGGTACAGTTCGACTTGGTGACCGATGAAATAGAGGGAGTGGCTTTGTGGCATCCGTCGCATCCTCATCTTTATTCGGTGGTGTGCAGCCTGTACAAAGGCCGCAGATTGGTGGACTGTGAAGAAGTGCCGTTCGGTTTCCGATGGTTTGAGTGGACGGCCGACAAAGGTTTCTTTTTGAACGGGAAGCATTTCTTTTTCCGGGGTGCGAATGTACATCAGGACCATGCCGGATGGGGAGACGCTGTCACTGAGGAAGCCATGCGCCGCGACGTACGGATGATGAAGGAAGCCGGTTTTGACATGATTCGCGGTAGCCATTATCCCCACGCTCCGGCTTTTTCGGAGGCTTGCGACCGTGAGGGCATGCTCTTTTGGTCTGAAGTCTCGTTTTGGGGTACGGCCGGCCCGAAAGTGGATGGCGGCTGGACGGCCAGTGCTTATCCCGTGAAGGAACAAGACATCGAGGGATTTGAGCGGAATGTGCTCAGGCAGTTGGAAGAGATGATACGCATTCACCGCAATCACCCTTCTGTGTTCGTATGGAGCATGTGTAACGAACCTTTCTTTACCGACGGGAAGACCATTCCGGGAGTTAAGTCGCTTTTGAAAAAGATGGTAGATACCGCTCATCGGCTTGACCCTACGCGCAAGGCCGCCGTGGGAGGGGCCCAACGGCCGTTGGGAAAAGACCGTATAGACGGGATTGGGGATGTGGCCGGATATAATGGTGACGGAGCGAACATCGCAGACTTCCAACAGCCCGGCATTCCCAGCGTGGTGACGGAGTACGGTAGTACGACCGCCGGACGGCCCGGTAAATATATGGCCGGTTGGGGCGATTTGGGCCGGGACGAAGGTTGGAAAGGCCGTGAGTGGAGAAGCGGACAGGCGATTTGGTGCGGGTTCGACCATGGTAGTATTTTCGGAGAAAACATGGCGCGGATGGGTATCGTGGATTATTTTCGCCTTCCCAAGCGTGCATGGTATTGGTATCGCAATGAATATGGACATGAGGCGCCTCCTGCGTGGCCGCAAGAAAGGGTGCCCGCACGTCTCCGTCTGGAAGCTTCGAAAACAACAGGCATTTTGGCCGATGGTACGGATGATGTGCAATTAGTGGTTACGGTGTTGGACCGAGACGGGCGTGAGTTAAGTAATAGTCCGGATGTCACACTTTACGTGCTTTCGGGGCCGGGAGAGTTCCCGACGGGGCGTTCCATCACTTTTTCTGCCGATAGCGACATACGGATTGCAGACGGTAAGGCAGCCATGGCCTTGCGGGCCTATTATGCCGGACATACGGTAGTGGAGGCATCCTCGTCCGGATTGGAATCCGGGCGTGTGCAACTGGAATTTACAGGTGCGCCGGAGTATGAAGAAGGCAAGTCCGTCCAGGTTCTTTCGCGCCCGTATGTACGCTTTGCTACCCATCGTGTGAAGCCTGAACTACAGACTTACGGCCCGAATAGTCCTACTTTTGCCAGTACTTCGGCCGAAGGGTATTCTCCGGGCAGGGCCACGGATGGAAATAATTCCACTTATTGGAAACCGCAAGAAAGCGATGCGGATCCCTATCTGACGTTAGACGTAGAGCGTACGTTGGATTTGTATGGCGTGAGCGTCCTTTTTGCAGGGCATTATGTCGGGACGTTCAAAGTGGAGTTGTCGGCAGATCAAGTGAATTGGGAAATCATGCCGTCGGTAGGGGAATGGGAAGATGCTTGGTGGAAAGCGGCTTGGACAAGACCGGTGAAGGCCCGTTTTATCCGTTTTTCTTTTCCGGGCGTGACGCAAAGAAAATCTCCGGCCTTGGCCGAAGTGGAAGTGCGCGGAATATTGCCGACTTTTTGAAATATTTCCGAAAAAGTCGTATATTCGTGCGTGAAAAGTTGTATTCTTTTTAAAATTACGCTGTAAAATCCAATATTAATAAGAAATATATATGAATGTATTAAGATCATTATGTTCGGCATCGCTGTTGCTCGTGTGGGGATCGGCAAATGCCCGGATTCCGGTGAAAGTGGAGACTTTCCCGTTGAGCGAGGTGAGATTGACGCAAAGTCCGTTCAAACATGCGGAGGATTTGGACGTCCGTTATTTGCTCGGGCTGGATCCCGACCGTCTTCTGGCACCTTATTTGAAAGGCGCAGGATTGGAACCTAAAGCCGATAATTACACCAACTGGGAGAATACAGGTCTGGACGGTCATATCGGAGGGCATTACGTTTCGGCGCTTTCCTATATGTATGCCGCCACCGGGAACGAAGAAATCAAACAGAGGCTGGACTACATGTTGTCCGAATTGAAACGTGCCCAAGACGCTGCCGGTGACGGTTACTTGTGTGGCGCGCCGAACGGACGTAAAATATGGGAAGCTGTGTCCAAAGGAGACATACAAGCTTCCTCTTTCGGGCTGAACGGAGGATGGGTGCCGCTGTACAATATCCATAAGACTTATGCCGGTTTGCGGGATGCTTATCTGTTGGCGGGAAGCAAGGAGGCGCGTGACATGTTGGTGAAGTTGACAGATTGGATGATGAATCTGACGAAAGACCTGAGCGATGAACAGATACAGGACATGTTGCGCAGCGAACACGGGGGATTGAACGAAGTGTTTGCCGACGTGGCCGACCTGACGGGGAAGGACGGCTATTTGCAACTGGCGCGCCGTTTCTCACACCGTGAGATTCTCGACCCTTTGTTGAAGCATGAAGACCGACTGACAGGCAAGCATGCCAACACCCAAATACCGAAAGTCATCGGTTATAAGCGCATAGCGG